>ERZ1740065.2817-NODE-2817-length-10872-cov-11.404456_pt1 | contig 10872 bp, 8 predicted proteins | sample MGYA00581738_ERZ1740065 | MGnify/ENA primary metagenome ERZ1740065 (study PRJEB43018, sample SAMN04849749) | marine metagenome | isolation source: floating plastic debris | place: Pacific Ocean | collected 2008-09-01 | study: EMG produced TPA metagenomics...
GATAGTACTCTACAGCAGTATAGTATAGTACTCTACAGCAGTATAGTATAGTACTCCACAGCAGTATAAGATAGTACTCTACAGCAGTATAGGAGCTTCACTTGAATAACTCTTAAGAATTCTTCAAGACTTCTTGAGAATTCTTGAAGAGTTCAATAAGAATTCTTCAGGAATTCTTGAATAATTATTCAAGAACTTTCAGGGTGGGTAAATAGACAATTACCAAAATTTGAATAGCAGGCTGATAATTGTCAGTCACACTAGTTAGCCATGAAACTGGCCAGATAAATATAGCACTCTCGTTCTTCCAACATACGCAGCAAAATATTTACATCGATAAAGTGATCTCTGTTATAGGGTCTAGAAGGAAAGCTATGGATGTTACTGACTCCGAATGGTCCGCAGTCGCATTGTTCTCCTCTTTCAATCACCCCGTCACCACATATCTGAGGGTAGAGATCAGTGGATGGCTCATTGGTCAGGCAGTGACCCAGTTTTACTCGAGTGAGCAACTTCATTCTCTCCAGGCTGCAGGATGAGAACACCGACGGAGAACTCTGCTCACTGTGAAAGAAAAGTAAAACTAAATATCAAGGCAACCAAGATCATGATGAACTTTTCAAACTGGGAGATATTGGCAAATGGGAGTGGCATAGCATTACTACCGTGGATCGATACTTGCAAAATAAAATATTACCAAAAATATTTGGCAACTATAAAGACTGGTTGCACTGGTTTGTTTGTAATTTCATAGAAAATGGTATTGCAATTTCAGTCAAAAATATCCTCGAGTACCAAATAAAACATATATAAAACAATACTCTGTAAGGCCTGGTGCTATGTTTTTACTAGATGATTATGTATATACATGTCACTATGATTAATAAAACCACATTTATACAATATCAGCTATAGCAGACACTTACAAAGTCTCGGCCATGATACACTGTCCAGAGGGATCGCTGCATTGACATCCTGCAAGGAGAAGACAACTCCAAATGAGAACAGGATAATACAGTAGAGAATTGAGGGCGCTGTGATATACGTTACCATTTGAGTCATGTTCCAGGCCAATATTGTGGCCGATCATATGAGCTATGGCGCTCGCCACCTGATTGGCGTTCGTCACGAAATCGGCGATGGAGACGACAGAAATGCTCCTGTCTGTGCAGACTGACGCCGGGATGGAGAGACCCAATGATCCTCCATCAAACCGCCTGCCACTAGAATCAACGTCGAATGTGGATGTGAGAGAAAGATACTATGGCACAGGGTAAGAAAATTAGAGAGAAATGAAGATTATTAGAGCTCAATGGGAGGCTGAATAAGAGGAGTCATATTTGGAGATTTGGTAATTGTCTATTTCCCCACCCTGAAAGTTCTTCAAGAATTCCTGAAGAATTCTTCAAGAATTCTTGAAAAATTCTTGAGAGTTCTTCAAGAATTCTTACTTTGAGCAATTTTAGGGCAGGGAAATAGACGACTATCGGAGATTTACATTACATCAGCTGGTGATATGGACATTGGAAAGAAGATATTTGGATCAGTTAGACTTCTCTAGTGAGAAATCTCACATGTTCAATCAGTTAGAAGGTCATATAGCTCTATGCAACCAGACTGTAATGGATGGCGGACGCAGTGATTGGCTACATCTGCGTTTACTTTTCATAGAAATTTCTGCTCTTAAAATTCAGTCCGAGTTTAATCACTGACTTAAAATACCTGAGAAGATGTAAGACATCGAAGTCGTGCGAAGCTTTGTACTGTTTGGCAAACGCAATGAAATCCTGCATTGTCTCCTTTGCACTGGATGAGACGGGTATGGAGTCCCTCGTCGACCAGACGGCAAACGAGACGAGCGAAACCCGGATGTTCAGTCTTTGATAATACTGTACGGAAAATAAAATGTACATAGGAATACAAATGGCTTATAATGGCTGCAAAAAACTACAGAGTCACGCCTGATAACAGCGCTGATGAAGTATTCCATCATAGAAAATGAAGGCAATAAAAACTCATGATAACGAGATTACGACATTATACACTATAATACTGACACCGGAAATAACAATATAATAGCAATAATACTAACAGAAATAATAATGATGATGATGATGATAAGAATCAAGCATCCACATCACATTGCATACACATGCAGAAGTCAGCTGTCAATGGTTGGAGTATTGGCTGACAGGGGCGACTCTCACGCGTCTATTGTCTTTGCAGTGTTTGAATAGAGGGTCTGGAGCAGCGCAGAACCACTGGGCGGAGAGGCCACAAGCCGCCAGTAAACATACCAATTAACAAACAGCTTCTTTATTCTGGGCTAAACGTTTCACAGTGCATTAAACATGGTGACTGGGAGACAAAGACAAGAGACAATGAGCACCCAGCGATTAGGGGAAATCAATCAATGGCTTTTATACCCAACCATTTGCTGATGTGACTGAACCGAGGATAGGAAATTCGTTTAGGTGCTCAGTTAGTAACCTTCAACTGACGCAGCAGCTTACTATAACCTGATTACTTGTCTATGCTGGAAGGCTGAGTGGCCGAATCCATTAACAAAATGGCCAAATTAAAACAAAACAGATTGTAACTCTGGTAGAGGAATAAATTTATCTTATTCTGCACCACTCCATAATAAATGGGTAAAGAATGTGTACAAAAACTCCGCCGATGGTTTGACGCAGCAGACACCATAAAGCAGACGTCAGCAGATGTCATGCAGCAGACGCCACGCAGCAGACGTCATGCAGCAGACACCACGCAGCAGACGTCACGCGGCAGACGTCACGTGGCAGACATCATACGGCAGACCTTACTCACCAGATCAATGAGGTTCGTCACTCTCAGAAGGAACTGTTTGATTTCATCGCTGTTGTGAGAAAACTGACTGGACTACAATGAAATTATCAGAGGTTATAGCCCAGTAGAGAATAGCAACAACAGGAAACACGGAGCGCCACCTACCAGAGCATTATCAACTACCAGGGCTAGTTCTATAAACTTGGCGTCCAGGTTTCGTTTGACCTGAAACATAAATCATATCGTCATCGCACAATTTTCGCAGAAGAATTTTAATTGTGATAATACACTGTTGCATAGGGGTTTCGGTTGCAGCGGTAGTATGCTGTTAGAAGTTGACCTTTGAACCCCGTAATATTTGTCAGCAAAGAAGGGATGATGGAAGCGGAGAAGTACAATAGAACTCATGCAATATAGTCACGTTATCTACGGCAGCCTAACGTATCGCCTTACCCATGATGCAGCTGCATCCCACACCTAAGTGACATAACACATTCCTTTGATTGATCGACAGGCACGAGGAGGGATCACTTCTTATGGCGGCGGCAAAGTCAGTAGAAGTACCACTCACCGTCCGCTGACTGTGAGGTTGGGCTGACAGCTGTCGGTAATACTCGGTACGGTGCAACGATTTAAAATCCTCAAAAACGACTCGCTTATTCTTGCAGCTCGAGATGACACGCTGGGATATTTCCTTCAGGACGTGAGGCACGCAAACCTATAATGGTCATGGAAGATGGTATTAGTTGTAGCCTTAGTTCCTAAAGACAATCGCAGCAAATATTGCCGGTGGCACATGAGACGTAACAAACCCACCTCCAGTTTTGGATTCTTGAAGAGAGGCGATATTGAATAGGGTTTACCATTCAACACCATCATTCCACTAAAGGAAAACAGAGCCGACATTGACCTGATGTGGATATGTTTGCTGTATGAACACGAAAACCGCTCGCTATGCAAATATGTTAATGAAAGGATGCAGTATCAATAGTTGCATGCAGTTTATAATATAATTGAGTAGTGAAGCTGCAGCTGGGTCTTGTGTCACCATAAACGGATGGGACGGCAGCCCTGAGCAGGTGTTTGCCGGGTAAGCTGTACTGACCTCACTCCGTGGCAGGTAGACAGAGTGATGTGATCGTCGGCTCTGGATGACCGACTGAAGAATCCTTGGTAGTAACAGCTGGAATCGCTACCCTGCAGAGAATAAGACTCAGATCGTGATAGTGCTACGGGTGAAGATTGCGGGACGGGAAGGGGGACTACCGGTAACAATAGCATGTCCCTGACCCTAGTGGTTATCAATATGGGACCTCAGCAAGATAACAGATAGGGAGGTGCTCTTTGATGTAGGCGGTAGAAACCAGTGTACACACAGAGTTGGGCCGCAGGCAAGCTTTGTGTTAGAAAGATTACATCAAAAATCCTACCAGCAGCCTCCTTCGGTACTGAATTTGGTTCTCCGAACTCCACGACTGCCCGCTCCTCGGATGTGCGGATGATATGACGCTAAACAAAAAAATTAAAAATCTGAAATTCTTGTGGACAAAGATGGACCAACAGATGGCTCGTCCGACAAGCCGCGCAATTGGACAATTCACATTCCCACTGCGCAGAGTTTCACGTTCAAACAAGATCGATCGTGGTCGTACGTACACATACAAACAATATCATAAATGCAAATAACAGGATCTCTCATTCAAATTGATCCTCAGTAGTGTGCAGTACAGGAGCGGTTAAAATGTGTATTCCGACTAAGTAGGCAGTTTGCACATCAAGGAGACGAATAATTTACATGAGTCTACAAGTTTAGGGTAGTGAGTGATGAAATGCCTTACTTGTTCTGCTTTAGCTGCATCCTGTAACTCGAACCGTTGTATTGAAATACGATCACCACCTCCATATCATAACTCTGAAAGCAGAGAGCTAACAGTTTCACAGCTTATGGCAATTGCAGTCATTGAAGCAGTAAGATGTTATCTACAGCACGCTCCAGTCATATTACAACTGCTCTCCTAGTAACAGCAGCGAGTAAAGGCACCTGTCACAACAAACATGGGGTGGTGTATGCGTGTCGTAACTTACTTCTAAGCTTGAATTGTAGGTAGACAGCTTCACTGGGATTTCATCTCTGATCAAGATGGGAAATACCAAATTCTTGGTATCATATCCTGTCAATACGCCAGAGCAAGCCTCGTACGCATTTTCTACAGAAAAAACATATGAAAACCTGATGAAAACGCAGCAGTGGCCAGCCTAAAATCCCATAATGAGTTTGAATGGAGGGAGCATGACTTAACAGGCTAAGATCAGTCGCTATTAAAGCATAAATCAAACGCCGGGCAGGAACAGCTCAAGAGTTTTTATTGTCATCTCAAGTGTCATTCAGAGAGCAAACAATCAGCAGTACCAGTTAGTACACTGCTGAGAGCAGTACTCACTCCTAAACAAGACCAGGGCTGCCACTACTCAGCGGAGTAAAGTCAAGCTCCGTAAATACTAAGGAGCATGGGAACGCTAATTTGGCCTAGCAGGGAGTAAAATGAAATTTAAAGAGTGGAGTGACTTCTAGCAACTTCTATTTATGAAAGACGGCTGCTCAATTCTTTAGCCATGCATTTGATAAAGCCATCGGTGTCCCAGCACGCTGACCTACTACAATGTTAGTTCCAGAATTCTTTGTAACAGCAGCCAGCCTTTGATCAAATTAATACCCGCTTTCATGGTGAGCAAAAGTGACAAAGGGACTTTTCACTGTCCAACACGTACTCACAATTGAAACAATAGCAACCCGCATGCATCTAGTGGCGAGTTGTCTTTCACAGCACGCGACTTGGCCGCTCATTAAAGACACTGTGATGGAATGGAGGGGGAGACTAGACAGGATTACCGCTCAAAGGCAACATTACAATGACATGAAAGGGCACTCAGCTGTGCGCTAAAACAGCCTCAAGTGTTTAGAAGAATATTTGAGATGCTTGTTATTAGGTGATTTTCCACTTGGACCCAAGTCTTTAGGGTGGGAAAAATAAAAGGAGCGCGATGGGGCTGGGAGAGAAATGTGAGCTCATTGGATATCTACCTTGTATTTGCTGACTGTAACCAACAAGGATCTGCATGTAACAAATACAAGCCACCAGCTGGCTGTAAGACTGCATCTCAGATCCCGACACACTGCTCTCTTCAGCTCTCTCTTTGCTCCTCACATTGGTTCACCTGTATTATGGTACAAAAATCACATGCGCATCGTTACAACTTGCTAGTTGGTTATGAAATTTATGTGAACGCGATAACAACCCCTCCCTCCTCCCCCCCCCCCTACGCAAGTAGTGGCCTATGTGTGGCAACATGTACTAGTTGTGCTAACTTCAAGCAGAGTATGACCATTGGCCAATATGCAACACGCAAAAGATCACGAGTGTAGTGGTGATCTATGATCAGACCATTGGAGACATCCTCGAGGTCCAATTCAATTCACAACACACAGAAAGTATTGCACTGTGCATAGCATAAATCATACTGGAGGAAAGCATAAGTACATCTGCCTCACGTAATTCCTGGCCACGATGAGAGAGTAGAACGTCCAGTTACGACCATTCATCACCAGTATCATTCATTATCAATCTAGCTTTACTCCACAACATGCAGTACGTATTCGAATGACTTACATGAAATTTAAGCTCCAGCTTCTGGATACATCGACCATAACAGTTGAGATTGGTAGTTAAAGAGTGTTATCCAGCTGTTTATCACTTATCGTTCGTAAATCTCTGTAAGTTGTGAAATAAGAAAGGTAATCAGGCTGTAGACTTCAGCCTTTCTCAGCAGTCAAATTATACAAACTCGCACGCCGCTGCGATTGAAGTGAAAGTAAACAATGAACCATAGGAAGCTCCGCCTACAAGTCTGGAATCGTTGCTCTACAGTTCGATCGCTAACGGTGTATTTACTAAGAGGTATTCAGTATTTTATTTGCGTGCGCTTCACAAGTCAGGCTAAAGCATCGCGTTTCATTGTTCGAATCTATCGGCATGAGAGGATAACTCCACAACTCGTTCTCCTGAGCATATATACCATATATATACCATACATTTTACTGTCTGCCTGCCTACAGGTACAGGCAACAATAACCTCAAACATAGGATGTCATTGTGTGACAAATCCCATAGTCAATGTTAGGTGCGTCATACGTCACAACTTATGCAACAAACATGGAAGCTATTATGTAGTGGTGGTGAACATTGAAATATCGTTGGGATGTACTCAGCTTAGTTCCACGATTCCCCCAGTAAAAATAAGAGGTTTGTCAGCTGAGTGTGACCTGTTGTCGGATTGATCAACCATATCATGCTATCCTGAGGTACTAATATTTGATGGAATGAAACACCTCAACAATGTAAATATAGATAGATTGGCTGTTTAATTTCCTTCATAATTACAAAGTCAATGATAAAAGGTGAATGATAAACCATTGAAGCAAACACGCTCAGAAGGAAGGCAGTTTACAGCATTTCTCCCTGCCGCTGATGGTCCAGTCACAGTCCGAGTTAATGGCCTCGTTTTCAGGCCCAATAACTGTAATACCTCTCAGAGACGGATCCTTTATGTACCTGTATAGTAGGTCAATAGCAAATCATTATATTACCAACAAGCTCCAGCTGATCTCAAATGCCAGCATGTATGTACAGGTGTGTATAATAGTTAATGGTAGTAGCAATTATCAGCTCTGGCAGTGTAAAGCAGCTTAAGACATCTTGGGAATATGTCACTTGTAAATGAATGTGGAATACTCCGAGAAGACTAAACTCACTGCTGGTGGGATAAGAATAGAGCCATTTGACACGTGCACTGCAGCAAACATGAAGTAATTGCCTTTATGACTAGATGGGGACAGAGAGATATGTGAAGGTAGATTCACACTAAAACGATTCAGTCAGCCGATCAGTACTAGCCAATAGCACCGGGCGAGCAGGTCCTTTCACATTGGCGCGATTGATAGTTATGTTTTGATAGCGGCTAGCTGAATATGCGTTCTGATTGGCTGCCGGCTACAGATTGAAAATTCAATCATTCAAGAAGCGATGCCTGCCAATCAGCCAGCAGACTGTTTCATTGGGCTGAGAGTTCCTTTCACACTAGGCTTTCAGTCGGCCGGTACTGATGGGCTGGCTGAATTGGCATAGTGTGAATCCACCTTAAGACTGCAAAGTAGTACGGAAAACCACTACAACTTTCTGCAATACTACAACCATGCCTATCCCCTTGTTACAAATAATATAACTGGCATTTGTCATGATGTATACACGAACTGACGATTGTCAATGCCAACTCACTTGACGGCAGCAGCCTTGACCTGATCGACAGTCACGCTCCTCAGCCTGTCCCTCTGTAGCTGCTTCATCTCGTCGCTGATACCAGACAGGAAGTAGCCGAGACCCTTACTGCCCGGGGAGACCGGCGCGTCTACCTGCCAACATGCAGAGAGCACGATCAATGTCACGCACTCAACTCTGGCAGTCTGAGGATACCAACTAGTCTGAGGATACCGACTAGTCTGAGGATACCAACTAGTAGCCTCATCAAACAATTTATATGTACTGTAGAACCGGATTTGATAGCAATCGTCTAACCGTAGCTATCAAAATTATGCCCATATAGGAGTTGTCTTCTCATTAGTGGGATCGCTATCATTTTGATTTCCTGGTGATTTTGAAGGAAACGCTAATCCAATCCGGTTCTACAGTAGATTATTTACCTTCGGTTCTACAGTCGATTGCAAATTGAACAGCTTCAAAGTTATAAGCGAGAAACTTACTGGAATATAATTTCTGTTTCATTAGTTCATTCACTTACCTTTTGAAACACGGCCAGTATTGCTTCATCAACATCTTGCTGTGTGAAATCAGCTTCCAATAGCCAGTCAACGGCAGACATCATTGTGTCTACTGTTTTCAGTGAGTTGGGGTCTCTGGTACGAGAAAAAATGGTGAGACAGACGTTACAGAGAGAGGAGGGAGAGAGCTCACAATATACCTGTATGAATAGAATGACATCTGTCCGGGAGCACCACCCACAGCTCCGCCTCCATAGGCCCCTCCCTTTTCGCGGATTTCCCGGTGAAGGTACTTGTTAGTCAGGAGTCTAGCCATCACAGCAATGCTGTAACAATACAGGGCACTGAATGACGTTTCCATCATTGCCACAACGTTTCCATGACTACCACGACGTTTCTACGACTACCACGACATTTCCATGACTACCACAACAGTGTTTTCCAGTTGTCTGTACAGACTTTGAAAGCAATGGTATCTTGATTGAAGAGGCCACAAGAGGAGCTGATTAGCTGGTACTAACCTGGCGTGGTCCTCGTGAGTATATTCGACCGTAGGTACAGCGAGGCCGGCGTAGTTGACACTGAAATCCATAGTGAAGTGAGTCTTGGTGTACGCGGGCCTGTTCTCTGTTGGGTGGAGGTAAGAATAGTCGGGAGGGCCCTCCGGTGTGCCAGATATAGTCGATAGAAATGACTTCAGCTGATCAACTGCTGAACTCATAGCGGTGCTCTCAGCATTGATGGAGCATCTGTGATAAAAGTGCAAAATGCGGAGAAAATATCAAACAGCGGGTCAGAATGGACTACGGTGTTACCTCAGAGTTAAGACTATTCCCTCACAATTAAGACTAGTCCCTCACAATTAAGACTATTCCCTCACAATTAAGACATGTATCTAAGCAGGTGAGGTCAGAGGTCAGGCGTGTCTCAAATAAAAAGATCCTCGACTGCAACTAAAGCGCCTTATAATATATAGGCTATGTAATAGGACACTGAGTCTAAACCTCGAGGGAATAGAACGCACCCAGGTTTCCTCAAGATTATGACCGGTCTTAATTGTGAGGGAATAGTCTTAATTGTGAAGGAACACGGAAAGTCAAGAAATTTTACTGATAGTCAACACATAGAGAAGTAAGGTAAACAGATGACGGTAAGGCAAGAGAATACTAGAGACTGAAATAGTGAAGGCTAGTCCTACATTTGTAGAGAGATAAAGGCACACTAGAAGGAATAGGAGGGAGAATTATTGAGGCTGCAATGGCAGAGGAAGGAATAAGAGGAAGACAACGCCAGAATGGATGATGAATAGATTGGGTGGTAGAGGTGAGTGAGAAACAGTTCGGCGATATTGAAAGAGACAGGAGGAGATTGAAAGAGAGCAAACTACAAGGATCTGCCTATAGTATTTGATACCAAGACACTGGAAGAAGAAAAACTTAGGTGGATTTGCGGATTTACCAGCAGAGACGGACTCACTTGATGGTGTTCTTGTTGAACACATGACGGGCGATGTCTTTCAAATAAACTAGTAGTGGCTCGTGCTTCTCTTCCTCAGACAGAGATTTTAAAAATGACACTTGTGTGAGTCCTCCAAGCACCTACATGGGATGCCAACAAAGTCAAGGGTCAACATTTTGTGGAAATTATTACCAATGGCATAGGTGTAAAAGGGGTGGGGAGACTGACCTCCCGTAACCTGTTGATTTCACTGAGTTCACAGGCAGCGTGGCACATGGCATACTGGTGGCCGCTGTGCGATATGGAGTTGACAGAGTCGGCTGCAGACATCCGTAGCAGCATTGTCACTCTCTCCTGATCATTGAGGGTGAGGCTGGTTGGAGGAGGGCAGGGTTAGAATAAGGAATCCAAATATAGCCATAAGCAGACAGGAAGTGAAACACCCTCAATATCAAACGATCCATGAAATATTACCATAACATAACCACTGGGACATACACTCAGACACACACTCAGACATACACTGGGACATACACATGTCCCCATTTGCTTCCATTTGATAGACACATACACTCAGACATTACACACGATAGTGATTCCCATATGTTGAACTTCACAAATAATTTACGCATCAGCTGCCAGGAAGAAAATATTTAGACTACAGCTCCTGTTCTACTGCACCCATAGCTTCACTCAATAGGCAAAATCAATCCCTCCCTCTCCCTTCCTCCTTGTCTCTCCCTCTCTCCATATGTCTCCCTGTGTCCCTCCCT
>ERZ1740065.2818-NODE-2818-length-10869-cov-12.576752_pt1 | contig 10869 bp, 2 predicted proteins | sample MGYA00581738_ERZ1740065 | MGnify/ENA primary metagenome ERZ1740065 (study PRJEB43018, sample SAMN04849749) | marine metagenome | isolation source: floating plastic debris | place: Pacific Ocean | collected 2008-09-01 | study: EMG produced TPA metagenomics...
GGGGAAGGATAGAGGGAGAGAGAGGGGGAGAGTGAGAGAGGGAGAGAGAGGGGGAAGGAGAGAGGGAGGGAGAAGGGGGAGAAGGACGGAGGGAAAGAGGGGCGGAAGGAAAGAGGGGAAGATAGTTGGTGATGAAACAGGGGGAGAGGGAATACCTACTGGCGACTGTTATACATACATGCCTATGGTATGTAGGTAGACACAGACATAGAGTAGCATCAATGGATCAGTTTGAGCAGAACTTACTGGGTCACATAATTGAGGAGGACAGGGAGGCAAGCGATAGGACTTGAGCCAGGAGAGCATGAAGGCATCAGTGCTGAGACCAATCGTATACACAGCAAGCTGCATGAAAGAGAAGTGGTTGTCTTCCCCTACACAGTTGTTTATCCTAAAAGCAGATGTTGATCAATCAGTACATCAAACAGCAGTTATCTTAGAATAAACTCATACAGGTAAATGTCATGCAGGTAAATAAATATCATACAGGCAAGTATCATGCAGGTAAATATCATACAGGTAAGTATCACAGAGGTAAGTATTATACAGGTAAGTATCACAGAGGTAAGTATTATACAGGTAAGTATCACACAGGTAAGTATCATTCAGTTAAGTATCGTACAGGTAGGTATCATGCAGGTAATTATCATACAGGTAAATATAATGCAGGTAAATATAATGCAGGTAAGTATTATGTAGGTAAGTATTATGCAGGCAAGTATCATACAGGTAAGTACCATACAGGTAAGTATCATGAAGGTAAGTATCATACAGGTAAGTATCATACAGGTAAGTATCATACAGGTAAATAAATATCATACAGGTAAGTAGACGAGAAAACTGATCAGCATCCATCCATGTCTGATGGCAGCTGCATACTTACAGAGAGGCAACAATCATTATATAGATTTGCTACAGGTAAAGCCTGAACATAAATTTATGACTAACAATGACAGTCAACAATGTGACTCAGACACGCAGCCGGACTTGGGACCAGCAGTTTCATGCTTCATGTGCTGTAATAGTACAGGGATCTCAACTACTCGTTAATCCTTACTGTTTGAATACTCAGCTTGTGTAAGGATGAAAGGACAGATTTCATTTCGCATAAGGATTTTCGTTAACTCACTCGGATTTTTGCCTATTAGTTCAGATTTTGATGTTTTCACCCATTTCCCTTGGTAAAGTGATGCCATAAGTGAGCAATTTGTTTCCAAGGATCCCCAAAATAAACTGAAAGTCAGTTTTTTATGTTTAAAAACTAGAAAAATATGATAATAATATGGCAATTCTGAGCTATTCATGGCGCTACGATATTTCCAAATGCAAAAATTTTTCTTGATGGCATCATGACATCTGCTGTAAGGATTTTTTGTTGAGCCAGGTTGAGAATCCTGATAGTAATTCCTTACATTACTCACCACTTACTGTAAAGCTAAAAATGAATAATGTTACAAAATAAATAATATTATCCTCAATAAAAGAAAATTTAAAACATGAAAATTCATGGAACGAATAATTTGCAATGGTTGTACAGCATCCGATCCCATCTCCAGCCAAAACCACACAAGCACTTGTATCCTCCTCAATCTCTACTTAATAGTACTTGTTATACAATACATTAATACCACAATACATTAATACTACAATACATTAATACTAAAATACATTAATACTACAATACAAATTTAAGAGCAACTCTATGAGCAGATGAAGCACCCAGGTAGAAAAGTAGAAATGCTTACGCGCTCAATTTGGAGTTGTTGCCTCCTTAGATTTAACCGGTTGATATTAAATACTAGTATTTGGATCTGTCAGGACATAACAAGAAAATGTTGTTATTATGTTTTTTACTCTAGCTTCACTGACTCATTCAACCTTTGACCTTTTTACTCTACTGCTGCCTCATCTCATTCATGCTAATCACTTGTTGTTTGGAGTTACCATAGTCACAGTAATACAATAGATGGTAACTCATCTAGCATCTTGACTTCTACTGCAATTACAATTCTAACAGTAAACTAACTACATGTAGAGATGATGGCTGATGACCCAATGAGTATTGATCAACATATATAGCAGTCTCACGCGTATATATAGCAGTCTCACACGTATATATCAGTCGCACACGTATATATCAGTCTCATGCGTATATATCAGTCACTTCTCAATCAGTTTCATGTATGACTATGAAAGTTATGACATCGGCTACCATCGTACTTGTCAATTCTCACAGATTTCCCAGGAGTCTCATGTATTTTAGCTGCCAAAATTTAGGTTCAAAATTGCTAGTATTGGTTTTCTAATGTTCTCATGTGGCTCATCAGTTAGATATTGCTGAGCTGAAATATGACAGAATCTAAGATGTAGGGGGTAGGGGGTTTTGAGCTATGACTTCTAAAAGTCCAAGGAAAATGGAATGTCCAGTATTTTCAGCGCAACAGGTTGACAGGTATGGCCACCATACTAGATGAGACAGTGTGCACTCATACCATGGGCAGTGGTGGTCCATCCTGGCAACGCAGTGCCCACACCGGCGACAGTGGTGAGCTCGTGGGGGTCTCTGTTGATTGCATTTATCGCAATATGTCCATGTCTGCACTGTTGAATATGAATGAGGCTCGTTGAGGAGAGTCAAACCATCATAGAGAGGTATTTTCTTGCTTCCAGGGATAAGAGGTGGCAGACATGAATCACTTTGTAACATGTTTTGCATTACTCACAGTCGTGTTCATCTATAGGTGGAGGTATACGACCTGGATGAGAGAACGTGGACCGCAGCAAACTCGCCATAGTCATTGTCGAGAAGAATACAAACACTAAAACATAAATAGAAACTGAATATGGACATGCCGTAAAAAGGAAAGAAAACTACAGCTTTACATCAGTCTTCATTCTGATTTATTTAGTCGATTTAAATGCAATGTTAAATTCTAACACTAATTTAAACTCAGATTTAGTACTAGGATTTCGTCTATTTCGATACACCAAGCCACCACTGTAGCTGCAGTAGCAACTGACCAACCTTATTGTCTCATGGTGAGGCATTATGTGTTCATGCCATACCAGCACTTACTTAGAGCGGCATGCCATGCAATCACTCCCATCTTGTAGTAAGGAACGATGATCAGCTTGAGTGGAATGAAGGATCCATAGGTCCAATATAGTAAGACGAATGAAAACATGCAATAACCGGGTATGTCTCTGGAAAAGTGCAAGCCTCTGATCATGATGTCTAGCTGACTAGTCGGATTGTCTGAGCAAATCGAAACCACAAAGATCTCAAACAAATCAGATCTTTCAAAATATATCAGAAATACTGTTTAAAAGCCTAGTGCCGATAAAAACGGTTTAGAACGTAGATAAAATGAATGGAAGATCACATCATAGTCAAGGTTAGCGACGAAGTTCACATCACACAAGCGCGCATCGTACACAGAACGAGGAAACCGGAAAAATAAAGACCAAATACCACTTTGCATTGACCTCTTCCGATATTGTGCAATTTTTTATATTCGGTATTACTAAATATCTCTGTACAGATTTTTAAGAAAGTTAGGTTATACCAACGGCAGAATCGTTTGCTATTGGAGATATCGGCTGTACGTTTCACTCTGAGGCGAATGGCAGTGACAGTGACTATTTTGTAGCGTCTTACTCAGTTCACTTAAAATTTCGGCAAATATGATGCATGCAAGAGCTGACTGAGGCAGATATTTTAGTTTCACTGCAAGGTATGTCCATATGTACGTAGACGGTAGCTATATGATCCATCTTTTAAGCAGCTTGCCATGGATCCAAGATGTGATGTTGGTCTCATGAGGCGCTTTACTTTCATTCGATACTAATTTAGTCTAGCCTGCATTTCGCTATTTTGTAGTCACTCCAAATTTGTTGCTTTCAACCTGTCAAAACTTTTCTTCTCATATAGGTATAACCACCTGTACTCAAGACCATGGAGAGAGTAGTTCCAAAGGACTGCCATCATCCAAGGGATAGAAAGCCGCTGAGACATCAACTGTGTTCTCTTCTCAATTTCAGCAGATTAAAATGGTGTCGCATTCAGAATTGGGAGGTAGGCATGTCAACTTGTCTGACGACTAATGCTGGAGGTTCAGTTCTTTCGAACTTTGAGAATTAGTAGCTTAAAACTGCACCCCCTAGAGATAAGACTGTGCCATTTTTGAACCCAGCTAAGCAAAGTCTAACTTCTTGGCTATGGAGAGTGTTAGGAAACCCATAATAAAACTCCAGCAGGTAAAACAGAGGAAACTTTAATGCACATGTATCATCACACAGCGGATTTACATCCAACTAGCAAAAGATTGAGTAATGAATTGGGACACTCTGACTCACTCGAATATTGCTGAGCACACGGTATTCAGTATATAGCAATGGTACTGGATTTGTCACAGTCTGTATTAATCAGCACTATGATATGGGGGATACAGCAAGCACCTGCTGCAGATGCCTGCTATAGACTCACTGCACCATTACAGTCACTCGTATACATTATTACAGTTACTGGGAGATCAATAACTACGAATCAATTAATCATGACGCATTCACCTGAAGCACCCATTTACAGCAATACTAGGGTCTCCTATTTGTATAGCCTTATTGACGTGTTCTACAATTGCCGCCATGACAATGACAACATATCGCCGGCTGGCCCACCCCTAGTCTGAGTGACTACTGCAGGTAAAACTCTGCTCTCCCTGGAATAGAAATGGTACATATATAAGTAAAAATGAAGTGTTGACTCAGTCTAAACCGTGGAACAAATTTTAGTACATGATAATTCTATGTTAGTTCCTAAAAAGTTTCCAGAGCTCAACAATTCTACTTTCTCTTCTTATCATACCCTTCAAAAGGGAGAGGAGATTTTGCATTTCATACACAATATCATGTAGGAAATGCACTGGCAAATGCGCTTGTGAGGACGAGTTAGATTGTGAGGAAGTTTGTGAGGACGAGTTAGATTGTGAGGAAGTTTGTGAGGTGTTTGTGCGAATAAATTTTGTCCCATCTGCACACTGCATAGCCCTGCAACTCCGCTAATATGAAAGTTGATTTTGTTTTGTAGATCATGATGATATTCATGGTTTTGGGCTCCCTAACGGGTATATTTGTCTACCATGATCACGTGCACTTTCACATCGCGAGAGTGTACGCCTGGGCAGGTTACGACGTGGCGCAGCATAAGGTCGGTCAGCATTATCTCGTAGGTGAGTATCTAGACTCCTTGTCTGTCTCTCTAATCAGACTATTACACTGACCCAGTGCTATGCCTCTGTAGGGCAAGGAGTCGAAAAGCAGCCGAAGAAAGCCATGGAATATTTCCGGTACGCACATCATGTAACGTCACGTCATCCCTTTTCATCCATAATTTTTTGTTGTTGCCTAGTTTCTAAATTTGGTACAAGTAATTCTTCTGCGTCTCCAAAGAAATCACTACGCATGATGACCCATACACTGAGATGCTGAATAAATGTGGTTTTAGTGTATGCAGGGAACGACAACTCCAAATTCCATTTTCTCCCCTCAGGATACCAGGTGTCCCAACCTTCCTAGAGATTCTGAAACGTATCGTTCTGGTTGAGTGTTTATTTCTCGTTTTTAGTATCGGTTTCTCATCTTAATTTTGTTCTTTCATCTCTGATTAATCCATTGAACCTCAGTCAGCCATGTTCAAACGCAGTCCAACGATCCAACATTGCATCCCAAATATCACTAGCAGTAACGGAAAATCGGTCATTTATGCAGCAGATAATTTATAAACTTATATATCATAGAACAGTATAATTGCAGCAATATGTGTCATGATTAAGTCTGGTTACCGCGGTAACCTGGTAAGATCAAAATCAACAAGTGCTAGTAGAAAGAAACGTGATGATTCTCTATTTCCAGTATGGCAGCTGATCAAGGTCACGGAGAGGCCGCTAAGCATTTAGCTATTGGTCACATAAAGGGACACCATCAGCTGGGTAGAGGGTCAGTATCAGTCTTGTAACTCACGTATTCGTACAGAGGTCTCCATATCCATTGTTGAGGTGCACAAGAGCGAATGATTGCAACTTGTGCGCCTCATGACCTCACATTTTATGTTGTTGTAAACCCAAATATTATAGCAGTTTGCTCAAATCAGCAGTATTTTTACTAATAACGCCTATAATTTTTAACGATTTCCTTCGAGCTTGTGTATAGCATAAAGAGCTATCGAAACATAGCGTTCAACTTTAATAGCGTTTTTTCTTGTGAGGTCGCTATTATAGCTATTATTATGAGGTCGCTAAAATATTTGGGTTCACAGTATATAAACTTAGGATCCATCGTAGAAATGGGACGGGTTTGACTTTTATGATAACTGTACATGATGATATATGAAAACCAGGCTATAGAGTTCGTGCGATACTGCTATATCTGTATACCGTCATGCGCTCTATTACAGGGAGGCGAGAGATCTCCTGAGCCTGGCATCTAGGAAGGGAGTTGAGGACGCTCACCGGATCATGAGTAAATATTGTGATCAGGCTAAACTGTGCAATGACTAGCTATCATGACATATGACATCATGTCTTACATCGCGTGCGTGCTTCACGTAAATCTGCTGCCCATGATTAAGATACAGCAGAACCTTTTCTTGTAAATCATCCACAAAAATTGGGATGATGTTTCCCAGCAAGGCTACTGTTTTAGGATGGAATTTTTGTTGTTTAAATTCTTCAAATAGCCTGATATCTTGGTTCAACCATTGACCTCCAACAACTTATGATTTGAATTTACCTGAAACTTTTAGTCGTCCAGGTACTGGAGATGCATTTAAAAGATAAATCCTTTTTCAACATTGTTCTATTTATAGTATTTATAACAAGTCGCTCAGCAACGCTACTAAAAATATCATCGATAGTAATTTGGATTTATCTTCTCTCTCTCTCTCCCCCTTTAATCATTTTCAACGACCATGTATGTTACCTTGTACATCGATCACTGTGTAGAGGAACCGAACTGTATAGAGGGACTCTCCCCTCCTAGGGTGGTAGCGCTGGTGAATCGGATTAGAACTCAGACGCAGGAACGGCTAAAGGAGCCTTTGCCATTGGCATACGGTCTTGAGCGCCAGTAGTAGAGTCATGTGGATTAACCCGGTCGTCGCGTCAGCGTACGAGAAACAGACCGATCATCACATACACGTAGCCGCACTGGTAATTACCCACACTGCACCTGTTGACTATTACTATAAGAATTATGTATAAAATTTATATTCGTATAAAACTAAAATCTAAATAAATAAAATATAAACATAAAATGAAAGGTAAGATATGTTGGTAGAAGTTTCCAAAACCTTTAACCTTTAACCTTTAACCTTTAACACCAAAATTGATAGTAGTTGTCTATTTCCTCAGCCTAAAATTCTTGAAAATTGAAGTCTTCAAGAGTTATTTGAGAATTTATCAGGATTTTCTCAAAATTTCTTAAGAATTCTTGAAGAGTTATTGATGAATTATCAAGGCATGGAAATACGTAACTACCAAATCAAAGTGTAATTATTTTATAGCCCTGAGTTAGCAATGGTAAATGTTTGGAAGAAAATAAATCAAAATCACTTTGACATGGTTCCACATACATGGTCTCTGTGACAGACTCTCCCTCTCTCCTCCCTTCCTCTCTCCCTCCCTGTCAGTTAGACAGTGTGCTAGTCAACATGGTTTTGCTGTGACGCCTTAAATAATGAAATACAAATAAAGGACAATAGTTCTAGATAAGACCGTAATAAGTAAGTACAAGTGCTGTGTAAGTAAGTACAAGTGCTGTGTACAATTATCCACTGCTCACACAGAAAAATCCTACTTGATCGAGAAACCAAAGAAAAATGCTGAGGATAGAAATTTAGAATACTAAGGGATTAAAGAATATGGTTATGTTTTCTGTGTCCTGAAACAGCAGAACGATGAGAGATATCCTTTCGTTGGCTGCTGCTGTCGTGGATGTGGCTGGTTTGGTGCCTCAGTTATCAATTCACGTAAACGTTTGGTTTCCTCCTACAGGTAAATAAAGCAATAAAGCACTGGGTGGCACCTGCTGCAGCAGTCATGATGAGGATAGTAACATCTGTCAGTATGAAAGTACTTCATGACATCTTAAAAAATCCAACTTCTTCCTTGAAAAATTATCGGTGTCGGCGCTCATTCAAAATTAAAAAACTTAATGCATAAAGGTGACAGAGTTTAGTTGATAAACACATGGTAGTTGTCTATTTCCCCGCCCTAAAAGATGAAATAAAATAAATTCTCAAAATTTGTTAAGACTTCTCATCTTTGACAATTTTAGGGCGGAGAAATAGAAAACGAAAGAGACATCTACCAAATGTTTTTCAATCACCAAGGTTACTGTGGCACCATGACGTCAAGCATGCATATGTTTCTGTGTTTTCCAGTTCACAATGAAACAGTGAAAAGTTTTCACACGTACACGTACGTAGACCTAATAGGTCAATTATCACAAACATAGATTTACAGAATAATGTCTGTTTTCGTCTTTGGGATAGAAACTGATCAACTTCCTGAGACAATCCAAGCTTCTAACCCATCTTACACTCCCCTGCATAGCCAGTGCCTATCGACTCGCACTGCTCGGCACTGGCCAGCTCCCCTGGAAGAGTACATAAGACAATGTCTATCTCCCTCCACATGCTCCATACTGACCTTCAATGAAGCTACTTCGTGCACTAGCTTAGAATTTTCATCTCTTAACTTGTTGTATTCGTCATGGGAAACACCAGAAGCCTTCAAAGTCACAGCCATAGTACGGTACGCAGAAAACTCAATCCATCACATTTCAAAATAGGCCACTAACACGAGCCCTATCACTGAATCTAACAAGTAATTTCGATCGAGTTCATGTACTCCTATCGGTGTACACAACTACTACATTTATTCTACGATCAGGTTACATCAAAATAATGTGGAATCACAAACAGATCCAAGTTCCACAAAATCTGCAAGTTAAAAAAGAATGTGAAACAAGACTTTGTGATGGATTGAAACTACACAAGGTCTGGTTCATGAGTTCCTAGACTGGTTCTTGCATTTTTATGGGCATAATTTGAAAGGAAATAAATAAATTGCTTTCAGATTTTCGAAGTCTGAAGAACACGGGATATGAGTATTGAGGTAGGAAGGACAGAGTTACAGTATAGCATGAATCCTCATGTTTCAGTTTCGTCACAGTGACTATATCACTACCATAACTGTAAAAAAAACACTCAGAACTAAGGCCAATGAACTGAATCAAGCTATAACTGACCTTGACATTATCGTTCTGTGGTGTAATCTGGACAGGCACTGAGGATACATCATTGATGGGGGCAGCAAGCTTTGCAGCTTGTGGTGCAGCCTGAGAGTAACGTGAAACTTATCACATGAAGAAACAGGCAGCCATGAATCACTCAGAAATGACAGCAGAATAAACAGAGCAGCCCATAACTACACATTACCCATAACTAGTCATAGAGGAAAGGAGGGATAGCAAGGAGAGGAGGGAGAGCAAGGAGAGGAGGGATAGCGGGAGAGGAGAGTCTCACGCAATATCTCTTCGGCGCAGTTGTTTTAACTTTGAAAGTGACTTTATGTTCCGTGATATTCCTCAGCTTCAGGTGTGCAGTGATACTTTTCGTAAATGGCCCTGCCCACGTGTTTAGATATCAACCACATGTTGAAATGTTCATTGTTACGATATCATTCCTTCGTTGAGAACTGATAATGTGCGTACTTTAATTCGTAAGTTCAACAAGAAGCAAAACCAATTACTTCAACTAAACTATTCTTGGAAAAATATTTCCATCTCTAATCAACAGCAAAGATACTTACATTTGAACGTTAATGCTTTAGAAGGATCAACAGCTAGCAACGGCTGTGTTTTGGACATCGTTCTATGATTACTGCATAATGGGAAATTTCTGGAAAGATAAGAAAAGTGATGATCTTGGTCACAGGTGCCCGAGATTCGGGCTGGGTCGCCAATAGAAGGAAATGTACATGTCTGAATGTTTAGCCGTTTAGTCATGGACACGCGAAATGAGTAACCAATCAACGATCGTTTCACATATATAGTATCGTACCCTCTTTCATTGGCCAAATATATGGTTCAGTTACCGTCGGTCGGTTACCGTCGGTCAGTTACCGTCGGTCAGTTACCGTCGGTCAGTTACCGTCGGTCAGTTACCGTGCACTTTTTATTTTTACTTTGCAGCAAAATTATTCCTCAAAAAGGCTGACTGTTGAAGATGCGGAGAAAATGATGGTTGCATACCTACCATTTCTCCTCTCAGAGCTGGCAAACTCAGGCATGTTAAATCTTAGGTTATAAGCTATTTATCGTTGTCATATGTTCTTGTATTCCACACTCCATTCATGCTCACCATAGTGTATTCACACTTTACCAGAGTGACTATTTCTCTCCACCAATGCGAATTCCTAAACCTAAATTATGTAGTTCTGTGTTATCTTTATGTATTAATTATCACATATAATAATATCATATGATTAATAATGATGATAGTTATAATTATATCATTATATTCACAGCCGATCTATTAGGGGTGAAGATGGACGTATTTGTCTGAGCTGATTCAAGTCACAGAGTCACCGGTACGGTAATTGCTGGCATGTTCGTTGCCTCCATTTGATCCGCCATCTTCAGAAAACAAATTAATACATCACCGTCATAGCGCGGAATCAGAGGTACTTCTAATTCTAATACGAACTATCATATCAGTGGCAGTGGTAGTATACTAGTACGGGTACTCGCAGTCACATATCAGTGGCAGTGGTAGTATACTAGTACGGGTACTCGCAGTCACATATCAGT
>ERZ1740065.2819-NODE-2819-length-10867-cov-13.816870_pt1 | contig 10867 bp, 4 predicted proteins | sample MGYA00581738_ERZ1740065 | MGnify/ENA primary metagenome ERZ1740065 (study PRJEB43018, sample SAMN04849749) | marine metagenome | isolation source: floating plastic debris | place: Pacific Ocean | collected 2008-09-01 | study: EMG produced TPA metagenomics...
GTGACACAGTCAGAGGCGTGACACAGTCAGAGGCGTGACACAGTCAGAGGCGTGATGTCACAAAGCTTTCCGACTACGCTTTCTGCCTTCTTTCAAGTATTCCTACACAGGCGGTAAAGTACTAGTGACATGGAAACTGGAAATTCCAGTGGCGATTTGTAATTCACACTGGTTCCAACACCAGCCGAATGATTGCCAAATTGACCATCTCTTATTCAGCCTGGTTAATGGGGTCACATGATAGGGATGTCACATGATCTGTGACAAACAGGGTCACATGAGCAGACTTCTGGTAGTGCATGAATAATTCGGACATAAATCACATAAAGTCAGAGTAGAAGGTCAGTGATCGAAAAAGTGCCCGTCATAGCAGTAGACCCCTCCTTTTCCACAGCTTTGTCCATTGGCTGAAAGAGCTTAAGATTACTGTCAAGGTCATGTGTAGGGCACGACACCTACAACTTTTAATAGTTGAAAAGCTGACCTTAACCTTGACATAGTGACTACTCAAAGCCTAGCTACCATTGCGCTAAGAATACTGCATAGACCGAGTCAGCTTTATGAAGTACAGGCAGCTACTGCAGGTGGTTGATACAGGATACTGGTTGCGGGTGTTTTTGCCATAGAAAGTATGGCACATGGGTGTCACTGCAAAGTAGCGCCAGCTAGTACGCAACAAATACAAGAATAGACACTGGACAGCGGGGACTGCACAGTCGTTAGCATTGGTGGCTATATATAGAGGTCAGCCTACTCGTTTAACTTCATACAACGGACCGCAGTTAGTAAAGGGAGCGTATCTAACAGTCAATTATCATATCAGGTTCTTCCCTCATTGCCCAGCATAAATACACCGGGCAGCAACTGAACAGTCAAAAAGGTCTGCAGTGATCTTTCATTGTGGAAAATGGCTGCCAAAGAAATTACTTCAGTGATGAAAGAGAGGAAGAAGTTTATCATGGACTGGATAAGATATAGTAGGTGTTTCACCATTACCATTACACATTGGTACCAAGGTCAGCACAAAGTCAACCCAAGGTCGTCCCAAGGTCGTTGAAGCCTCATCCTATTTACTGAGCTCAGACTAGACTAGGGCGGTGCCCCCAGCGTAGCAGGGATACTTCACCAATGCAGCACTCAGACTAGACAATGCTACACACTACAGGCCATAGTGCGATTCGTACCAGCAATCATGATATCATATGAGCAATTGCACATGTTCTTAGATGTGAATAAATCTGAAAAGAGTTGAGTGCTCACCCATGACGATCATTGATACCGGTATTCCAAGAAACACAGCTAGAAACAGCAGGCATCCGACTACAAGAGGGGGCAAGTTTGACACACAATTGAAATCATACGGCTGGCCTAGTCATCGGTTGAGTATGAATACGTCAGCTATACCTGAATTACAGAACATTTGACAGACTTGTCGTGCGCAATCAACCTTTGATGAAGATTCCTCATTTATTTGCTTAACTTTACCAAATATCGAGTCGTAAGAAGGGGGAGCTGCGTCTGAAATAAATACAATTACGCGATGTCAGTACCCAAGTCAAGTAGACGCGATGATACAGAAACACAAAATTCCAAAGAAAGTATTTATCACCAGTAGGTTCCACGTAAGGAGGAGGACTCTCAGGGGCATATTCTGCACTGTTGCCATGCTCCGGAGAAGCAGAATTAGGCGCAGCCACAGAAGTTGTGTCGCTTGCTTGTGTATTCATCGCTGGTTCTTCAGACACTGTGAAGAATTAACACGTGAGAATCAACAAAGTAAGAAATAAAATAATGATTGGAGCATAAATATAGTTGGATGCCTGCTATCGATGAAGTATCGTACTTACTCGTTGAGCTCTCTCCAACCTCTAAGTTGTTCTCGCAGAAATTAGCGCTGCAGTAATGGCATGAGGGTTAAAATAAACCGTGCAATCTTACTAAGGTAGTACTGCAGCTGTCATACAGCCGTCAAGACCAGAGAATACTAGTATGGATATGTGCAAGTGTAGATTGTATACGGCCAGTTGATGGAACCACAGGAAGTTGGAAATTCAACATCTCGAAGGGTCCTAAATATCGAGTAGTCTACGTTTCGAATACTATTATTTTCTAACACTATGAAGTATCGAGAACATAACTCCGATACAGCGTCGGGAAAAGCCATCACACCAATCACGCTGCCATAAGGACATACGACGACACATATGCAGTGTAGTATAGTATCGCTAGTATTTTTATGTAGTATTCACGACTGAGTTGCTTCCTTGCACTCATCAAAGTACATTTATAGGCACCATAACTCCAATAGCATATGTATGCGAGGAGAGGACCACCAAGGTTCAACGCTGCGTTTGTGAGATGGAAGTACAGGTAACAAAGCATCCGGTATTAAAACTGTTGCACAAATGTTTATGAGCAAAATATATTTTTCTTTGAGAATTAAAAATTAAATTAAAAATAAAATGTGATACAAAGATTAAATGGACGGTGTGTAGCTGCACTGACGGCAAAAGAAAGTATACTGCCATTTTCATTACATGAACATATAAGAACTCACTGCGCATGCGATAGAAAATTCACATCACATGTAAAACGAATTAAAAAATAAAAGGAAAAATGCAATTGAGCAGAGAAGATAAGTTGGATGTAACATGGGTTTGATCATTTGCTTTTCGAAGCACAGGCAGTGATACAGCATATCGGTATACCACAGCAGATAATGCAGGCACATAGGATGTATGTTGCTGTTAGTAGCCAGAACGCAAACAGCAGTACGTATGGGTTGCAGAACAGGGCCTCGTCACACGAGTAGATCTGACAATCCTTGACTCTCCACGTACTGTACACAGCCCAGTTCCCTGTAAACATCATACCCGGAGCCGTTGTGTGATAGGTTAGACCGAGGTCGGCATTGCCTTAGAACCATCTACTGTAGCTGCAAACAGGCTGTTTATCCTTTTCTTAGTTCATTGTTGAATCCTCTATTATGCTTCATCTTTATTTACACCAAAGTTTAAATAGCAATTCACCTACTGGTTCCCTCACAGTGCAGTGGGAGAGACTCGTGGAGGTGGGCTCATTTTGTTACTGCTGTTTCTTGCTTTCTTCACTATTGGTTTTCTTAAGTTCTTCCCACTCTGGCAGAGATAGATGGACACACCCACGCCCATGATACCTAGTTATAGCTAGTGGGAGTAGCATTGAGGTAACTTTTCTTTTGTTTTCAATTTCAGACTATTTCAGAATAATTCAGAATATTTCATACTATTTCATACTATTTCAGACTGTTTCAGACTATTTCCATATTTTATTACACCACTTCTTGTTTCTTATAAGTTTTACCTGACTACAATACCGCTGGTCAAAACTACACGCAACAAAGGCTAAGACTACATCCACTGCAGGTAAGAGTGCATTGGAGCAAGGAGAGAACAACTAGTCCTAGTTTATGGGACAACATATCAAACCCCCACTCAGCTCCACATGTACTCGATTATTGGAGTTGTCTTCCCATGACAAAACAATTGGAAACCTCATAACTACAAGTCTATAACAACTGGTAATATATGTAAAGCTTAGAATTTCACTGATATATAGTGGTCAATTATCTGCCTCATAAATCAAAGAATTCATTGAGCTATGAGTAAGAGGATAGAGTTTATCAAAACATATACCTGCACTTTTATAACAATGATGCAACTGTTGCTAAGCAACTGACGCAACTTTTCTGTGATGTGAAACATTGAATTAACTATGATAATCTTTTGCAATCATTAAGACCTAATGTAATGGTATTGCTCCCATTTACAGCATCACCAACATGATCATATTATATCATACCAGGAGTGGACAACTCATAGCGTATAACGTTGCCACATGATCACTGACGCTTACCAACTATAGACCAGATTGATGAGAAGCTCCTATTGCAAATGTGGTAATTATTTTGTGTCCAAAATATAACGAAAGTTTCAGAAACTCTATATTTGTCACATAAAATTTAGCGTTTTGTGCTTATACGTCAATAAGCACTAGTCATCGGTAAACAACTTTGGTGTATTATTAATAGTGGAACTCATGAAATCGCTATTTCGCTATATTTAAAACACAGCTATAATTACCATGTATACAGTATTTACAGCATCACCAACGTGATCATAGGGTGCTTTTGGATACCTGATGTGACTGCGTTGAGTAAATGATGGTGTACCGCCGTGTAAATGAACATGCCCATTGCGTCTTTACGCGAGTCAATTTTTATTACCATCGTATTGCCTCGCTGATCGTCGTGTAAACCTCTGCATACTATATTGCGTTGCCCCTGACAACTGGTAATGTCAAGGATTAATCAACGCTGGGGAAACATGTGTGTTCCTACCTTAGCTAAAGATTCACTACAGATTATTGCGGGTGGGTAATAAGGCTGTTTTGACTCTGTAGCTCAGCGGCTAAAGATGCGACAGCTTCTTGCATCCAAAAAGAAGTGCATTATGGGATTTATTTCAGCCGAGAAAATGCATTGTGGGATTTATGTCATTTATCGTTTACGCCATCCGTTCAGAAACGCTCGCATATTACACGAGGTATTCGGATGATCGCATCAAAAGCTTGATGCGAGGGTCGCATCAAATATCTGAAAGCGCCCACAGTGTATACTATACCAGGAGTAGACAACTCCTAGTGTATAACGGTGCCAACATGATCACTGATGCTTACCGACTATAAACCAGATTGATGAGAAGGCATTGATCAGTGCGTCGAACGCTCTCCAGAGAGGATGAATCTGCTGTGCCTCATCGCCATCTTGGCCAGCATTACGTCGGTTACACACCTGTCTAAGCAGTGCAATCAGCGAATAAGCTGTACCTGTGGCGCCACCTACCACCAGGTATATCGGCACCATTGGCTGAACGGGACATTTTCCAAGATATAAGCTTCCTACAATGAGTAAAGCAGATGAGCTAATCTAATAAGCATCAAGTACTGTAGAACAGGATTTGATAACAACAGAAATGTAAGCATTTCCTTCAAAATCATCAAGAAATAAAAAATTATAGTGATCTAATGATAGCAATACCATATATAAGAAGACAACTCCTATATAAGGTATAATAGGTATAACTTCTATAGCAAATTCCAATGATAGCGATCATTTTTCGTCGCTATTTTCGCAGCCGTTAGACAGTCGCTATCAAATCCGGTGCCACAGTGGCAGGGTTCAGCTACACCATGTGACACGTATGGATACCTACATTATAGTGTAACATGCAATGGGCCCCTATAAGACTCCTGGTGTTGAGTGTGTTACCATACGATACTACATCTACTTGAATTTAATTCGATGCAGTGCAGAATAAGTACACTGGTTTTTAAGTAGCAGTTGGCCAGAACTTGTCTGCTTCTCATTGCCAGTCAGATGGCTGCTTGGATGTTGAGGAGAGTATATCATACAGCATACCAGTCAACCCTCCATATTTCTGGGAGACTCCAGCATGTTAGATGCCAGAATTCAGGGTCCAGATTGCTATTATTGGCTTTGTAATGGTATCCTGTGGCTCACCAGTTAGAGCTAGCTGAGCGCAAATACGATAGCTGCAGGGGGTATGGGTTTTGAGCTACTAGTTCTTAAGGTTCAGAAAAACGGAATCACCCATGTTTTCAGCATGGCCAGTCGACAGGTATGCAGGTGATATATCATACAGTCACAGTATAAAAAACAAATGCAGGTAAATAAATGCAAAAAAGAAATATGAGAAATAAATACGACGAGTAAAGATTCCAATCTTGAACCTGTGGAGTATTCTGAGTAATTCTGAAGAAATGAATTTGTTGTAAAATAAAATTAAATAACGGTTTTCTCACAAATCACATTTAATTATCAATTGCAATTATTTTTATGTACAACACTGTGCAGGCTACACTGCAAACAATCTCAGAGATTAGATGAGGCATACCTTATAGCTGAGGGAATACCTCACCTTCTTAGACACGTGCCTTATAGCTGAGGGAATACCTCACTTCCTTTGACACGTGCCTTATAGTTAAGGGAATACCTCACTTCCTTAGATAAATGTTTTATAGTTGAGAAAACATGGTACAAAATTCATAGCTAAGATATTCATGAACTCAGTGGGGTTAGAGCAGTCTTGTGTGACAACAGTTCAGAGCCATTTTATACTAGCAGTCAAAGACTCCCTAGTATCTAACTAGCTAGTAACTATTTGGCGATTCAAATTATCTTAGAACGGAATGGAGCAAATTCAAATGCTCACCCATGACGATCATTGAAATTGGTAGGGCAAGCCAGAACAGTAGAAGCACCAAGCATCCAACTACAAGACCAAGAGAAATGTTTGATACAAGAGCTGAATCATTTGATGAACGTAATGAATACATCAGATCAGCTATACCTGAACTACAGAACATTTGACAGACTTGTCGTGCGCAATCAACCTTTGATGAAGATTCCTCATTTATTTGCTTAACTTTACCAAATATCGAGTCGTAAGAAGGGGGAGCTGCGTCTGAAATAAATACAATTACGCGATGTCAGTACCCAAGTCAAGTAGACGCGATGATACAGAAACACAAAATTCCAAAGAAAGTATTTATCACCAGTAGGTTCCACGTAAGGAGGAGGACTCTCAGGGGCATATTCTGCACTGTTGCCATGCTCCGGAGAAGCAGAATTAGGCGCAGCCACAGGAGTTGTGTCGCTTGCTTGTGTATTCATCGCTGGTTTTTCAGACACTGTGAAGAACACGTGAGAACCAGTAAGAAGTAAGTAATGATTGAGGAGGAGGGCTCTGAGGGGGTAGCCTTTGCACTAGCAATCTGTCCCGAACCAGCAAGATGACCTATTTCCACCACATTTCCCATCATGCTCTGTTTCGTATTTATAGCCGGTGTTCCAGGCACTGTAATGGACGAGACTAAAAACTGCAGACGCGTGAGGAAATGAGAAACTTGAAGTCTCATAAACTTCAGGAATTCATCTATATCAGTAACAAGCATTGCTTTAGCAATTACGTTTTTGTTTGGTGCGTCACTTTTTCAGGTGTTGCCCTCTCTTGTACTAACCAGCATCCCTGCTGTTTTGTAGTAGATGATCAACCATGGGGTGAGGCTTTTATCTGTCCATTGACCAAATCCCATGTCCAATTGGCATAAACTGAGAGAGCATGTCAGCTGGATGACAACGGGTTTTAATGCAAAAACAGCCACCACATGCAAAAGAGGACAACGTATCATATATCCCAGTAAACTCCTGACTTTTTATGGGCAGAGGAGCTCAGTGACATAGATGCAACCGAATAAGAATTACAAAGTGCTACAGAGTGCTATCAGATACCATAGTAGTAAGGTAAGGTATCTGGTGTTATACCGGTATGTATGCCATTCAATGTCTGGAGTAAATTATATCTGCACTAATGACACTAAAAGTTTAGCACCATACTTGTTGTTTGTTGAGCTGCCATACTGGTGTGTTGCTGTCTCAGGATTTTGTGCAACAGCAGTGATGATGCAAGAGGTAAATGAACTCGTTCCCTCCACACCAGTTGGTCCAGACAAAGCGTGGTAGAAAGGAATCACGTGACAAAAAAGGCGATATTGACATTTCGCTTCCTTCGTTACAGAACGTAGCTACAAAACAAGACCTCGAGACGCAATGCTTCTTGTTCATGGTATTTTGAGGTACGAGTTTGCGTCTCGAGATCCATGACTGCGAGGCAAATTGTGATGCATTGCGACTACATCAATAGTCTTTCGTAGACAAAAAAGGGAAATGGTTTATAAGAATTGGGCAAAATTTCTAGAAATCACCCTACATTGATAATTTATGCCGACTTATTATCGACAGGTAACAATTACCGGTCGTAGGCGCGGTTTGTAATCCCGTTTCTAAACATGGCCGAATAATTTCATCTACGCACAGTTGCTCCCTGTTATTGGATTCTAGAGAGTCTCTGCTACTACTGTTGTTTTACCTGCTTACTATCGACTAAGGATTCATATCTCCTGGATTATACATTCAGGAAGAATGCAGACAAGACTATTAGTTTCATTTGTTGGTATATAGTTCTGATTTCCCCTTGTTACCCGATAACATGAATCCTAGTAGCTATGGACAAAGAAGCTTCCAGGCGTTGTACTCGTATCCTTTTCACAAATGTATATGTATGTACTCTCTATTGAATTTTTAAGTATCTAGCTCAGATCATCTACATCTTTAAAACATCTCCACTATCATGGCTTCGTTTCGTTTACATTTAGTGACATTTTCCCTAACTCGCACAATGTGATAAATATAATCTACAGCAATACCACATCGAGGACCTTCAGGAGGAGATAATCGGTAGAAAAGACTCATCTGTAAGGAGCAGGAAACTATCTGCTGAAACCAACCGTCGTCGCAGGTTCTAGAAACATATTTTACTCAGTAGTTGTAGTAAAATGAATCAGTGAAGCAGTGCATGTTTGAACTGCTTTGTATGATACTTTAGATGTGTAGGTACATGTCACATCCCTGCGGTTTTATTCATAATTAATTATATTCTATTGATACAGGGATATTGTCAATAAAAAGAAAGAGCGTGAAAGTGAAGAGGAAAAGAGAAGAAATGAGATACTAGCTGAGAGGAAAGCACGAATTCAAGATGCTACGCAGCGCTTTCAAAGGAGGGCTAGCCCTCGAACGGGTTCCAGTAATAGACAGAGAGGAAGTAAGTACGCGTCACAAAGTTTATTCGTTGTTCTGATCTATGATTATCTGTCATGCTTGTTATAGGACGAGCTGTGAGTGCTCCAATTAGCTCAGCTCACCAATACAGCCTTGAAGATGTGCTAAAAAAGATACGGGGTAACAGTCAGCCTCAATACAGTTCAAACGGCAGTGGCGTTACTTTCCTACAGGTATCCACTTGCTTCACTACTAACTCATGTTCTCCGATGTACACAAGTAGTCCACGATACAAATCCACTATGCCTGTAGAAGTATGGTTCTCACAAACAGCCAGATGGTGCTAATCTCACTACAGTAGAACCTGCAACTGCGGCGCATAGTCAGACAGTACAGGCTGTGAGCAATGGCGGCAATGACAGCCTGTTTGAGCAGCAGCTGCGCAGTCACCATGGTAACTAAATATGTCTCACAATCTCTCTCCTCAGATTCTTACTTATGTTATACTCAATCCATCGTTGCAACTGGCTTTGATTTAGATATATATCACATCCATTGTGCTCACGTTTGTTTGACTTTTTGACAGCATTGATACAGCAATACAAGGCTGGCAACAACAACAATGATCTCGGTCATCAGGTGAAGAAAAATGACGACGCTTTCCAAAGCACTCAAAACCCAAATTCAATCAACGATATTGAAGATGCTGACGCTCAGAGTACGGACAGCTTAGACATGTTCAGTTTTGATGCTTCTTCAAGTGGTAGAAATCCCACTGCTGGCCATCAGCACAATTCCAGTGGCCATGTGTACATAGCAATGACAGGAAGTCATGGCGGCGGGCAGGTCGGATCTGATACATATCGCCAGGAGTCGCCTATCATAGTTCGAAACAGTGCCATCGATAATCGGATAGAACACCACACTGTGTCTACTGCACAACCTCACTGCTCGGACTTCAAAATCAATGATAATGGCAGTGAACATCATGATGGATTCGCAGCAGACAGGCCTGTCAATGATGTTCTCATCGATAAACATCAACGAGGCTCTCAAAATCAGGGCAAGGATGACACTGGTAGTTTTGCTGAATATTTTTAGTCCGTTTCTCATCATCGGAGAGCATAATTTTATAAAAAATGTTTTTTTTCCAGAAAACTCCTTTTATCTGAAGAGGCGTAGTGAACCGCAGCCTACCATACCGTCATTTCCTCCTCAAGCGTGGACGGTGACAGAAAGCGAGTCTCCGACAGCAAAACCAGTTGAAAAGCCCGTGGATAACCACGTCCCAGAGACGGCGAACAATCAAACGCAAAAGAACGGTGATGATCTGTTACAAGACGGTGGCTTACGTGGTATTCTTAAGAAGCAGAGAGACAGCAGACAGGGTGTTGCGCGGTCCAACTCATCACCTAATATCAGAGACAGCCTCGAGGTGACCAAGCAGCACATGAAAGGCTCCAGATCTACCCAGTCCACTCCTGACGTATGTTGCTTCATTTCTCCGGTGGGTAATGGTCTATTTCCCCACCTTAAGATTTCTTCAAGACTTCTTTGAGAATTCTTGATGAACTCTTCATGAGTTCTTCAAGAATTCTTCAAGAACTCTTAATAATTCTCAAATAAGTCTTTAGACTTCTTCAACACTTCAGGTTTTTATGTACTTCAATGCGGGGAAATAGACAATTGCCCTCCAGTATTCTCTACTTCATGCTCTCAACTCGCAACTCAGCATCAGTACTAAGTAATTTTGTCGTGATGTTTTAGGTGCCAAGGAAGACGGTGCGTTTCTCGGAATCTAACTCCGAGCCAGTAATCTTCTACAAAGGATCGTCTCCTAGACGTACGCTAGAATCATCTGGAAAGTACTCTGAATGCTGTCTGCGTTTCTACTAGTTTCTTCTGTTGTAGAAATATCCGGAATATTAGCAAATTCTAATCAAAAACACAGCAAACCCATGTCGAAGCTACCAATAAAAACGGCTGCAACCCCTGTTGGCAGAAGAAAGGCGGCAGCAACAAATGTGATCAACAAAGGACCAGTCAAAGCTGACCATCAGCTGTTCCAAGCAGGTTGGTATCTTAGGGGGGGGGGGGGTAGGATATTGGGATTGGATGTGTACGGTTTGGGCATTGGTTTAATTTACCGGATGAGGGGGCAAGGGAAACCGGTAAGAAAGAAGGTAA
>ERZ1740065.2820-NODE-2820-length-10867-cov-11.212079_pt1 | contig 10867 bp, 9 predicted proteins | sample MGYA00581738_ERZ1740065 | MGnify/ENA primary metagenome ERZ1740065 (study PRJEB43018, sample SAMN04849749) | marine metagenome | isolation source: floating plastic debris | place: Pacific Ocean | collected 2008-09-01 | study: EMG produced TPA metagenomics...
GTCTGTCTTTTTGTCAGTTTGTCAGATTGTCAGATTGTCAGACTGACAGATGGACAGACAGACAGACAGACAGATGGACAGACGGAGAGATAGATATGTTTGCTTTTCACGTGTCGCTGGCTTGTTGCACATGATTGCTGGATTGTTAGTGAGAATTGCTGCCTAACATCTAAGTGAATTGGTGCTTTACCAGACATGAATAGTACTGATGAGAAATACTTGAGGCATGATTACAATCGAATCAATGTTGTCAGTAGCAGTAAGCCTGCAAGTGGATGCAGATGCTGCCCGCTGACAGTGAGTAGCTCAGCTGTGACTGTGTTGATTCATTGGTTTATTATTGGTATAGCAGTACAGAGAAAACTATCATGATTGTGTAATCTGTATATTCCAACCATGTAAAACTTAGAAATACTTCAATTCATATAAGGTTGGTCTGTTGCTAGATTCTAGATAAAGGTTTTTAAAAAAGGGCGAAATCACCTGGTATCTCCATTCATACCCATTAATTTGATGCAGTAGAAGTTGAATATGTTGGTAAAATAACCCTAAGCTAAGTCATTTCAAAGGAATCAAGCAAAGAAAGTTGATGGTCTGTAATGTCAGAGTGACGCTATAGTCACTATAACAATGGCTTATATATAGGAAACTAGGTCCAAATAAAATGAGACTGGGAAAGAAAATCTCTTTGAGCATTCATTGACTTGTTGATAACGCTGCTCAAAAGAGGTCCTGATAATGTCATTTGGTAAGTTGTATGGGAGCTATGTCAACATAGGCACGGAGATACCGGGTGATTTCAAACTTTTTCAAGTATCAGTAAAATCATGGAAACGGATAGAATGTGTTAAAAATCAAAGTCATACAGTAAAATGTGAGTTTCACTCAGTTTTCCCAGACAGCTACTATCCTCATTTCATCAAGACTAAAATGTTCAATCAGAATTACACAAATTGGTGTTTGTATCTCTTGTGTAGGAAGAAGGCGGCGATGATGATGATGGCGGCTGTTACGAGAATTACTGGTACAGCAATTATAGCTATGTTCCTCATGTTGGTCTCTTTATCTTCTGTCTTCCTTGAAAATATCACCTTCCCCGCAGTTTCGGAGAACTTCCCAACACTCACCTAAATGTAAAATACTAGGTTAGTAGATTCAATTGTAAGTACAACGCGTCTGTAATTAGTGGCAGTGCCCGAGTTCATCAGGACATGGCTTGTGTCAGTGCTGTCAGTGCTGTTGATGCAGTTAGTGATGTCCGTGTGTTTGGGGATGTCAGTGCGCAGGGTATTGTATTTTTACAACCCTTCGCTCTACTCCGAGCAACGCATTGAATAGTCATGCTACTAGGCCTATGGTTCAAGCACCAGCGTAAGTATTATGCAATTGCAACTCCATAATTTGACCAGTACTTGTAATTAATCAGATTTGCGTGACTTCTCAGTAGCTCTTTGAGTTGAAAACAAGCATCCTGAACAAGAGCGATCTTGAAAAACCTTGCTAAAGTAAATAGACATCGATTGTCTCCATTTACCTGGACTGTATAGCGAATGCCAATGGTTATGTCTGTTTGACTGTTTACTATGCATGGCAGCATGCTTCGGGTGATATCTTTCTCTTTGACAAGGCATGTAACATTGGTCTCTGTCTGCTCATCCGCAATGGTGACACGGTAGTGTCTGTTCAAGTCGAAGAGGTTGATGCCTACTCCAGGGATCTCCAGCAGTCCTCCGTCGTTTCCAATCTCCACATTCTGGTAATATTAGAAACATCAGAAGAGCTATGGTGCAGCCTGAGACCTAAATGTGTAAACATAATAAATCAGATGATGACCATCATCCTAGTTGAGATGTTGAATTGAGGATCAGGGAGGGTTGTAAGAAACAAGGATCCTGGCAGTGGATGACCGTCAGCAAGTAAGTAGGTATTTGTGTCCGAGCCTCTATATTCTACAATGAGACCGGTCAGATCATTGGGACAGGCGGGCATACAGACACCCACCATGACATGAGGTATTTATGATTGGTCAAAACAGTTCATGGTATTAGTGATGGTAGAATTTTTTTAGTGTAAATCCAATGTGTGTACACTAACAAAGTTCCATTTATGGTTCTCGGTGGGGAAGGGAAGATAGCTTTGGAACAAATTGCATAATGGGCAGGATGGGGTGGAGTGAAAGAATTGAGGCAGCATACTACATGTATTAGAAAGGCTATTCTTCCTACTGCTGAGCAAAATCAAATACAAAGCAATACAATGCAGTACAATCCAATACGGTAAAATGTAATGCAATAAAATATGATGCAATATAATAAAATATGATGCAAAATAATTCAATAAAATATAATACAATACAATATAATACAATACAATATAATACAATATAATATAATACAATACAATATAATACAATACAATATAATACAATACAATATAATACAATTGCGTCGCTCAGGTACTTTACTCCATGTAATAAAGCACTAGATAACAGCTGCTGCCTATGAGCTCAAAGCTCAGAAACATGGGAAAAGTGCAACCAGATCTTTTCTGGCACAGCAGTTCAAAAAAAGGCCTATTTAAATGCTTTGCTCAAAGTGGACCTGTGGAGGATGGTAGAGGACAGATCACTTCGCTTCGATGCTGGTCGCATTTGGCTTTAAAGTAGTGGGGATCATTGGGTCTTGACAGGTCCTGAACATAAGAACACATCACACATGATATCATGAACACAGAGGGAAGCGCAAAATTGGGAGCTTACAGCAATAAAAAATGCATTGCTAAATTCATGCAACAACCAGATTACATGTACATAAGTTGCTTCCAAACTACAGTGAGCTCTGCCCACCATTCAGCAAGCTACGCCTAGAATGCATTAAGCTCCGCTCAGTTAATTCCAGCTCCTCCCATTCCACTCTCTTATCTCCACTCAACTATTCCTGAAAGGAATACTGTTTGAACGCTTGGTACACAAACTTACCATCTGGTTCGCTTCGACAGTTTCATCACTCAGTACTAGATTGTAAATGTTTGAAGACTCGATGTTGTCTATCTCAAACTCTGCAGGTACACCACCACTGCAAGCAGAAGTGAAAGTGAAAGTGAAAGTGAGAGTGGAAGTGAAAGTGAATGTGAAAATGAAAAGTGTGAATAGTTCCGAAGAATTAGTATAAGTAGTGGAGACTAGTAGAGAAATTAAAATAATCTTAGCTACATTTGATCATCTTTCACCAACCTGCCTATGTTGAAGATGTAACGAGTCAGAAGGAGTGGGTCAGGTCTCACATCAAAAGCAAATGTGTCGGAAAAATTTCCCGCATCAAATACTAACCAAGCCTTTCCAACAGACTTGAAGGGAGGAGTGCGGAACTTGATGTCAACTCCATCTCTGATAGAATACCATTAGATTACATCATCAGACAATGATAAAACAGTGGTAAAACCGTATTCAATCGAGTTGGTGTCTATTTGCATTCATAGTGAAGGAGAATCATCTGAGCAGTATTTTGGAAACACCACAGCTGCTCCAATCCCGAGCACTGCATCTAGTGATTGCATGATAGGCTGACATGTACACAGCTGCTCTCAGCAACATCAGTAATGATTATGGGACTGCACTAGATATAAGGTTGTCAAACGGTAACAGGGACACACTGATGTCTATTTCTGGTACTTTTCTATTTCCCTGACCTAAAATAGCTCAAAATAAGATTTTTTTTGTGAACTTGCCTGAAATTCTGGAAGAATTCTTCAAGAGCTGTCGGGGCGTGGAAATAGACGATTAGCATATTTTTATCTCATAGCTGATAGTTATTACAATTTTTTACTATTTCCTGCTACTTAATCATATTTCGGAGACCACTGACGATCCCAACGCTAACGTTTTCACATATGTTAGTGCATTAAATCGCAAGGGAAATCACTGATTTGCTCTCCGTATCTGTGCAATGACTTTGCTGGTAGGTTTCATACAGCCGATGATGCTGACAAGGGCAGATAACTGCTGTTTAGTATTGATAATTTACATCAATCAAAATAATCTTAACTAGGTCAAATATTTAGTGCTAAAAAAACACCGGAAATATTCTATCACAGAAGAAAGGTCATATACTTACCTCCAGAGCTGTATTTTTGCCATGGTATCTCCCACAGACACTCGGAGGCCTTTGTAAGGGAGAATACCCATAACAGTTATCAGTGTACCTCCTGATATCGGCCCATGACTAGGTAGAACGGAGCTGACCTTGACCTTAGTCTGAAGAATAAAGAACGAGTGATGACACTGACCATTGGACTATTGGATCGCTATGAGCAAGATAAAAACATCTCAGACTCGTTGAATCTAGACCGATATCTCACCGTACATTTGGGCACAGGAGGAACCCAGGCTACAGGCCATGGAGAGTTCTGTGAACTGACACACTGTATGGAGTTGCTCTCTCCTTGCAAACCATAGCCCTCTTGACACTCGACCACTACCTCTTCTCCTATGTAGTACCTGTTCTTCTTCGGTAAGAATTCAAGTCCTGTTGATTCATCTTGTACGCACATGGTCACTACATAAAATTGAATAAAATAAAATCAACAACTTAACGATTAAAACCTTTCAAATATTGCACTTAATCAACGGCAACGGCTACTTCACAGTAGTAACCTAAAAATGTAAACAGATGCATTCAGTTGAGATCGGAGGGAGAGATTCAGTACAAGGTGGATTAGGACAATACATGGGCAGAAGCAATTGAGCTGAAGGTGTGTCAGGGTCAAGATGGAACATTGGTATCTTTGAGAAAACTCGCAGAAAGTCAGGTATTTGAGCATTGAAAACTTTACTGTTCATGTTCATCTTGAGTAGCGTGCTGTTTGAAACACGGTTTACTGCAGAAATATTGCCGCCATTCCCTGTGGACAAGTATAGAGAGTCCCAGGTTGCCAACAGAGCTGCTGGTTTGCCGATCGAACAAACATCCAGATCACCGAGGGCGATTATTGGAGGTTTTGCTGTACCTACAAGAGAGGCATCGTCTCATCTGCAGCAATCATATTTATACCGTATTCCCTTACAGTTAAGACGCCCGTCCCTAATCTTGTTCCCTCGAGCGTAGCTGTTATGTAACTGGTATAATACTATCACGGGCCGTAGGTGCTACTGAGGGTTTTTTATTCCTGACACACTTAGAAAAGCGCCTCCGTTCTAAGGGAATACAGCACTCAAAAATGGCCACCATCATCATGCTAAATACTGCCTGATGATTCCACTACAAGACTTAAAGTTATTTTAATTAGTTTTGAAATAAGAAGAAATATAGGTTTTTGTCATTCTCCCGTTGTTATTCGTGCATCAGCATGTGCGGGAATGTGCGAGAGTGAGTGCGGAAGTGAGTGCAGATAGGCATGGATAAGCACAAGAGTGAGCACGGACAGGCGCGGGAGTGAGCGCAAAAATTGACAGAAGAATAGCAGAAATCGAAATATGAAAAAATAGCAGTAGCAATTTCTGCAATAATATTCAAAGTCAATGATACCGAAGTCAGCCAGCCATAAGGATGATGGCCCCAATAGGAAAGTGCTGATATAACGATGTTATTGCAATATTTTTGGTAAACTCACTGTTACAGATGTATTCGATGTCTTCGTTCATCAGGTCTATCAGAGCTATCCCATAAAATGGTCCACGAATTCCTCCAAAGGCGTATGAGACCAGGACCTTATTTGGGATGAGCCAATGCAATGTGTGAAGTATGGATCCTCCTTGGACATACTCGAACGGATGTGGAGAATTGGGATGTTGCGCTTTCTTGCCGTCCTCAATGCCAACCAGCAACTTCACCTCATAAGTGTCCACATCGATCTTGCTCAACCCAGCCGTGTGACTTACATAGATGTACTTTTCGTTGGTATCGGACACCAGGTCTCTTGACCACGGCAGAACTGACTCATCGCACCGTGAACATAGCAAAGATGCAGTCTTCGTGTTCAGGTCTACTTTCACCAAGCGAGCCAGAGACAGATCAGAGACTACGATTAGGGAGCGGGAATGGAGGTAGACTGCTCCTACTGGGTATCTCAAAAAGCTGTCAGTTACCGATAGATTCTGGTCAGATCTCGTTAGAGTGATATGATGGTCAGGCTGAGAGACTTTTGTGTTGCATTCTCCGATGAAGGGTTGCACAATCTTTGTTGTTGTATCAAGTTCTCGTATACAATGGTGCCTGTAGTCAATAATCGCTATTCTCGTACGATTGAACTGCAAGATTAAAAAGTATTTACTGAATCTAGCCCTGAGAGCCGGCCCATTCACCAGACCGAAAGCTGTAACGTTGCCAGCAACTACGGTCTGGCCTCCATCCGTAGAATACCTCACTAACGCCCCTCCAACATTAAAGAGGAAACTGTCAGGGAATTGCTGGTCCAGTTTCAGAAAATCAACTCGATTTTCCTGGTAAGTTGGTAGCTCTGTCGGAGGTTCCAACTCTCCAAACTGGACTATATCAGATAACCTTGAAATTAGAAGAAAATACAATATGATCACGATATTGCAGACTGGTTTGATTACTGGCTAATGGTCCGTCTCACCTGCTGAAACCCTCGTGAACGGGGAACTGTAGGAAGAGCGCTAAAAAAGTGATATATTGATCCGCCCGGTGAAGCATGCTGTCACAGGATCTGTAGTGTGAATTGCACAAGATTACTGCAGGGAATGAAGATCTAGCGGTATTTGAACTGATCACATAAATCCCTCATCCATCAACATAGGAAATTTGCGAATCACTGCCATCACTGCTTTTGCATGCACCCAACATCGTAGCCAGGTGATTGGATAATGGTCCAAATGAGGGAAGATAACTCCAACAGTTGTGGCTCTTTATTGATGTGATGTAGGTTAGATGCCAAGGCAAGTCCTCACCATGAAAGAGTAATGTGATGCTGACCAACACACCTGTAAACTCTACCGGATTTCCCAGGAGACTCTGGTAGTTTAGCTGGCAGGATATTGTATCAAAATTGTATTTATTGGTTTCCTAATATTCTCGTGTGGTTTAATAGATAGATATTGCTGAGCTGAGTTCAAATACTCCTTAATCTTAGCTGTAGGGAGTAAGAGTCTATGACTTCTCAAAGTTCAGAAAAACTGATTCTGCAGCATTTTCAGCCTGACAGGTGTGACAGGTCTGATACTCTGACAGGTATGACAGGTATGATAGGTATGACAGGTATGACAGGTATGCTGAGCAAGTTGATTTTATAGCATCAGATTCATAATCGTTGATCATCATTCTATTTCCAATGAGACCCTTGCAGGGCTTAGAATCTTGTTGGCAGAAACCAAACCTGGTCACATGATTTGATCATTTTTGTTCCCAACTGTTGTTGACAGAGTGCAATGACAAATGGACTAGAAATGTTGAAGACAATTGAATGATTGTGAAAAAATAGCTGGAATGACTAAAATGTGACACGTGGTGATGCAAATTTTGTGGATTGGTTGGCATCTTCAGTGACAGTAGAGGTGAGTGATCAGCCAACAGAGAATAGGAGTGAAGTGAAGATCACTCAACCTATCCTCACCGATTCACCAACATCCATGACATATGTCAGACTCTGTGTCTATCAATGGCAGTGTACTTTGCTTACAGCGTACCTTGTGTGGGTACTAGGCCACATGTGTGGGCTAATTATAGCGAGCCTCAGCCACATGGCATGCATGGTATCATTAATGACTCGAGTTCCCACATTATATAACCTGTTCTCACCTGTCATCCAGTGTCTTGATAGATTGGATAACGATATGCAGCGTGTTTACTGTCAGGCAGACAAAATTTAAATCATCAGATTGTACTCTTTAATATGCACATTTCATGTTGCAAAATATCAAAATAGATGGTTATTTTTATCAGAGTTGTAGGGTTCCCTACTGAGTTATTCATTTTATTTCCTTTTATCAAGGACCTAATGTTACTGAATCCTGATCAAAGTCCAGCGTACTTTCTTCTTGATCAACAGAGTTGGGTAGAATGCATCCTACGACAGAAAATAGCAAATAGTCACTTCTCTGTTTCTGTTATGTTCCGAACTGGCCATTACTTGTTAAACTATGTTCCTTTCACTGAGTTTATAATGCAAATTCCTCATGTTTTTCGGTTTCAGTTCATGATCATGCGTTGGTAGAAGTTTCTGGAATCTCCTATCCCATACCCACACCTGCTTCCAGCAATCAGGCAACTGATGTTTGTCAATTTTTTTGTGCTTTGTTTAATTAAAGCAATTTTTAAAACTCGATGGGCTCCCAAATGAGCAATAAACTTATCATAGTGACAAACAGTAGATGAGCAATACAGGCTATTCCATTGACCTGAGCAATGAGTTCTATGCTCTTTGTTACTGCTGTTTTCCACTATTTTCAACCGATTAAAGCTCTCCTGGACTATATTGGTTTATTTACACGTATAATCGTAGCAGGTTACATAATAAAAAAAATGCACTATTACAGTGTGCTATATTTTTACGGGAAAATAAAACAATATGGAGATAAAAACTTCCGCCTCACATCTAGTAACCAGTACGCTCCACGCCTCACATCGAGTAGATATGGTGCATCATAAACTTGTCGACGTTTGATTGACGGCTATTCTATCTTCTTGACATGCTGCAAAGTATTTAACAAGCTTAAAGATGTAAGTACCTTTGATAAGCTTTGGCAATATCCTAAGAAACCTTCAGAGGCAATCAAGGGTTGGAATCACAGGAATTTCAAGGGAAATGATCCCAATATACAATAATACAATTATAAGAATACTAACAGTGTTGTGGGTCAACATGGTTCCACAGAAGGATGGTTAAAGTAGTTACTACCTCCCCATCTTCGCCTGTAATTTCTTTGCTGCATTTTGTCCTGTAATCTTTGTGAGCCTGCTGCTCGAACAATATCCCCCGACAAAGGATTTGGTTTAGGAAAGCCTTTAGCTCCGAGAGTTTCGGTCTATCACTAGGGTTTTCGAGCCAACATACCTTCATCTTATCGTACCTGTGATATCGATAAACATACCTTGTCAAAGAAAAGGCTGCTAGATTTACTGACAGGTAATTTAATTGGACGGAAATTATGACACTAATTGGTGAGCGCTACCATAGTCAATTATTTCAATGGTCAGAGTCATACTTTACCAACTACATTAAGCAAATATGTGTGTGTGTTTGAAATGTGATAGTCCCTAGATTCTTTCACCATAGATGGATAGAATCACAACTCATAAGGCGATCAATGACAGTCAAAATGTTGAGTTTCCTTCACCGGTCTAGGTTTTTGTAACTCACAATATATCGGAGGATTGCATGGGCTTTGGAAGGCGGTGACCTTCTAGGAGATGGTCCTTCAAATTCCTCAAATCGACATCTGCATACGGGACCTCCCCTCTTGTTAATAGCTCCCACATCAGAATGCCGAATGACCACTGAAAGTCACAATGATAGTAAATCCGGGTGGAAAGAATACTGGCCTAGATAGGGGGCTATATTCAGGTCAACGAACCACGTAGGAGCTGCTGTTGAAGTAGCCAGTCTGAAGGAACTCTAGTACCAGCCATTTTCCTGTCACGGCACCGGTTTCCTGCTTAGTTATCAGGTTGTTGTATTCTTTCTGTAAGTCCTTCGGCCATCCCAGGTTACACATTTTAACAATGCGCTTCTCATCGACCCTAATTAACAGATATTTGCTGTGAATTCTAGAATGAACCAAGTTCTCAATCTATATATTCAATCATCTATCTGGAAGTATCATAGACATGAAATTACGCCTTGGATGCTACATTAATATTTGATGAGAGACACTGAGCCTCCTAGCATTTTACCAGTGAAAATCTTATTTCTTTAGGCCAGTAATTGTGGGCCTGATATGGGTGGAGCCAATTTCTGTAGGAGGAAACGGGTGGAGCTGAACATGTAATTGGAGTAGTGGGAGACAAGCTGAGCTCTATTGGACGAGTGTGTTTTGATCTTGATAAATGTAATATGGGTGTTTTAGAGGTGAACCTAAGGCATATAGAGTTCCATTATCATTGCACAGCTACCGAGTTATTGGCAGAACCTACCAGATGGTGAAGCTTTCAAGTATTTGGTTTACTTACAAGCAGTTTTTGGCAGCTAGGTTTCCGCGAAAGTAATTCTTCTCTGACAGGTACTCAACACCGCAAAGCACCTGTTTGGCAAAGTAAAGCAGGTCCTCCACTGACAGTGACTACAATAGGATTGATATTACACACACTAAACATGAAGCTCAACAGTAAATCGTGGAAAATGCAGTGATGCCAACCATATCACTTCGTCTGATCAGACTGCGTAAGTCTCCGTTTGCCATGTACGGTGTGACAACCATGGGAAGCTGGCCCTCGGTCCAACATACAGCAATAGTCTGGAGAATCCTGGTGTTGTTAAAGCTCAGAGGAATGGCCGCCAATTCTAGTAGGCTTTCTATCGTGTCAGTAGTCACTTTATCTGTAATAAAGAGGCATGGCTTAGTATTCGATCTCAGGTTATCTTCATCAAGCATCAACATAGTGCATTTAACAGCATTCAAAGCAGCCAGGGGTGTATCTGGAACATTGATGAGTGGGTGAGATACCCAGGGGACCCAGATGCCTGGGTCAAGGCACAAATGTGACATTGACAGGCGAATTGCAGTCAGATGTCATTAACACAACATGGTGACCAGCGAACTAAACCATGACAAGTTATTATTGCATTTGGTCAGTATTGACAATGCATGCATTCGAAGATACGCCAGCAGCAGTGTCATGAGAGATACTGACTGCTACTAGTTGTACCCATACTCCCCTACGAACTGCAACTGCAACTGCAACTGCCGTTGCAACGC
>ERZ1740065.2821-NODE-2821-length-10867-cov-9.270255_pt1 | contig 10867 bp, 6 predicted proteins | sample MGYA00581738_ERZ1740065 | MGnify/ENA primary metagenome ERZ1740065 (study PRJEB43018, sample SAMN04849749) | marine metagenome | isolation source: floating plastic debris | place: Pacific Ocean | collected 2008-09-01 | study: EMG produced TPA metagenomics...
CTGGAGAACGCGGTTCACCATCATGATCTGTCCAAAGGTCATGTGACGGTAGTAAGCCGCATGGCGGGAAAACGCGTACAAATCACGGTCGAAGACAATGGCCCTGGTCTTGAATCTGACGTCCGAGATCTGGTCTTCGATGCGCTCTTCACCATGCGCTCGCGCGAAGCGACTGGCCGGGCTGGGCTCGGTCTGACAATCGCACGGAAACTCGTCACGAAATTTGGTGGTAAGATTGAATTGGCGGATGCCTCCCAGGGTCGCGGACTGGCGGTGCATTTTGATCTGCCCGTTCGAGAGCGCTGGTGACAGGCCCCTTCACGTTGCGCGTTCAATGAGCGGTGAGGCTCACGTGGCCTAGTTCGGCTCGGTCGGCTTGTGCCCTGGTTCGGTCCTCTGTAAGAGCGGATCAGGGTGTGACGGCGGCCCGCCCCTCAAAGCCGGGTCACACTTTCAATGATCTTGGTGCCATCATTCCGGTACGCGCTGCATGACCGACCTTGAGACGCCCATTCCGCGGGGCACATCCTACAAGTCCAATAGCCTGAGAGAGGCTGAAAGCGCGAATGTGGACAACCTTTTGGCATGGGTTCTCCGCCTCATTCCCGACGACGTGAGACCAGACTTCACAGACAATGTACTTGCCAACCTAAAAGCATGCATCCGCGTCGCATACACGCACTACGAACTCTTTGATGCAGAGTTTTATCGCGACAACTACCTCCGTGGAACACCCGAGGATCGCTCCGATATCGATCCTTATGAACACTATCTCGAAGAGGGGCGCTACAGGGGTTTCTCCCCCAATCCCTACTTCGATGCAGATCAATACTTGCGCCACAACACGGACATTTCATCCATCTCCATCGATCCGTGTCTGCATTACATGTTCTACGGTTGGAAGGAACATCGCACGAGTGGGACCGCGTTTGACGCGCACGGGTATCTCGAAGGCAATCCAGATGTAAAAGCGGCAGGCTCTGTTCCATTTCAGCATTTCATGCTGCACGGCCGCGCCGAAGGCCGCACGCCCAACGGAAAATCCAAGCTTTTCAATGAACTTGATGCGCGCTTGGGAGAGAATGTATCTCCCGACAAGCTCAGCCTTGGGACGTTGGTGTTTGTGAGCCATGATGCTGAGTTCGGAAGGGCACAAGACGCTTTACGATCCATTGGCCAATGGGTGCACCAAAATACAGCCTATTCTGTGCGCTTTGTTACCCTTAAAAACGGACCAAGCTTGCCGGAATTTGAAGAGATCGCACCGACGTTGGCTCTGCAAAGTGACGATGGTTCAGAGGTGTCTCTCGATCTGCTTGAGACGTTATGCGGCCCCGATCTGCGCGGTGTGATTTTGAACTCGGCCCAAAGTGTGCCGGTTCTAGAGTACTTTCCCAAAGACTTGCCTTGCCTTGCCTACATAATCGAACACTCTGCCGCGCTGCGAGCGAGTGAAGCAGACGCGACACTGATCAAGGATCGCGTCAAAAAGATCATCGTTGAGAGCGAGGCCATCGGCGTCGCACTGTGCGATCAACTCGGTATTCCGGAGGAACGTTTGCAGATCTTGCAAGTCGTCGAGCAAGAAGGCGAACGCACGCCTAACACCCAAGCCGGTACTCGGGCCACATCGCCCGGATGGGCGGATCAAACCGGTCCGCAGATTTTTGCTCTTATTCAACGCGCCGCGAATCTGAAACCATCTGTGAGCGTCATCGTGCCAAACTACAATTATGCCGATTACCTGCCGCAGCGCTTAGCCTCTATCGAGGCGCAGAGTTTCCAGGATTTTGAGGTCATCCTGCTTGATGACAGCTCCACCGATGGGTCCGTTGCCATCCTCGAAAATTGGGCTCGCGCGCGGCCTAATACGCGCGTGATCGTCAACGAGGCCAATAGCGGATCCCCATTCAAGCAATGGATCAAAGGGATGGAACTGGCGCAGTCTGATCTGATCTGGATCGCTGAGGCGGATGATTTTTGCGGCCCCGACCTGCTGTCCACGCTGGTATCTTCATTTGCGGATCGAAACACGTCCCTCGCCTATGCAAAATCCGTGCCCGTGAATGCCAAGGGCGAGGTTCAGGGCGACTATCAAGCGCTCTATCTCAATCGCATCTCCGAAGGCCGCTGGTCTGCCCCTTATGATGTGACAGATCATCAAGAGGCCAACCTGGGCCTAGGCATCGCCAATTGCATCCCAAATGCCAGTGCCGTGATGTTGCGCAAATTCACACCGGAGCCGGAATTTGAAGCGCGTGTTACGTCCATGCGCATGTGCGGAGACTGGTATTTCTATTTGCATGCCATGCGCGGTGGGCGCGTGTCCTATTGCGATGCGGCGAGCAATTGTCACCGCCGTCATCCGAGGACAGTCACGGCGCAAACCGAAGGTTCTTCGCTCTACTTCGACGAGTTGCAAACTGTGCGCGATTACGTGCAAGACACATACTCACTTGGCTCGGCCACGATGGCCCGTATTGAGCGGTTCGTCACCCAGGACTTGGATCGGTTCGAGGTGACAGATCCCGCGGACCGTGCCGCGATACTCACGCGCGCAACGCGCACCAAGCCTGGCAAGCACTTGCCATCCGTCCTTTTCGTGGTGTCAGATCTTTCCCCCGGAGGCGGGCAAATGTTAGCGGTGCGCATGGCCAATGCGTGGGCCGCCATGGGCGGGCGTGCTCTCCTGGCAAATGTGGCTTACCTGCCGAGCCATCCCGAAGTCGTGTCGCAGATCTCCTCCCGTGTCGCGTTCATTCCTGACTTGGGCCAAGGTGACGCTGGCCTCAATACGATTTGCGCGAACTATGATGTTGATATCATCCACTCCTCAATGTGGTGGGCGGATGCATATGTGGCGACCCACGGGATCGAGGATGTGCCTCACATGCCGTGGCTCACGACCATGCATGGCTGTCATGAATCGATACTGGAAAACCCGCAGATTGATCATCGCTTCCACGACCTTATGGGCTACATGCGCCAGCGTATGGATGCCTGGGTTCCGGTTGCAGAAAAGAATATGCGGATTTTTGATCGCGTAGGCATGCCGGACCACGTCACGCGCATTCCAAATGGTGTTCCTGTCAATCTGCCCCGCAGCCTCACGCGGGAAGAGTTGGGCCTGCGCGAAAGCGCTGTGGTTCTTTGTCTGGCGTCCCGCGCGATTGAGACGAAAGGCTGGGCGGCGGCCGCCCAGATGGTGCAGTCTCTTAATTCCGAAGGCCTGAGTGTAGATCTCATTCTTCTCCGTATCATTAAAACCTATGAGGATTTGAAAGAGCTGGATCTGCCTCACGTGCACCTTTACGGCCATCGTGGGAACATTCAAGACTACATGGCTGCTTGCGATATCGGCATTTTGCCCAGTTTCTTTGTGGGAGAATCTATGCCTCTCGTCCTTTTGGAATTGATGGCCCTCGGCAAACCTATCGTTGCCACAGATGCTGGCGAAATTCCCTTTCTAGTGGCTGATGGAGATGCGCCGTGCGGCCTCATTGTTCCGCTTGTTAATGCGGGGCAGCTTGACGCGACGGCGTTCCGGCATGCTTTGAAGGCGTTGATTGCGGATCCAGATCGTCGTTCGCAATTCGGGGCTGCCGCGAAGCACCGGTATGAAACGCGTTTCACGATTGAGCATATGATGGAGAGCTACCGACAAGTTTACGAGGACGTTTTGAGGCGCAGAGCGCGGGATAAAACCGCTTCGTGAAAATGCGCAGCACTATTCACTCTAATCTTGGGACTGCCGGCTCAAACGCGCGACAGGTGCAGTTTGTACAAGCTCGCGACATCAAATCGGAACGCTAGGCTTCGATTTGTTTGGAGCAGACGCCTTTTGAGGTCCGCTTCCGGGTAACGTTTCGTCGCTATGTGATCTTAACGCAGCGCAGGCGCGTTTGGCCGTGTTAGAGAACGTGGTGCCAACGCCCTAGCGCCTTATTCTTCCGCCCTCAGTCCCACCGCTTCAATGCCCGCAACGGCGGCAATCACGTCATTGTCGGATGTATCGCCGGTTACGCCAACCGCGCCTATTATGGAGCCGTCCGCGTCGCGGACCAGAACACCGCCCGGCACCGGCACGACGTTTCCGCCGAAGACACCGTTCATCGCCGCCATGAAGTAAGCCTGCTGATCGGCACGCGCCATCTGAGCGCGGCCTGCCATACCCAACATGATAGAGCCATATGCCTTACCATGCGCAATCCCAAACCGACCGGGAGAGGCGCCGTCTTCGCGTTCGAAGGCCCTCAGATGTCCGCCCGTGTCCAACACCACAACGGATAACGGTTTGAACCCCTCGGCACGACCTTTCGAGATGGTTTCGCGAATGATTGTCCTCGCAGTGTCGAGTGAAATTTCAGTCATGGTCAAGTCCTATCGGTCACAAGATTACAATTGCGCTGCTTTTAGTTCCAACCGGCGGCGGTGCAAAACTGGTTCTGTATAGCCCGCCGGCTGGTTGCGCCCGTCAAACACCAGATCACAGGCCGCCTGGAACGCGATTGTGTCAAAAGCAGGGGCCATGGCGCGATACTCCGGATCGTCTGCATTTTGTCGATCCACAACCTCGGCCATTTTCTTCATCGAGGCCATCACTTCATCTTCGGTGACAACACTGTGGTTGAGCCAGTTGGCAATGTGCTGCGAACTGATGCGACAGGTGGCGCGGTCCTCCATCAGGCCGACGTCGTTGATGTCTGGCACCTTTGAGCATCCTACACCCTGATCAATCCAGCGCACCACGTAGCCCAGAATGCCTTGCGCGTTGTTCTCAACTTCTCGGATGATCTGATCCGTTGACCACTTTCGGTAGGTCGCCACAGGGATATCGAGCAGCGTGTCCACAAAGGCACGTCGCCCGCCAGCCCGCAGTTTCGCCTGAACCGCAAAAACATCTATGGCGTGATAGTGGAGCGCGTGCAGCGTGGCCGCAGTAGGGGAGGGCACCCAGGCGCAATTTGCTCCAGATTTCGGGTGCTCAATCTTTTGCTCCATCATGGCCGCCATCATGTCCGGCATGGCCCACATGCCCTTGCCGATCTGCGCCTTTCCTGAAAGCCCACATTCCAGCCCGATATCTACGTTTTGGTTCTCATAGCCGCCGATCCAAGCTTTGCGTTTGATAAAGTCTTTGCGGCTGAATGGCCCCGCTTCCATGCTGGTGTGGATTTCATCTCCGGTGCGGTCGAGGAAGCCGGTGTTGATGAACGCCAACCGGTGTTTGGCCGCGCGGATGCACTCTTTGAGATTGACAGAGGTGCGACGCTCTTCGTCCATGACGCCGATCTTCACGGTGTGTTGCGGTAGACCCAAAAACGCCTCGACAGCGGTGAATATCTCATCTGTGAAGGCCACCTCTTCAGGTCCATGCATTTTGGGCTTCACGATGTAGATGGACCCATGTACTGAGTTCCCACTTTCCCGCCTGAGGTCATGCATCCCGATCAGCGTGGTGATCGTGGCATCCATTAAACCTTCAAAAACCTCGTTCCCCTCTGCATCCAAAATCGCGGGATTGGTCATCAAGTGCCCGACATTGCGCACCCACATTAGCGCGCGACCTTTGAGTGTTAGATCTGTTCCATCCGGTGCCGTGTAGTGGCGATCGTCGCTGAGACGCCGGGTGATGGTTTTGCTGCCCTTCTCAAGCGTTGCTTCTAGGTTGCCGTTCATCAGGCCCAGCCAGTTTGCATAGGCTGCCACCTTGTCTTCGGCATCCACGCAAGCGACCGAGTCCTCGCAATCCATGATCGCTGAAACGGCACTTTCAATCTGCACATCCGCAAGCAGTGCTTGATCCCGGCAGCCAATGAAATGCGCGCGGTCAAAAACCAGTTCCACGTGTAACCCATTATTGCGCAGCAACACAGCATCAGGTGCTTTGGGGTTGCCGCGATAACCCACAAACTTCTCCGGTTCCGCCAATGGACATTCATCCATCAGGAGCACGCCATCACGCACATGATAGCGCCGCACATCCGCGTGGCTTGTGCCGACCAGCGGGAAAGCATCATCTAAAAACACACGGGCCCGAGCCACCACACGCGCGCCGCGTCCGCGATCATACCCGCCCTTAGGCGGCAGGGTCCCCATGGCGTCGGTGCCATACATGCAATCGTAGAGGCTTCCCCAACGGGCGTTTGCCGCGTTCAGCGCGTAACGCGCATTGGTGATCGGCACGACAAGCTGAGGACCGGGCACCAAGGCAATCTCTGGATCGACATTCGCAGTCTCAATTTCGAAATCAGGGCCTTCTTCATGCAGATAGCCAATGTCCTTGAGAAAGGATTTGTACCCTTCATGGTCATGAGGCTGGTTCTGACGCCTCGTGTGCCAGTCATCAATTTGGCTCTGCAACTGGTCCCGACGGTCAAGAAGAGCCTTGTTTTTTGGGCTCATTGTCTGGATCAACTGGGCGAAGCCGGACCAAAACTGCTGGGTCGAAACTCCGCTGCCGGGAAGAGCATGATCATCCAAAAACCGAACGAGACGTTCATCCACTTGCAGGCCGTTTTTATCAATGCGTTGTCCCATAGATCGATCCTTCCCTATGCCGTGTTCTGGCATGCAAGTGTATGCAGCAACAGGCATCTAGGGCAAAAGTTTCCGATAGGCAACAAACCGCGTCAGATTTCCGGACCGACACCAGAGGTCATGACCTGTAGCGGCCAGTGGCTTTGACATGGAAACACGTTGTTTTTCTGCTTCGTGAGTCGCTCTACCATTTTTCGACATTTCTCACGCGAGGTGCGTGCACGTGAGAGCGTACGACCAAAGCCGCGACAACGCCCGCGAAACAACCGAAGAGATGCGCCTCCCATGAAATGCCTTCCTGTCCGGGCAGCACGCCCCAAACCATGGATCCATAGATCACTGCGATGGCGGCAGAACTGGCCAGCGTGACGGGTGACCGGTCTACCAAACCGCGCGCCACAAGAAACCCGAACCAGCCGAATATCAGACCGGATGCGCCAATATGTATTGCGTGGCTTCCCAGCAGCCAGACCAAAACACCCCCCAAGACAATGATGATCGTATTGACCCTGACAAGTGCGCGCGTCGCTGTCGCGGCGAGGAGTGCGCCCATCATTACAAGTGGGGCGGTATTAGATATCAGGTGTTCGTAACTGACATGTAGAAACGGCATGCCAAGAACACCGTCAAGCCCGGTCAAATCCCTTGGAATAAGGCCAAATGATCCGTTCAAGGCATAGTTGCTGGCGGAGTTAATTGCTTGGATCAGCCAAAGCGCGCCGACAAACAGAAAAAGCGCCGTGAACCTTTTGAGAACAGTATGAGTGTCTTTTGGACTGAACATGCCGCCGAGCTAAACTTCAATTGCAGGCGATCATGATCTTACGGTGTTTCAGTCCTTTGGTGCGGGTCGTGGTGGCTGAGCTTTGGTTGCTTCTAGTCCTTGCTATCAATGGGAACAAGCTTGGCCCATAATGAAAGCGCCAATTTTCTGGTTTGCGTGTCTGAAGCCGTCAAAAGGGCACAGGGAAGATGCGGCATAGCGATCTGAATGCTGAAACGGTCTTCAGACCTGGTAGGACGCGTAAGGCCGCCTTTGATCTCGTTAAACAAGACCATAAATGATCCTTGTGGTACTTTCGCATCGCGCAACATCGGAACGGACAGACTATGACGGCACCAATACCCGAATCCTGGAATATGACGGCGGCTCTGACCGATCTGACGAGTTGGCTAATCCAGCAGGGGCTGGAAAACACGCCCATTGAGGAGTGGCTCGAGACGTTGTGCAAACGGCTGGTGCAGGCTGGCATTCCCCTGCAGCGCGTCAACATCACCATGCGTGCCCACCATCCCGAGATCGGCTCCGTGGCGTTTCGGTGGCACCGCGATCGCGAAAGCGAACGCGTTGATTTTGAGCGCACAGCAGATGCCCCTGAGGAATTCCTGAAAAGCCCGATTTACCATCTGATGTACAACAACGTCGACGAGATAAGGCAAAACCTGACGGATCCCGAACCTGCTCTGCACTTCCCAATCTTCGATGAACTCCGAGAGTGCGGTGCCACAGATTACTTTGCTGCAAAGAGGATGTTCTTTCCGCAAGACAGCGCGGATCCTATTGATCCGACAAAAGCCGAAGAGGGCATGATCATATCCTTGAGCACCGATGTGACCGGTGGGTTCACCGACGCTCAGCTCGAAGGTATTCGCAAGCTCTTGCCGCCTCTTTGCCTGACCCTGAAATGTGGCGCCAACCGGTTGATGGCCGAACACATCACGGCTGCCTACATGGGCCGTGACGCAAGTGCGAGGGTCCTGTCGGGAGATATCATACGTGGATCCTCTCAAACCATCTCGGCGGTGATTTTGTATTTCGACCTCCAGGGTTTCACCAAGCTGTCTGAAACGCTTCCCGGTGCTGATATTATCGATATGCTCAATGATGCCTTCGGAGAGGTCGTGGACGTTGTCGAAGGCCGTGGCGGAAACGTCCTCAAATTCATGGGCGATGGCATGCTGGCCATTTTCGACATGGATCAGATCCCTGAAGCGCGACGCGTCGCCATTGAGGCGGTGCTTGAACTGCGTACCGCATTCATGTCCCTGAATGAACGGCGCTCAGCAAAGGGGCTGACAACCACTGGTTTCACGCTCGCGCTCCATGCAGGCGATGTGCTCTATGGAAACATTGGAGGGAAAACCCGGCTTGATTTCACGGTGATCGGTCCTGCGGTCAACACAACCTCGCGCATTCTGGGCATGTGCAGCGCCGTCGATCAGTCCATTGTCATTTCCGCCAAGGTTGCAGCCCCATTGATTGAGAGCACTCCCAGTTTGGTGTCTCTCGGCCAATACCGCCTTCGTGGCGTGCGTGACCGTCAGGAACTTTTTACTCTGGATTGAAGCCAAAGTGAATGATGAGCCAACTTTCTCGCACCTGATTATAAATGCACCTTGCAAGTACTGAGAGCCGGCCTGGTCTTCCAGGAACTGCCTGGTTTGCGTCATTCAAAGCAGCTTTGGAGGCAAAAATCCTGCATCCGAGTGCTCCGAAATGCGCTTTCTCTTTGTACCGCCAAAAGCCGCGAAACAAGATTCTGCACTAGAAGTTTCGAATTCCCCTTTCTTCTTCGGAAAAGCCAAGATAGCGTCTAGGGGCTTCGGTCCAGGCGGTGCGCCGTCTGGTTAATAGGGAACACGGTGCGGTGTAGCCAAAAGGCGCCAATTCCGTGACTGCCCCCGCAACTGTAGGCGGAGAGCGAAGCCGGACCAAAGTCACTGCCGCGCTGAGCGTGGTGGGAAGACCCGGCCAAGCATTGACCCGCAAGTCAGGAGACCTGCCAAAGCGCTCACCCTGTCCGGACGCGGGGCGCGATCCAGGCAACGGACCCTTCCGTCGTGGTGACATTTGAACCGTCGACGCGGAAGTCTTTTCTCGTCGGCAAACCACGAATTGAACGCGCGGCTAAGCGCGAACGAAGGGACGGGTCTGCATGACACGCCATAGCTTTGGGGCACTGGCTGCCTCTACCATTTTGATTTCAAATCCAGTCTGGGCGCAGGATGCGCTGGATCTCGGTACTCTCATTCTCTCGGGCGGACTGACGCCCATCGAAGAAGAGCGTTACGGGCGATCCGCCACGGTTATCACCTCAGAAGACATTGAGGAACGCGGGTTGAATTCGATCCAAGACGCGTTGCGCACGGTACCCGGTGTCGCCGTGAACAGTTCTGGCGGGAACTTTACACAAGTCCGGATTCGCGGAGGCGAGGGCAACCATACGCTGATCCTGATAGACGGCGTAGAGGCCGCAGGCGGTGATGGCGAATACATACTCAGCGGCATCAGCACAGCCAATATCGAACGCATCGAAGTGCTGCGCGGACCGCAATCGGTCTTTTACGGCTCCAACGCGTCGGCGGGTGTGATCAACATCGTGACCCGCACCGGCGACATCGGCTTGCAATTTGGCGCATCTCTAGAGGTGGCAAGCTTTGGAAGCACAAGCTCATCGCTGTTTTTGTCATCGAGAAATGAAAAGGGCGGGCTTTCGCTCAGTCTCTCAGAGAACCGCGACGCGGGTTGGGACTTTTCGGGTGACGGCGGAGAGCGCGACAAAACAGATCGCTACACCGCCATCCTGAAGGGCGATTATCGCGTCACTGATCAGATCGAACTCGGGTTTAACCTGCGCTACGCCGAAGAGGATTACGATTTCGACTCGGCCAATTTCGCGGCAACGGACGTGTTCACTTACATCGTCGATGACATCACGCAGTTTTCCAATCGCCAAGAAATGACATTCAGCGCATATGGCGAACACACCTTCGCAAATGGCCGCTTGATGCAGCGTTTGTCCTACGAGTTGACGGACAATGAGCAAAGTTTTGGCATAAATCCCGCCACGGAAACCGACACAGAGGTGTTTCGCTACGTCCTGAGCGTGGGCTTGGATGGAAGTGTAGCGACCTCCGACCATTTGGTGAATGCTCTGATCGAACACGAAGAAGACAGCAGCAGCACCAACCCGCTCTTCAATCGTGAGACGGTTGCTGTCGCGCTTGAATATCGCGGCAGCTTTGCCAACGGCTTGAACGTTCAGGCTGGGCTTCGTTACGACGATAACAGCGTGTTTGACGATGCCTTTGTCTGGAATGTTGCCGCATCATACAGATTTGCAAATGATATGCGGGTGCATGCGTCTGCAGGGTCGGCCATCGTAAACCCCTCTTACTTCGAGCTTTTCGGAGACATACCGCCATCGATGTTCGGGCCCGGGGTTATCGGCAATCCCAACCTGTCGCCGGAAGAAAACGTTGGGTTCGACATCGGCCTTGAGGTGCCGTTCTTGAACGGTCGAGGCACCGTTGATGTCACCTATTT
>ERZ1740065.2823-NODE-2823-length-10862-cov-14.469603_pt1 | contig 10862 bp, 11 predicted proteins | sample MGYA00581738_ERZ1740065 | MGnify/ENA primary metagenome ERZ1740065 (study PRJEB43018, sample SAMN04849749) | marine metagenome | isolation source: floating plastic debris | place: Pacific Ocean | collected 2008-09-01 | study: EMG produced TPA metagenomics...
CTCCCACTCCCTCTCTCACTCCCTCTCCCTCTCGGCGCCCTATTTATTGCCAATTCTAAGCAAGTTTCCGCTGAAATATCATCTAAAATAGAAGACAACTCCAAGTCACTACTAGAAGGAGTAAATTAATTTTCATTCTGAGTGAAGATTCGTGGTCTGTGGATCTGATTTACCTGCTAACGGAGCTCTGAAAGTTGCTGATGAACCTCTTTCTTTAATAAATGAAAGTCAAGTCTAGAATCAAGTTTTTGGGGTTAGAGGTGACGCGTCAAATCAATTCAATTCACGTCAGTCTAAAGTGACCACAAAGTGATCAATCCACGCAACGCCGTTCCACTACGAAATGGAATTTGAAGATCCCAACTATTCTGGGTTTTACTACAGCTGAGGTTGCGAACTGAAGTAGACCCGAAACACTTTTGTCTTGTACCGTAGCAATCACCTATTCTCGGACGTTGAGGGTCGCTGAAAGGTCAGATATCTTCCATACCTCATGAGTTATTCAGTACATGGCTGTTTGTTCTCCAATTCGAAAGGAGGAGTTTCGACTTTTCTCCTCCTCAAACAGAAAATCTGTGGTAAGCTAGGAAAAGGCACTGCTTCTTTTTGTGGTTTTAAGTATTGAGGCAATGCTTTGTAATTCATTATCATCATTGTGTCAAAAATTCATATGCATTCTGTGGTGAAATGTGTCTGGAATTTGATTCACTTCGTTTTTACAGCAAAGTGACCATAGATCCTAGTATCAGAAGACTTTTCATTGAGTTAGCTGGCAACAGTGCCCTGAATAATTAGGCTAAATGGTTTGAAATTCCTCCTCTTGTAATGGAGACTGACCTCTCAGAACAGTTTACTGTTCTAGACAAGTTATTCGATTCACTGCCTGAATACAGTGACAGAAAATTTGGAAGACATTACCGTATGTCTGAAGGTAAGTTTGTGGTGTGGCTTTTTCCTCCTTCACCTATTACAAAATTTTTGTTGTGTAGTAACAACGTGGCAACGTATTAACATTCTCTCAACAACATCTGCTATCTGAATCCCTATTCTCAATGCCCTCTGTACAGCTATTGGTGCTTTATTAGCCTGCTTCCAGTAGCTGGTTCAAGAACTGCTGTCATGCTCAAGTGCTGCAACTAATCTCCCAAAGCCTTATTGCAATGGTGTCCGCTCTGACACCCTCCCGCCTGAACATGGACTCTTGGTTGCTTTGTGGTACTTAAGTACGCATACTCATTACATAATAATAGCTTACACGTAAGTCACATAGGTGCCCACCGCACAAAATTTTCCAGCAAGCATACGATGCATGCGTTGTCCCTTTCTCCCAGATTAAACATCACTGAGTCAATGGTTTTGAGTGTCACTTAGGTCTGCATTACCATTCTGGAGCTAGAGGAGCAGTACATCGAGTGGCCATCAGAGCAGGAGCAAAGAGAAGAAGAGGTATTATTCTTCTCCCAATATGGTAAGTGTTACAAACAACGTTTATCATGAAGGAATTTCTTCTGCCTTTTGTTGATATTTGAACTCAGTTTAATGTACTGCTTACACCTGATCCATCACATACTTCAACTAACGATTCACTTGAGACAGAAAGTACACAGGCCAACTGTGAAGGTGCAACTTCTGCTTCCAATAAGTACAGAAAGCTGGCAGCCGGAGCTGCAGTTTGTGCTGAGTTTACATGCCTCTTAGAGTAGTGCTATATGAGTTTTGCTTTGAGTCACACACACATGAACATCATTCTAGGTTTCTCTGGTGCTATTGGGTGCATTGATGGCACTGAGGTGACGACGATGAGACCAAGCATAAACCCAGAGGTGTACTTCAATCAGCTTCGATTATTTTCAAATATTTTATTCGAAAAATGCTACTTGTTGCAAAGTAGTGAACTTACTTTATGACTATGGTGACTTTTGTCATTCTCCCATATGCATTCGTGCATATGCGGGAGTGTGCACTTGTGCAGGGGGTGTGCGAAAATATATGCAGAAGTGCGAGCAAAAATCGATGGGAGAATAGCAAAGATCGCACTTGCTAGCGGCGGAGTCCAACCTATAAATGCCGTTCAACTCAAGCTGAAAAGTGAAAAAACCCCTTTGGTATTTTTTATTCTTCTATCGGTCAGCGCGCTGATTTCGCAAACGCCAGTGTCCGGCCTAGGCTAAGCTGGACTTGAGTGCAGTGGAGGCATAATAAGTGTTGACAAACGACCACCATGGTTGTGTGCTTTTAATCATGTGGCTCTGCAATTGGAGAAAGAAATAAGTTAATCAAGCAATCATTATTTGCCTCTATTCGTATAACATTGATTTTTCAAACTTAGTACCAGCAATTTTTGTCTACAGAAACTGTCAACGTTGATACAATTCAAAGGGTCCTTGATTTCCTGACATGTATATCATTGCTCGCGCTGCGGAAGCTAATATCCTGAAGGAGATCGAAAAAGTATTTCTTGTGCTTCAACTCTGCTTCAGCATAGAAATGGAATGAATGACTGTTCTTGGGCTTTTGTGAGTTACCTCCTGCTGTAACTGCAACTGCCATAACTATAGCTTACATATGCATTTTTGGGACTAGATTTCATCATTCTGTCTCCTGACTAGAGAAAATGGAAGACTGTCTCGAAAGTAGAAATGCATAAACAAAGCTATAATCTGATACCTACAGGGATTCATATCATACTGTCCTTGCGAAATAGTGTCCTGAGGTTTAATATTTGGCTTTTTTGAATCTCACATCACTGTACCAATAATTTCCCCCATGTGTTCTCAAGCAGTAGCCCGCTATTTCTTGGAATTGCCCTCACATGTGTTTTCATAACCCAGTTCTCTGTCCGCCTTTCCTTTCCGTCCTAACAAGGCCCGACCAAGCATTTATCTTAATCAGCCGGACTGGGAAGGTGGAGAGTTAAATTGTTAACTACTTCATAGATGGTTGATATTGCATCATTCCGTTATTCTGGATAAAATATGGGAATTGTGAAGAATGACGGTTACCTTGAAAGTTTTGATTTTACCGCTGCCTATGGTTATAAACATGGGTGTGAACTTTTCTAGGATGGTTGTTCTGCTGTCAATTTTTGCTCACACTCTCGCACATGTGTGCACACACTTCTGCACGTACCCGAATGTGCCGCATATACGAATATCGACGAGAGAATGACAAAAAGCTTCTGGGATAATTCCTATCATTATTGGCTTCCTAATGTCCTCTTATAGCTTATCAATTCAGTATTCGGTATTGCTTAGCTGGGCTCAAAATTGACAGCATCGAATGGTAGTGGTGGGGTTTTGAGCAATGATACTTCAAAATTCGGAGGAAACTGAATCCCTAGTATTTTTAGCCTGACAAGTTGACGGGTATGGTTCCAATACTAATATTTGAGCTAGTCGTTATACCCGCATAACCAGATACCAGGCTCAGCTTGATTACAAACATCCAATGAACATTGCCTGCTTTACTATCTTCTCTTAACAGAAATCTTTCCAGTATTTTCTTCCTGATTATATTGAGTCCCAGCGTTACGGAAATACAACACAAAGTAACCATGATTAACTGGCACACCCTTCAGCCGCTGCTTGAGTAATAATAGCACTTGCTATTATTGATTGGGCTGTTTTTTCAGCAGCCTACCGCATGCGTTTGACTCTTGATCATGGATATGTGCAGCTGCATGGTGGCAGCGCTCTGCTGCCTGACTCTATTAGATACAATTTCTGCCTCCTCGAGTGACTGGTAAGCAAATCATCATTCACCTTCTTTAGATCTCAGATTATTGCACTAATAAATGCAAGAAGTGGATGAATTGTTGAGCACAGGTATCAACGGCTCAGATGGAAGCCTTAAAATTCATATCTCAAGCTTATATAAGGATAGAAGACAAAGTTCACTTAGCATAACACAGCTGAGGGCTCTGAAATAATTTTTAACTGCCGTTGAAGTCATCCGTTGTGAAATTTACTAAAATTCACAAGTGGATGGGTTGGCTAAGACTGACTGTGCAGAGTTTGCCTGAAAAGGGAGTCAACCAAAAAAATCCGAGCTTCAGTCAAACTCCAGATTTCAGTTTGGCTAGGAAGCCAATTTTTGACAAGATTCGGTGCATTTTCGGAAAGTGAAAGCCTCCCAAAATGGTTTTTCTGGCTTCAGATGAGCGCTTGTTGTTCACTAGCTTTTTGTTTCGTCACACAGCTTGAGGTTGAAAGTTGCAGCATAGCAGGTCATGCTGGTCAATGACAAAGCAATATTAGCATTAGCCTCCAAACACAGTATCTCAGTGTCGGATTTAAAAAATCCCGGCACGTAAGTATGGACTAAAGTCTGGGCTGTGTACAAGCACCTTTACATAACTCTTACTCTGCTACTAATGTTGACAGCGCCGTCCTAGTAGTTAGTGAACTCTGGCAATTGGCTGTACATAACTAGTAAACTAACAGCTAATTGACTAGTAGCTGACACTGAATCAGCCGTCTCATCTGCTGTGGGGCCCGTTAGGTGCTTGTTGTACTAGGGTACCTGTCGGCAACTTCCTTGATAGATCTATGTACTACATCAGTGACAAGTGAGTAAGTTTAAGTCAGCACATGGTGGTTGATTATAAGATAAATGAAATCTTCACATTCATGCTATTTAGCGCAGGAAGATTCACTTTGTGATACACAATGCATATTTTGGTTCCATCCAACCATATTGAATTTTTCAGAGCTGTCACTCTCTCCTTATAGGGCCAGTAGATTTGGAGAAGTTACGGTGTTCTCAGTGAACTTTAGCCAAATCATCTACGATATCATGGATGATAAGACCACAGCTAATTCACTTCTCGTCCTCCACGAATCAGGATTGGATCGAGTGTCTCAAAACGGATCAAAGGAAAATCTGATAACAGACGGCAGACACCGTGGAAGGTGAGCATCTGTATTTATACTAGTATTGCCTATGTTTTGAAGCATTTCCGAGACCTTCAGTTGTTTAGATACCAAAGTCTAAGGTTAAAATTTCAGGTCATGTAATTTTCAAGTAGATATTCACGCATGCAGGCGTATTCGGAGTATATATTGGGAGTATACGCACGCATATCCGGGAGTATACACATGCATGTGCGGGAGTATGCGAGAAACTGACGGGAGAACGGCACAAACCGAAATTGCTATTATGTGCTCCATGAGTTGTAATATTACTTACCAGTTAGAATTCGCCGAGTTGACTTCAACTATCGTAGAATCTTAGCTGCAACTGTAGGCAGTACGAGTTTTGAGCTATGACTTCCATAGGTTCATGATTATTTGAATCTGCCGTTTGTCTAGTATGACACTTTAGGTATACATACTTAAAACTAGTTCAACTGCGTCCCAAACTCACTGAAATTTGACTAAAAGACCACAAATTATATGTCATCACTTGAACCAGTGAGCTACCACACAGGAATGAATTTCACTTCTTTTGAGCTCAATTTAACTTTTTACGATGCTTTAGTTACACTTCCGAAATCTGCTTCTTGAAGTGAAAAAAGTGAAACTGAGCAGGTTCACTGGCAGCAGTTGTGCAAAGGTGATATGAATTCCTATTATTATGAGCTGCAGCAACAGATTAGTGCTCATTGTTATTTAATTTTTTGTCATTTTTTTGTCATTTTGTTTCCATATAGCCTGAATGTCCTGGAATTCTCTCATTGAATCTTAGGCAAATATGTGGAAGCCAGATGGGATGAAGGATTTTCTCAACAATTGTAAAATTGTTTGATATTATTATGTTTCCAGACATCAGATGGTTTTTATCAATGAGAGCTCACTGCTGATGACTCGGTTCCATGACCACTGCCTGGAAACGATTCACTTCCCAAGCCTAGAAGTTCTCACATATGCCGGACTTTGTAGAGTATATGGCGCTATATATGATGTGAAAAGGCTTGAAATGAGAATGAAGCGACCTCTTGGGTTAGCATACAATGAGAGAGATACAATTTATGTTGGAGTCTATACTCAACACTACATGCTCGCCATAAACACGGCTAACGATATGGGGACCTCACTTTGTTATAGCGATCACAAACCACGGTACCTCGCGTTCGACACATTTCATGCAGACATATATGTCTCAATGCACGGACGTGTTGGAAAATTAGATGTAAATGATTCTACAAGGTGTGTAGATACCATTTTTGGTGAGGGAAACAGCATCGGCCAGCTTACCAACACTGAGATTGATACAGCTGATGATCTTATGCAACTGGATAAGGAAATGTGGATTGTAGCTGACAGCACAGCGGACAGGTAAGACTTTGCATGGGTCAAACAGTTAAAAGAAAATTATTACAAAGTTTATTCTGCGATACGCTTCTTACCATACTCTGCCGTGTGTCTGTTTGCCTCTGAATAAAATTTGAGGCCCTTTCCTCATAGAGTCAGAGAGCCTCTCCTGGCAATCATGAGGGTAGCATGACTGCAGGGATTTTTTGCTGGAACATTTTTGATTGTCTGCCCATCCGTTACTTCCCTTTCTTCAATCTAGAAGACTAGAGTGCTAACCTCTGAGCCAGAACTGCCTTCTAAATCAATCATAAACTTGGGATGAAATTATTGTAGGCTGGTTCTGGTAGACTTTGGTTCCAACACTACTTCTCCTATCTGCTCATCAGCAAATCCAGGAGGTATTAAAGGTGACATAGACACGTGTGGTGTAAAAGGCCCAAGAGGATTAGGATTGATGAATGGCGATGTCTATTTCTCCACTGAAGATGGCAAGGGAACGTCTGCCATCATGAAAATAGCAGGTAGGGCGTAACTGGTATCTTAATCTCACAGATCTTCACTTCATAGTCACAGGTTAGCCCAAAATGGGTCATCAAGCTTATCAGCAATGGCTGCCATGGGAAATATGTACTGTTATATTGGTCTGCTACAGCTACGATTATTTTGTCAACTAATAATTGCTGGAGTAAATTGCAGGTCAGTACAAAGCAAAATCTATGCCAAAGTTCATCCATGTCCAGTTATTTACAAGCATTGAAATCAACATGAACCATAAAACTGAAAGCAAGTTAGTTTGGCTGGCCATACTCTGATGCAGAGGCTGAAAACACAGTTTGTCACATGGAAACGGACGGCAATGAATTTGAATTCATCATAATGCCATCTAGCCTAATCCTATCGCATCCCAATTCGATGCATGGAAAGCCAGTGATTATTGGTCTTCGGTCGTACAGCAGATACTTCAAAGCCGAGTAGTTTCTCCCTGAGGTTCATTGCTTTCAGCTACTCAACCCCCAGGGCAGTTATTACTCCTTGTTTTTAAATCTGAATTGTGCCTCTCTTGGCTTTTAATTCTTGTTTCCTATTAGTTCACACACCAGTTTATAATTATATATGGTGCTCTTTTGACTCCCGTATTTATAGACAGCTGTTTCTGATGAGAGTTTAGGTAATATAAGCCCTGGGGCGTTAGTTATGCAAGCGGTGCTAAACAGTAGGTATGCAGTTCTGTTGGCTCTATGCCATACGTCAGAAAATTTTAAATATTTGACTACCGGCAGGACCAGGTAGGTTACCAGCAACTTGGACTGCCTGCTACTGGGACCATGTGGAATGTATCCAGAGGAGAGGTTCGGTCACCCGCGTGTGTGAACAAAGAAACACCTGCACAGATGCAAGTAAGTTGCTATTGGGCTCAGTTACTAGGTGTGTCTATGCTTCCACTGTTCCACAAAAAAACCTTCAATATTTGACATTTTATTACTACCATATTGGCTTTTGTCATTCTACCGTCGACATTTGTGTATCAGCATGAGCAGGAATAAGCAGGAGTAAGCGCGGATAGGCACGGATAGGCGTGAGAGTAAGCACAAAAATCGGCAGGAGAATGACAAAAACCATCATATTCACTGAAGAAATTGCAATGGCCTTTGTCATTCTTCCGTTGATATGCGTACATACAGCACTTGCAGAAGTGTATGTACATGATTGAGCTTGTGTGGGAAAGTCAACAAGGGAATAAAAATAACTCAAGATTCATATCAAACGGAAGTATAAACTTATGTTATTGATAATGGTAACCATCAGTGCTGTCAACCCTAAATGGCAAAATGCCATAGATTTCAGTAATATTTTCAGTAATATCTAAAAATCAAACTCCCACATATTGCCTTGAAACTCACTTTATCGTCTTTATTTCAATACATTACAGCTCACTGAAAAGATGCGGTCTGTTCTTAGGGGTGTGGTGCACACAGAATGCGGTGAAATAACATACTGCGAGAAATTAGCTGCCCAGAAGATAAAACAGTCTTAGATCTATGTATTTTAGGGTTGGTAACACTGGTCACAATTAGAGATACAATATCTCAATGATTTGTATTACATTAGTTCATGAGGGTGGCTAACTACTCTGCTGACATGAGGTTTCCCTCTCTTTGATTTGCTCTAACTTCATTTCCTGCAACACACAATCCATTATCGGCTGAGTTGCATCTATCTACAATTCATGTACAGACGTTTTCGGAGTGTAAACGCGCTAATCGTATTTATGTGCGGTCATAAAAAATCAGTTGATTCAATCAAAACACAATTTAATCGCTATTCTCAACGCGTGCACCAACAACTACAAGAGCGCTTACCCAGCGTTTACTGAGCGCACGCTCAAGCTGCAAAAGCGATCAAGGTTGTAGTAAAGCGCTAGCATCTAATATCCCAGACGTTGTCAACCAAGCCAATGTTTTCCTTGTGTGTGCAGTCAGCAATGCCTTTGGAGTTAAACATACAGCCATTTAAATGCGTGCGCACGCCGAACAAGCCTCGTATGTTGACTTTTTTATTAATCTCAACAAGTCTATTTTTCATTGTCAGGGTTGGAGCATTTTTGGAATTTATTGAAACTTACTTCCTTTAGGCATTTAGAGAAACGCATATCTGTGAATTTCCTCAAACTTCTGAATGTCATTTTATGACCTTTTTTGTGAGAGTGGAAAGGCGTTACCTTGATGAAGATGCCATAGTGACCACTAAGGTCACTAGTGGCAGCAGATGCTAGGCTGCAATCTTGTCACTCCTAAATACTTTCTGTAAAGCTGCGACTTGGGCTCTATCTCCTGCTTGCGAGAGAGGCATGTCACCAATTGCAGTACGAGCAAACTAAGCTACGCCTTGACCGCATTCTAAACAGTCATCATTAGCAGTTTAGAGCAATTGAACGACCGCAACGATTGTTTCAGGATTCGAGAGGTTGTTAACCAAAGTCTGTGCAGTTGTAATCAACACAGTAGCCATGAAGACACAGGAAAGATGCATTAGACAATGCTTGAATACGGAGAACTGTGTACAAGTAATATTTGACTCCTCAGCAGAACGGTGCCATCTAATTCATCAGGATGACACCGCCTGGACTCAAACATGCTTCACTGATATAAGAGGCCTCGCTCAGTTTTCCAAAGTCAGATGGTAAAAGGAAAATTGTAATTTAGATATTTATTTGTGTATCTGGTATCACAAACCATTTAACTAGCCTACATGTAAGCACCTGCTCCTAACATAACCTATTTTTGTCCTTACAACAATTTTTGCGTTAGTACTTGAAAACGAGCTAATAAATCATGAATGTGTGTCTTTGTTTCATATGCTTACAGTAGTTATTTTTTGATATTCAAAGACATTCTGACCGAACTATAAAACATAGTATCTATAAACATACAGAAACATACATATGATTGATGAAGTTTCATATATAGCGTGAAATTGGGTTAAACAAGATGGACTTGCTGGCTTCAAATGAAAATAAATAGATTGAAAAAAACAAGTCAGAAGAGCTGATAAGGCTGAGACTGGACACTCTTACGGCAAGTTTGCAGTAATAAGCCTTCAGTATCATCCAACACTTGTTCATTTAGACATTTTGTTCAAAATATTGGCACTTCTTGCTTTCCAATAGATAAACCGGCGGGTTTTCATGCGCCGGTGCTAGGCCGGTGCTAAGTTGGTATTCCGCCAGATTTAGACGACACTTAGCATGCTATTGCAGGCTTTAGTACTAGCGTAATACCAGCTTAGCACTGGCTTAACACTGGCGCTTATGATACCGGTGCACTTATTGAAAGGAGAATAAAAATACCGAAATATCTTTTTTGGTGACTTTGCTCTGGCAGCAAGTGATCTAACTTTACGCAGCGAGTTCTTGTGGACTTGCTGAAGTTCTTCATGTCTCCCAATTGTACAGCTGTGAGGACGTTACAGCTAGTCTGTCAGATTCCTGTTTCGCCGAACGGCTCCCTGCTGTAAACTCTCTTTGCGAACCTACCCAGTGCTTGAGTTGCTTTCTGCACCCTCAAGGTGATTATATCTGTTTCATCTGTGATCTCTGCAGGTGGAGATGATATCTATTGTAGAATTGTTCATTTGATAGGAGAGAGTAAAATTAGGGTTAAAGTGATTGGAACACAGGGGAGGGATTACAATCAAACTTGTATTTTCAAAGCTGTTTGTTGTTAATAAAGGTATATGTGCCAAATGCAGTATATATAAGTTGCTGCCGGCAGCGTAGTTGTGCGCCAAAGTTTTCAGCCAATCAGCGTTCAGTGGACGGTACAGGATGGGCGTAATGTGAAGTACGATATGCTCTCGCGAGAATTAGTGCGAGAATAGCCGAAGAACCAGCGAACATTACGGCGCGGTCCCGCGTTTTACTCACGTGATCATTTGACGTAATCATACAAACAATGGCCGATGCAGCTTTCTCGCTGGCGTAAAGCAGGAATGAAGCTAGATTGCTTAGTCCTCTGTGGCTTTCTCAGGGCCTTAGAAACAACTTCACTGCACAGGCGTGTTCACTGGATATTACTCTAACTGTTGCATAGGATAACAGGACGGATTTCA
>ERZ1740065.2824-NODE-2824-length-10862-cov-5.011567_pt1 | contig 10862 bp, 9 predicted proteins | sample MGYA00581738_ERZ1740065 | MGnify/ENA primary metagenome ERZ1740065 (study PRJEB43018, sample SAMN04849749) | marine metagenome | isolation source: floating plastic debris | place: Pacific Ocean | collected 2008-09-01 | study: EMG produced TPA metagenomics...
GGCCCCGCAGGTCTTCCAGCGAGTTGATTTCTCGATTGAACCAACCCCCCATCTGCACCCCCGTATTGCCCCCCAGTAGGGGGACCAAGCCGTACTCCGCGTACAGCTCGCGCCACAACTCCATCCCCCCGCCACAGATGATCCAGGCGTTGAGCTGCTGGGCATTCATCCCAAAGGGGACCGAGGCAAAAAACTGGGTGGCCGGGTCCTTCCCCGCCCAGTAGTAAGCCGCCCCGGAGCCGATTTCGGCCGCCCCGCTACGCACCGCATCGAAGGCCTCCAGAGGAGGGACCAATTCGCCACCGCCGTACACGCGGATGTCCATGCGTCCGCCAGAGAGCTCGCGCACCCAGTTGGCAAAGAGCGTACAGCCCTCGCCCAGAACCGGAAAGTTGGGCGGCCAGGTGGTCACCATTTTCCAGCGGTAGCGATCACCCGATAGGATGCTCGGACCACCCTGCTGCTGGGCGGTATTTTTACCCCCCAATATTCGGATAGCAAAGGGCAGAGAGATCGTGCCGAGGGCCAGACCACGGAAGAAGTTTTTACGAGAAAGCTTGGCCATGCGTTTGGATTTAAGGGCTTACTGCCCACAACATAAGGTAAAGCCAAATGGGCAAATTGCAAAAATTATCGCGAGCGACTTCCCGCTACTCCGCAAAAATATTTTCCGCGATTCGATTAAACATTCACATATCTAAATGACTTTCTATTTGGTGAAAACTCCAATTGACCCTATATTTGATACCCGAATGAAGACGCATTTCAACATTAAATTTCTGGAAAACGCTACGGAAACCCTCCGGGCCATCGCCCATCCCATGCGCATCGCCATCGTGGAATTGCTCCACCGCAACCACAGTATGTCGGTCACCGAAATTTACGAACAGCTCGAAATCGAGCAGGCCATCGCTTCGCATCACTTGCGAATACTGAAAAATAAGCAGGTGGTCCAGGTATCCCGGCAAGGAAAAAATTCCTTCTACTCGCTCGAAAACGAAGATTTTCACACCATCATCTAGGTGATGAAGAAGTTCCTCTCAGCCCCCGCACTCCCCAGTTCTTTCCTCCTCTAATTTTCTTCGGTCTTCCCCCCATCCACCACTTTTTTTTTCGAAAGGCTAGAAAAAACCACAATTTTATTTGTAAATATATACATATCTATATACTTTAGTGGAGCATTCGAATTCGAAACTTCTTTAGTGTTCCACCTTTAAAGTAAAAAACCAATGATAGCTCCATACTTTTTTCCACTTTATCGGCGTCTGCTGCTTTTCCTGGGGATCGCTCTTTTGGCCCTACCGCTGGGTGGGCAGGACGTCAAACCCAAAGTCGACCATTCTTACCGGCCCCTGAGCCTCAAGTTGAGTGAGGACGGCACCAAATACATTCGATTTATCACCTGGCATCAGATTTGGGCAACCAGTCAGAACCTAGCGGATGGAGCGGCGGATTTTAAAGTGACGCCTAGCATTCGCCGTTCGCGTTTTCTGGCTTTTGCGCAGTGTTCGCCCCGCTTTTTGATCCTGACGCACTGGGGGCTCAACGGCTTGAGTGCGTGCAATATGGATCCGCTGGGCAACCGCAGCGATGCGCCACAGTTGTTTCTCCACGGTGCCTGGACCGAGTTTATGGTTGATCCCGCGCTCTTTATCGGGGCTGGATTGCACTACTGGAAGGGCATGAACCGCCTGGCCAATTCGAGTACCCTCAACTTTATGACCATGGACCACACCCGCCCTTTCCTGGGCTGGCACAGCCTTGGCTACACCGACCAGTTTGCCCGCCACATGGGGGTTTACTTCAAGGGGGTAGTGGGTAAATTGGACTACCGCGTGGCCTTCAACGATCCGATCCGCAATGGCTTCGCCTCGGAGCAGGTGCCGGGTCTCAACACCGTTGCCTACAACAGCCTCAATGCCGAGGACAGCCGGGGAGATTTTGTCGCCGAGGGTTACATTCGTTACAATTTCTGGGACATGGAATCGGTCAAGCTGCCCTACGCGGTGGGTACTTACCTGGGTAAGAAAAAAGTATTCAACATCGGCGTGGGTTTCTTCTCCCAGCCCAATGGTTCCGTCTCGCTGATGGATGATTCCAGTCTGCTGTTTCACGACGTGTTCCATTTCTCGTTGGATGCCTTTCTGGACTACCCCGTCGGTGGCCAGGGGGATGCCCTGACGGCTTACGCCACTTACATGAATTTCGACTACGGCCCCAACTGGACCGGACTGTGGTCGGGCACGGGAGATGCCGTTTACGGACACGTCGGCTACTATTTTTCGATGGCCAAAATCCAACCCTACGTAGCTTTCCAACGCCGGAATTTCGAAAGCTACCGCGATACCGCCCGCGAAGCCGGGACCAGTCTCAACGCCGGGATCAACTACTTTATCAATGGCCACCACGCCAAATTGACCCTCGAATACCACGGCATTACGCCCGGGGGCGATCGGCCTGCGGAAGGAACGGATCGGACTTCCCAAATTCGTTTTCAAGCACACGTTTTTCTTTAAGCAAAATACGTGATTTTTCCACCACCAAAACCACGCAACAATCATGACGGATCAAGATCAAAAAATGCAAGCCTACTGGCGCGAAAACATTCGCTACCTCACCATCTTACTCAGCATCTGGTTTTTGGTGTCCTACGGCTGTGGCATCCTCTTCGCCGATGTCCTCAATCAAATCCAGATCGGTGGCTTTAAGCTCGGCTTCTGGTTTGCCCAACAGGGCGCCATCTACGTCTTCGTCGTCCTGATCTTCGTCTACGTTAGCCTGATGAATCGATTGGACAAAAAGTACGACGTCGACGAAAAGTAAGATCGCGAAACTTTACATTCTTCCACTACAAAATTCTACATCATCATGGGTGTTCAAACCTGGACTTTTATCATCGTAGGACTGACCTTCCTACTCTACATAGCGGTAGCCATCTGGGCCCGCGCTGGTTCTACCAAAGAATTTTACGTTGCCGGTGGCGGGGTACACCCCATCGCCAACGGTATGGCCACCGCCGCCGATTGGATGTCGGCCGCCTCCTTTATCTCCATGGCTGGATTGATTTCCTTTATGGGTTTTGATGGGGCACAGTACCTCATGGGCTGGACGGGGGGCTACGTGCTGCTTGCCCTATTGCTTGCCCCGTACCTGCGAAAATTTGGCAAGTTTACGGTACCCGATTTTATTGGGGAGCGCTACTACTCCGACACGGCCCGACTGGTGGCGGTGGTCTGCGCCATCTTCGTGTCCTTTACCTACGTGGTGGGACAGATGAAGGGGGTGGGCATCGCCTTCTCGCGTTTTCTGGAGGTGGATTTTACCACCGGTATCATCATCGGTGTGGGGATCGTCTTTTTCTACGCGGTGCTGGGAGGAATGAAAGGCATCACCTACACGCAGGTGGCACAGTATTGCGTCCTGATTTTTGCCTACTTGGTACCCGCCATCTTTATCTCCATCCAAATGGTGGGCAACCCCATTCCCCAACTCGGTTTTGGCGGCAACCTGGAAGAAGGCGTCCCCCTACTGGCGAAGTTGGATATGCTGCATACCGATTTGGGTTTTAAGGAGTACACCAGTGCGAACAAACCGACCATCGATCTCTTCTTTATCACCGCCGCGCTGATGCTCGGTACGGCGGGCTTGCCCCACGTCATCGTGCGTTTCTTTACCGTCCCCAAGGTACGCGACGCCCGGCAATCGGCGGGTTGGGCCCTGGTGTTTATCGCCTTGCTCTACACCACGGCACCGGCCATCGCGGCCTTCGCACGCACCAATATGATCAACACCGTCAGCAATCAATCCTACGCCGAATTGCCCAGTTGGTTCAACAATTGGGAAAAGACGGGCCTGCTCCAGTTTGAGGATAAAAATGGGGACGGTACCGTACAGTACTACAATGATCAGAACCAGGAGTACGTCCGCGCGGTAGCGGTCAAGAACGGTTGGAAGGGCAACGAGCTGGTGGTCGATCGCGACATCATGGTACTGGCCAATCCTGAGATTGCCAAATTGCCGGCATGGGTGATTGCCCTGGTGGTGGCGGGTGGTCTGGCGGCGGCGCTGTCGACGGCGGCGGGTCTGTTGCTGGTGATTGCCACCTCGATTTCGCACGATTTGTTTAAGAAAATCATCCGGCCCGATATTTCGGAGCGTGGTGAACTGATGGCGGCCCGCGTAGCGATTGCCGTGGCGGTTCTGGTAGCCGGATACTTTGGAGTCAATCCACCGGGCTTTGTGGCGCAGGTGGTGGCCTGGGCCTTCGGTCTGGCGGCCGCTTCTTTCTTCCCCGCCATCCTGCTGGGAATCTTCGACAAGCGGACCAACTTGCAGGGAGCGATCAGTGGTATGATCGTAGGCTTGGTCTTTACGGCCAGCTACATCTTCTATTTCAAGTACGGTGGTGGGACGCCCGACCAGTACTTGTTCAACATCTCCCCCGAGGGTATCGGTACCCTGGGTATGTTGCTCAACTTTACGGTGACCTTCGTCGTTTCGCGTCTGACGCCCGCTCCTCCGAGCAGCGTACAGGATTTGGTGGAGAGCATCCGCATCCCGCGTGGCGCCGGACAGGCCAGCGCACACTAAAACCATCCCATGATTTGACTTCTCCCGATCGGGGCACTTCCCCCGATCGGGATTTTTTACGACCTTTGGGTCGCTATGCTTCCGCTTTCCCGCACCATGTCGAAAGATAAAGTATCCAAATTGCTCGGTCTATTTGTACTGGCACTCCTATTGCTCAATTTTCCAATCATCGGAATTTTGGGCCGCGAGCAATTGATCGCGGGACTGCCCGCCCTGTATTTTTATTTCTTCTTCGTCTGGATTCTTTTGATTATTTTGATCGCACTTATCGTCAATGCCCGCGACCGAAAAGGGCCCCGGAATAACCGTACGGAATGAATGCCAGTCTGATCCTGCTATGTGCGCTTGCCTACCTCGTTGCCCTCTTCCTGATCGCCTACTACGGGGACCGGCGCGCTACCCAGGGTCGCAGCCTCATCAATAATCCCTACACCTACTCCCTTTCCCTCGCCGTTTACTGCACCGCCTGGACCTTCTACGGCAGCGTCGGTCGCGCCACCGAGACCGGTCTGAGTTTTCTCACCGTCTACCTGGGGCCCACCATCCTGGCCCCCCTCTGGGTCGTCGTACTCCGTAAGATGATCCTCATCACCAAGGCCCAGCGCATCACCTCCATCGCCGATTTTATCTCCTCCCGCTACGGCAAAAGTACTACCCTCGGCGTCATCGCCACCACCATTGCCGTACTGGGGGTAACGCCCTACATCTCCATCCAGCTCAAGGCCATCGCCACCAGCTTCGACATCATGGCGCCCGGGCTGCTGCCCCACCAGAGCGAACAGGCCTTTTACCTCGACTCGCCCCTCTACGTCGCCATCATCCTGGGGGTTTTTACCATTTTATTTGGCACCCGTCACCTCGATCCCAACCGTCGCCACGAAGGCTTGGTGGCCGCGGTGGCTTTTGAGTCGCTGGTCAAATTATTTGCCTTTCTGGCGGTGGGCATTTTTGTGACCTTTGGCATGTACCAGGGCTTGGAAGACCTTTTCCAGCAGGCCATGCAACGCGAGGACGTCCTGCGGCTTTTTTCCCTCGAAGAAAGCGGTTTTGACGGGACCTCCTGGGGGCTTTCGCTCCTGCTGTCCATGTTGGCCATCATCCTGCTGCCCCGCCAATTTCACCTGGCCGTCGTCGAAAACACCAACCCTGATTTTGTCCAGAAAGCCTCCTGGTAGCTGCCCCTGTACCTGCTACTCATCAACATCTTTGTACTGCCCATCGCCCTGGGGGGCATGTTGCAATTCCCGCTCGGCGAGGTGGAATCGGATATGTTCGTCCTCCACTTGCCGCTCCTGGAAAACAAAGCCGTTTTGGCCCTATTGGTTTTTATCGGAGGGCTCTCGGCGGCCACCAGCATGGTGATCGTGGCGGTCATCGCGCTGAGTATCATGATCAGTAATAACTTGGTCTTGCCCCTGCTCCTGCGGGCGACGGTTATCAACGAGCAAAGCGTGGCGGACTTGTACCCGCGGCTCCTGGGCATTCGCCGGGTGAGCATCGCGTTGGTCCTGCTCCTGGCCTACGCCTACTTCAAATCGGTGGGCCCCGAGTACTCGCTGGTGTCGATTGGGCTGATTTCCTTTACGGCCGTGGCGCTGTTTGCGCCGGTCATCATCGGGGGCATTTACTGGAAGCGCGCCACCCGGGCTGGTGCCATCAGTGCCCTACTGGTTGGCTTTGTCGTCTGGGCCTTTACCCTCCCCCTCCCCACGATGGCCGAAGCCGGTAGCCTCTCCCGCGACTTTATTGATCGGGGCTTTTTTCAGCTGGCCTTTCTCAAGCCCTACGCCCTGTTTGGGATGGAGGGGATGGACCGAATCTCGCACGCGGCCTTTTGGAGTTTGCTGTTGAATACGGCCACCTACTTTACGGTGTCGTTGTACACCGAGGCCCGACCCCAGGAGGTCACCCAGGCCGTCTTGTTCGTCGATGTGGAAAAATACCAGGAGGGCAATCGGGACTTGGACATGATCAAGCGGGAGGCCAAGGTGGCGGACATCATGGTATTGCTCAATCGTTTTTTGGGGGAACAACGGGCCAGCGAATTGCTGAGGTCTTTCGAACGCCAGCGGGGACAACTGCTCGCCAAGAGTCCCCGGGCCAGTGACGAATTGATCGACTACGCGGAAAAACACCTGGCGGGAGCCATCGGGGCCGCTTCGGCCAAGATCATCATCACCTCGATCGCCAAGGAATCGCCCATCAGTTTGGGGGAAATTTTTAACCTCCTCGACCAAACCCAGGAGATCATCCAGTACAGCAAGGCCCTCGAAAAAAAATCGACGGAATTGGAACGGACGACCCGTCAATTGCAAACGGCCAATGCCCAGTTGCAGGAACTCGATCGTCTCAAGGCCGATTTTATCACCACCGTCACCCACGAATTGCGGACGCCCATCACCTCGATCAAGGCCCTCTCGCGGATACTGCTCGACAATCCCGATTTGCCGGAGGACAAGCAGCGGGAGTTTGGTCGGCTGATCGTCAACGAAAGCGAACGCATTACCCGTTTGATCAATCAGGTGCTCGATCTCAAAAAGCTACAGGCGGAGGAGGGACGGTGGGCCCGCGAACCGCTGGACCTGGGCGCTTTGGTGCGGCAGGCTTTTGCGGGAATGGAAAAGCTGTTCGAAGACCACCACATTGCGGCGACTTGCCGGGTGACGGCGGAGCTGCCGCTCATCGTTGGGGACGGAGATCGGCTGACGCAGGTGGTCGTCAACCTGCTGTCCAATGCCCTGAAGTTTTGTGCCAGTCCGAACGGGGTTGTGGGGGTGGATCTGCAACGGGGCGACGGTGGGCTCTGGCTGGAGGTTTGCGACAACGGGCGGGGGATTGAAGCCCGGGATCAGGCCCTGATTTTCGAAAGATTTACCCAGCTTAACTCTCCCGAAGCGGGCAAACCCAAGGGCAGTGGTTTGGGGCTTTTTATCAGCAAAACGATCGTCGAACGCCACGGTGGTCGCATCGAGGTGGAGAGCGAACCCGGTACGGGGACTTGCTTTCGCGTTTACCTGCCAGTGGGCTAGGAAAATTAAAAGAAAATTCTTTTTTTCAACGGAAAGATTGTATTTTTAAATAGTCAAATCCCAGAATGGGCAATTATCTTTGGTAAAAACAATCGTTGATGCGACCTCTTTCACCCACGGCTAAAATCCTCATCGTTGATGACGAACCCAATATCGTCGTGGCGCTGGAATTTTTGTTGTCCCAGCGGGGGTTTCAAACGGCCAAGGCCCACCGTGGGGAAGAAGCCCTGCGCTTGTTCCCATCCTTCGCCCCCGATTTGGTGGTACTCGATGTCATGATGCCCGGGATGGATGGATTCGAAGTGGCCCGACAAATTCGCTCCAATCCCAACTATCCCAACACGCGCATCATTTTTCTTACCGCCCGCAGTACCGACGAAGACCGCCTCAAGGGCTACGCCAACGGCGGAGACGTTTACCTCCCCAAGCCCTTTGACAACGAAACCCTCCTCACGACCATCAAGGAAGTGATCCTGTACGGCTGATTTTTTTTGTTAAAATGAATATAAAAATCTAAATATCTATATTTATTAAAAATTTCCTCTTATGATACTCCAAATTCAAAACCTAGAAGAATACCAGCAAGTCTACCAACGGAGTGTAGCAGACCCCGAAGCTTTTTGGGCCGAAATGGCGGACTCCTTCGTCTGGAAGAAAAAGTGGGATCGCGTCCTGGATTGGGATTTTCGCACCCCCAAGGTCGAATGGTTTAGTGGAGGTCAGCTCAACATTACCGAAAATTGCCTGGATCGTCACCTCGAAAGCCGGGGGGACCAGGTGGCCATCCTCTGGGAGCCCAACGACCCCGAGGGAGAGACGGTTCGCTACACCTATCGCGAGCTCCACGCGGCCGTCTGCCGGGCCGCCAACGCGCTCAAAGCCAACGGCATCGGCAAGGGCGATCGGGTTTGTTTCTACATGCCCATGGTGCCCGAACTGGCCATTGCCGTCTTGGCTTGCGCCCGGATTGGTGCCATTCACTCGGTAGTTTTTGCGGGTTTCTCCGCCACCGCGCTGGCTGATCGGGTCAAGGATGCGACCTGTAAGATGATCATTTGCTCCGACTACAATTCGCGGGGAGCCAAAAATATTCCGGTCAAAAAAGTGGTCGATGAAGCCATGGACATGGGCTGCGACAGCGTAACGCGCGTAATCGTACACCGCAATACGGGGGGCGAGGTCGCCTGGAACGATCGGGTCGACCGTTGGTGGCACGAAGAAGTAGATGGCCAATCGAGCGACTGCCCCGCCGAAACGATGGAGGCGGAGGACGAACTGTTTATCCTCTACACCTCCGGTTCGACGGGCAAGCCCAAGGGAGTCGTCCACACCTGTGGCGGCTACATGGTGTACACCTGTTTTTCGTTTAAAAATGTCTTCCAGTACCAGGATGGCGACGTTTACTGGTGTACGGCCGACATCGGCTGGATCACGGGGCATTCCTACATCGTATACGGGCCGCTGCTAGCCGGCGCCACCACGCTGATGTTTGAAGGCGTCCCCACCTTTCCCGATGCGGGCCGTTTCTGGCAGATCTGTGAAAAACACCAAGTCAATCAATTTTATACAGCTCCTACCGCGATTCGCGCCTTGATGGCCCGGGGGGACGAGTGGGTAGAAAAATACGACCTGAGTTCGCTCAAGGTGATCGGTAGCGGCGGCGAACCGATCAACGAGGAGGCGTGGAATTGGTACAACGAAAAGGTAGGCAAGGGCCAAGCCCCCATCGTCGATACTTGGTGGCAGACCGAAACCGGTGGCATCATGATTACGCCCCTACCCGGCATCACGGACACCAAGCCCTGTTTTGCGGCCTACCCGATGCCCGGTATCCAACCCGTCCTGATGAATGCCGATGGCCAGGAAATCGAAGGCAATGACGTAGAGGGCTTATTGTGCATCAAGTTTCCCTGGCCCTCGATGATTCGCACTACCTGGGGTGATCACGACCGCTGTCGGAACGTTTATTTTTCCGCCTTTGCCGACAAGTACTTTACCGGTGATGGCGCCCGCCGGGATGCCGAAGGGCGCTTGCGGATCATCGGCCGGGTCGACGACGTCATCAACGTCTCCGGGCACCGGATGGGAACGGCCGAAGTGGAGAACGCCATCAACCAGCACGGCCACGTGGTCGAATCGGCGGTGGTGGGCTATCCCCACGACATCAAGGGGCAGGGCATTTACGCCTACGTCATCGCCGATCGGACCGACGCGGAGCCCCTGCGCCGGGAAATTCTGGAGGTCGTCACCAAAGAAATCGGTCCCATCGCCAAGCCGGATAAGATTCAAATCGTACCCGGTTTGCCCAAGACCCGCTCCGGTAAAATTATGCGTCGTATCTTACGCAAGATTGCCTCGGGTGATACGGGTAATTTGGGAGATGTATCCACTTTGCTGAATCCCGAAGTGGTGGAGGCGGTGAAGGAAGGAGCGGTATAAAGAGACGATATTTGTAACCATCATATCGGTACGTGGCCTTATCCGAGTCAGTGCGTAGCCCAACCATCGGGGGTTGGGTGGTCGTTGGCGAGGGCAGGGTCATCGTATTTTATGACCAAAAAATACAAGAACATGCAAGCACTAGGCGTACTGGCCGCCGATCAAGGCGTCCAACTTCACGAGGCCCCGGAGCCTCAGGTGGGGGAAGGAGAAGTAATGGTAGACATTGCCGCGGCGGCCCTCAACCACCGCGACGTTTGGATCACCAAGGGGCAATACCCCGGAATTGCATTTCCGACCATTCTGGGATCCGACGGCGCCGGTCGGATCGGGGACCGGGAGGTGATTATCAATCCCAGTTTTGACTGGGGAGACAATCCTGCGGTTCAGGGGGCGGATTATAACATCCTTGGCCTGCCCCGCAATGGCTGTTTTGCCGAACGCGTGGCCGTACCTGCGGAGCAGGTGTACGACAAACCTGAGCACCTGACGATGGCCCAGGCCGCGGCCCTACCCCTGGCGGGCCTGACGGCCTACCGGGCCCTGTTTACCCGGGCGCAGGTCCGGGCGGGCGAGCGGGTCCTGATTTCGGGAGTCGGTGGCGGGGTGGCCCTCTTTGCCTGCCAGTTTGCCCTGGCGATTGGGGCGGAGGTGTTCGTCACTTCGAGTTCGGAGGAAAAAATTGCCCGGGCGGTGGAGCTGGGGGCGCAGGGGGGCGCCAACTACCGGACGGAGGATTGGGCCAAAGCCTTTGGGAAGCAGACGGGGGGCTTTGACGTCATCATCGACAGTGCGGGGGGCGCG
>ERZ1740065.2825-NODE-2825-length-10861-cov-12.115306_pt1 | contig 10861 bp, 14 predicted proteins | sample MGYA00581738_ERZ1740065 | MGnify/ENA primary metagenome ERZ1740065 (study PRJEB43018, sample SAMN04849749) | marine metagenome | isolation source: floating plastic debris | place: Pacific Ocean | collected 2008-09-01 | study: EMG produced TPA metagenomics...
CTCCTCCCTCTCCTCCCCCTCTCCCTCTCCTCCCTCTCCTCCCTCTACATCTATCTATGGCTATCATTATTGCATATTCACTGCAGTGACTGACTGGTATCATCTTGCTTCACTTCACACAGATACTCTGCCTGTTGGGTCGTGCCATGAACATATTCCCGCTGTCTTTCATTGCTAACAAGTTTCGCAATCACAAGATCACTCCCAAGATGCAGTTCATCATGTGGTTCAGCGGTGAGTCCAGTCGTTACTAAGGCCGATCGATCGCCAGCGTGGCTGTAGGTTTGTGTTCAGCTGAATATTGACTAACTTTTTTTTAACTGTCAACATAAGCATGATTAAGTTGTTGTGAAAGAGAGAATAATTTACTGTGGCCAAGTTTACATTCCTGTCGTCACGTGACAGTATTTTAGGTCCTGTTCCGTCACAGTCACACCCGAATGACGACTAAGCCTGTCCCATACAGTATCCACTGTATATTTGGCTATGGTTTTGTTGGTTACGTATAGGATTGCCCTGATGGATTCCATTACCTTTGTCCAGTTAAGGTTTAGAGCTTTGTTTTTCCAGGAGAGCTGTATTGTGATGTACACATATCCTGATAAACTCAGTGGTGTTGGTATGCATTGCTCTTGCATGGTGACATATGACATGTAACATGTGACATATGATGTTAATATAAATCAGTGCTGTAACTTCTTGTAAACGGATAGAATTAGATTTTTCAAGAACTGTGATGGGAAGCCGTTCATCGAAGGACATGCATGCGCCATGATTGCGCTGCCGCTCCATTGATCTGCGGGTGATGATGTCGCGGTGCCCTCGTGCAGTAGATTCTGTGATTCATGAATATGCGGGAGATATCGCCATGCCAAATAGACTGTATACTATATACTGGTACCCGTGTTGTGCTGACCTAAGATTATCACCTCTACTGCTGCAGGCCTGAGAGGAGCCATCGCCTTCGCCCTGAGCTTACACATAGACATAGAGCCTGAGAAACGGCAAATACTGGTCACCACTACACTTATCATTGTTCTATTCACACTTCTATTCCTGGGTGGAGGCACGATGCCACTGATGACGGTTTGTAGCTGCTGTGTCATGGTGGTTTTACTCGTCTGCTGAACTCAGCTGTGTACTTCTGCTCTCCTCTACCCAGGTACTCAACAGGAAAGCCAAGAGACACAAGAAGAACCGAGAACTCAATCTGAGTAAGACTAAAGAAATTGTAAGTCAATATTCAAATGCTCCAAAAGCGATCATTCTATGTGACGCTGAGTTGATGCGTTGCGTTCCCTTGCCAGGGTAACACTGTGGAGACGGACCCGATGTCAACGTCTGAGCACACAGAAGAAGAGACGCTACGCTTCAAGCCTCACGTCAGCAAATTTATGGATCTGGACTCAAGGTACTTCTTGCCGTGGCTGACGAGAACTCTTACGGCGCAGGAAGTGCGAGAAGGTGTGACATGCTTTCAGTTAATAGTATAATTCATACTCAACGATATCAGTTTCATCTTGTTGCCATGCCGATATTTTCCAGGTAAGAAGCAGATAGCAAGTTTTACAGACAAGTGGTACAAAGAAGTGAGTCAGCGATCCACGACAGAGGATGACGATGACGATGATGACGATAACACTCTCTTCGACTCGACTAACGCCAACCGTCCTCTTGTCTTATAGCATCATGTATATAGATAGGTGTTATACCAATCAACTTGTCGATTTTTTCACGTCCCTCCGTGGTCATCATCTCTTTTCCTGTTATTTATTCTCCTATGCAGGATTTTGTGTTAATTTTCTGTCTATCTGAATGTTTCCTACGTCTATGTTAATGTCGTTGATTGCGTGGTGAAACGGTGAGACACTTGATGACGATGACGATGACGATGACGCATATCTGAAACAATCCACTCCCCTTTCTTCTGCTCAATAATTGTTGTTTTATTTATTCTATATCCTCGAATTGTTGCAGATATTTTTCTGATAGAACTCTGACCAAGTGTAAATAAAAATAAACTCCCTTAAAACGAGTCAGTTGTCGAATATTTTACGAGTGCCATCGTTGTAATGGCTGACAGGAGACGAAATGAGCAGCTTCCAATCTAAGACACCATTCATACCAGAAACTCATGCGCGTAATCATATGAACAAAATCAGCTAAACACATACATCGTACATCGTAAGTGGAATTTTACCGCATAGATAACTAAACAATGTCAAACTGGAATTTTCTTGTAAAAAAAGTTAGACATTTCAATACATGCATCGTTATCAATAAAACTCATAATAGCACAATCTACTTATGGTTGAGGACAGCTTACAGAGGGTTAACCACCTCCACATAGTTCACAGGGAAGAATCCTTTCTGGCCATGGATCTTCCCCTCGTACCAATTCTCGTCAATCCTGTCGGTCAATTCTATCATGTCTCCCTCGCTAAAGCCGAGCTCTCCCTCGTTCTCTGGCTCAAAGTCGTACAACGCTCTACACGACGGCGTCTTTGCTGCTGTAAGATCAATCGGACTGTCAACAGCTGCAAGATCTAGATTGTAAATCACTGTAAAGCAGTAAACACAAACTTGAGGTGGGTTTCACTGGTGCTGCGTACTCCGGAGTGCTAAGACTGTATGACCCTGTTTTACCATTGCTGCTTTCAAACATGTCATGAGTGTCAGTTCTTATGGATGCTACTCGTTTCGGGACATGTTCCTTCCTCGGTTTGCTCGCAGCTTCATCGCACCTGCCATCGCGTAATGAAGCAAAACGTGAGACACCATGTGTTGACACAGAATTCACAGCTGTACGATAATATACGGTCCATGCACTAATACCAAACCGTCCGGATTATCCCACCCTGCCATCTGCTAAGTATTCATGCAGATCAGAGTGAACACATCAATTAAAACTTTCACCAACATACTATTACTTGTGGAGTTGCATTCCCATGCGCATACGCTGTTAATGTGATGAAAAATTGAGGGAAGGAAACTCCAAAACTCATGCTCAACTAACAAGACTGATTGTTCACGGATGGGAAAATCGAAATCATGTTGGTAAGTATTGGTATAAGACAGGCAGCCATGTTTGGAGGGTCGCGGGTTTGTATGGTGTACTCCTACAGCGGATTAAGGAGGGTATGCTGGGACTACTGCGAATGGTCAAACCACCTGGGCTTACAGTATAAGCTGTATAGAAGGACAAACAGCTTGTTTGCAACAAGGAAACAAATAGTGTACCCTAACCCAAGCGGCTACCACCAAAGTTATGGACATAAAGCATTGGCTAAACATTAAGAGTAGTAACAAGCAATACTTGACCAGACTGCAGCCATCACAGCCGACGGACACACTTACTCTCTATAAGAAAACAAACGGGTACAACAATACTGACAGCAATACTGATACTGACAGCGCAATGGCGGCAGCATAACGTCGGTAGAGACAGCGGAAATGGGTAGTACAGACACGATAGTAAGCAGTTCATTCATGCATTGGCACTGGCTACTCTCAATGATTGAAATCGGATACAGAGTTCAAGAAAGTCCAATGCTCATTAGAGGACAAACTAATTAAGTTAATCGCTGCCCTACGACTAGTGAAATGGACTTGCTACAGTTACCGGGCACTAATAGAAAGATTATAACCAGCTACAACAGAGACGGGAGGGTAGCACTCCCGTCACGATATGTGACGGGTAGAGGTGTCACAGACCGACCATCGCCACAAACAGGTGTGAACTCCACACTCACTTATCATCTAAATCCCTCGACAGCTGCTGCAATATTTCAGTCGATTGCTCGTGGAACTTGAGGCAGGCCTCGACAAACGCCTTCACTTGTGATATCTGCTCCACATCATTCGATAGTAGATTATACATGGCCGTCTCAGCCAGGGTCTTCGACTCCTCAAACTTCTCCTCGGCAACCGCAATCTCTTCATCCGTCACTGACAACAATCATCACACGTCACTGACAACAATCATCACACGTCACACTATGATATGACATTGAATAAAGGAAGCAGTGAATTACCTTTCTCCTTTTTGCGCTTTTTACAGTCATAGTCTAGCCGCCTTCCAGCCATCTTCTTGCGGTGATGCTGAAATCGAAGATATTAATGTACTTGTTGCCATTGATACTTCCTTCCTATTTTTGTTGTGCAAATAGAGCTGTGAGAGGATGCTGAACAGTGAGCAATATTAATCATCGGTCTCGGTGATAGAGAAACTGGCCGCGCACTTGACACTATTCACATCACATCACCATCAGAGAGCCAGTGGGTGAAATCAAGCATGACCAGTTTGAATTATGAGTTCTCACTCAAATGGTGCTGGACTGCAGAGTAGTCAATGATATCGACTACACTCGTTTCTTATAGTGTATATCAACAGCGTAGACATAGCAGCTCTCAGAGCTGGTCTGAGTGGCCGGTAGTGCCAGGCTCATGTCAGCATCTCATTCAACGGTTTTACTCACAGCGATTTCCTTGAGCTCCTTGGCCTGTAGTTGACTGAGAGGTTCTAGAAAGTTCTGTTTCACCTCGTCTTCTAGTGTATATTTCGCCTCTGCAAGATGTTGGAAGGCTTCGCCAGTCTCTATGCATGCCTGGCCTGCGGTGGTGGAGAAAGAATCAAATTAATTGACACAACCAATTGACTGTCGATGATTCAATAGCAACTCCAGTCTTCACTAGTCTATGAGTCATAAACGGGCTAGTAGCAGGGAAAACCCGGCCATGTCTAATCTAGAAGGCGATAGGCAGAGCATGAAACGAGTGGAGCAATAGTTTCCTCGGCGATTACATATAGATACAATCATGTCTAAATGTGGGGAGGAATCCCTCTGATGTAGGTTTTATGAGCAGGAAAGGAAGATAGTAACTAACGATTTAATAACAGAAAGGTGAATGTCACCACGACCTACATGATGACATTTCAACCTAGCAGAACTGACTAGCACACATTGGGCTTGCAGCGATGCCTTCATAGGCTGTTAGCTGCGCTATTGCACATGGTAGTTGGTCAGTGATGTCGTGTGCGTGAAAGTCTGCAGAACCTTACCAAGTCCAGAGTCATAGCCCAGTTCCTTGCCGTAGTTGAGCAGCGCCTCGCCCAAGTTACCTTCCGGCTGCGGGTACATAGTCTTCTCATGCGTCCTCCTCATCTTGGAGAAAGCAGCCTGCGTCATCATCTTCGCCCGAGAGGCTGGAAGAGATTGCAGATGCATCTAAACTGAGCAAATATCTACCACCACACCACCCCATAAGACGGTGCAGATAGTGAAATATGTTAATATTATGAGAGCGAGAAGCGAGGTGTTTTGAGTAGAAACTGAAACACAGTTTTCAGATCTAAAACTATGAAACTCTAACACTTTGTATTCGCACGGCAGCAAACAAGACAATCAGAATACTAGCGAGGATCAATGACGGCAGCGGCAGCAGTTTGGTATGTTGAAGCAGGGATACTAAACTGAGGTGATCAATATAAAAACAGCGCGCGCACGAAGGCACAGTGAGAGCCGGCAGCGGTTGAGACAACAGGCAGCGTGCGTCTAGGCAGACCGTAAAATTCACTATCCATTGTGAGAAACTAAATAACGCAGCACACAACAAAACTGAACACTTCATTTACCTACGCTCCCTGTGCAAAATCATTACAAATAGTCAGTACAATAGAAGCCAATGTGAAGCCGTTTCTTTGCTAAACTACAAACTTATGAAGAAAACGCAAATTAATATTGGTATATAGCAAATTCCACAAATGTTAGTTGGACTGGTTGGCCAGTGAGCTACTGAACTCCATGACAAGATCAGCATCATGGCAAGGCCAGAGGTCTCATATACTGAACTGGGCTGCCGGTCAAGTGTGAAACAGCTGACATTTACTACTAGCACAGCTCAACGTGACGTCGGCAGCGCTGCGTACAGATATCATTGACTGGATTTTACCAGGATTGGGCTGGAGATATTCTTGGGTCTTTCCAATCATCTCACCGACAAGCTTATCGGTTGCGTCAACTTTCTACAAAACAAGAAATGCAAGCGTGTGGCCATTGGCAAACAACCGGTGAATGAGCTGTCGTAAATTTTGCTGTTACCAGTAGAGCGTGAACGTAAAACATTGTGTTTTATCGTAGGCCCAGGCTCTGTATATTGATTAGCTATAATTTAGCTTAATGCTGTTAATGGGCCTTCACATGGGAGAGGCAGCAAAGGTAATGTGCACACCGCTTGCAGTCATAGGCACAGCTAGCTGCCCACTCTATCTGATGGTTAGTATTTCCAGCCAAGGATGGATGCAGGAGAGAGCTAGCACTCAGGTCAATACACTTCACCAATCAATTCGGTACATAAGCCGAGTGGTATTAGGCGGTGCTATGACCACATAGTTGTACTAATAATAGCTGGATGGCGTTAGTAGATCGCTTTGGTAATGCCGTGGATATGGGAAGGCAACTCAAGTGAGTCACATGATCAGTAGAACAAAATACATGTGATTTGAATAGTTGTTGAACAGTAATAGCATGGATTGATTTTTGGCAAATGATGGGATAGTTTCATGAATGTGGTTTATAAAAATGTGACCAATAAGCACGCAAGGGCATTGCACTCAACCCTAAAGCACACTTCCAACAATGACAGCAGCTTACCCTCTCCATTTCAACATAGTCCTCGTCGAGCTCTGTACCTTTGGCACCACCGATTTTCTCGGTCATATACTGAAAAAGTTGGTTTATTACATAACACATAGATGCATCACGCTGAAATTCAAGCTACATTGTATGCGCCATTCATTAGGTATGAAACGTATACAAAATCAATTTCGAAACATATGTGATGGACAACATAAACCCTACGGCTCTAAAGTCCTAACCATTTTCATACTAAGTTAATTTCCTTCTGAGAATGTGAGAAAACCATTGATCAATTGTACCATTCAATTCATATCAAACAAACTGAAAGAATGGGAGTATTGTACTAAATTTATCTTTCAACATAAATTTAGATCAATTTTAATGGAGAAGATTTGGAGTGAAATAGAACCAAGTAGACGACATAAGGTTCCACTCCCTCCCCTCCTCTACGCCTAGACCGAGAGAAAAACCATGATCCTACTTTAAACGTAATACTCACCTGATTTGCTTTATTAAACTGCTTCTTTAAGCCAGCAAGAGACATTCTGACTTCTTATGGACTTAGAATCAAGTTAAAATATTGAAAATAGTGAACACCAACAAGCTCCTGAGTCCTTTCGCCTCTTCCACACAGCCTACTATTCAGGACTTCGTTCAGGAACTTCGTTACACCGATGTTTACGCCCGTCTTCCTGCTCCGCCTCAATTTGTAGGACCGCGCAAAATATTTTGAAGACCCTCGGTTGGTCGGAACAAAGCACGATATGTACCAACGGGATGCAATATGGTTGGGGATGAAACCTCGACGAACTCTGGCTCACCTAAAGATGATCTGTATTCTGCCTTAGTCGGTACTACACAGGAGGTCACTATTGTTTCCTGCACAAAAGGTGCTTTGGTTGTCTCGCTGAAAATCGAAGATTTAATCTTTAAAGGTGCATTGTTGGAGACTTCTGATGGGTTTGTTAATCCCCTTTATGATGTGTCTCGCTGACAAGTGTGGTATTACTATTCATCTTGTTTTGATTTCATTTAGTTTTAGACCATCGATTTTCCATATACCAAAAGCTGAGGAAGATGGCTGTAATAATGATGACATGGAAAAGTATACAGCCTATGTGAGTGAAGAGGACGACAGCACTGCCGGATTCACGTGTCAATATCGGTACACACATAACCCTAACGTGGAAACTCAGTTTCGGCTATCTCATATTAGATTCGTTTTCATTCTCAATTTTTTTCCAGCACAACATATCAGTTGGGTGAGAACAGGAAGTGTTATGATGATGTCATCCCAAGTAGAAGTATTCTGCGGTTGCATGAAGCCCGTAAATTGAGGACGCGGCTACCAAAATCCAAGTTTTACCTCTGCTCAATGTGTAGAACTCACTGCTTTGATAGTGAAAACAGTGACAGCGCAGCCCCTGTCAATGCGACTGAAACTCCTTCTTTAAAGATATCTTACAAGTCGCCCGATGGACAGAATATAATGAACATCGTTCCGAAGAAGGTGATGAAGCATTACAAGCGTAAGCATCGTGACAAACATAAGAAACGCTCCAAACACCAGCATACTGAAAGCGAATGGAGGAAGTCACAAGAAAGTCACAACACCTGTGACATCAGCCTCGAGAAAGATTTTGACAGAGGCGACGTGAGATCCCCGCCTTCTGGATTGATAATAGATAACCCATCTTCTCTCAACGATCGCTCGGTAGAGGAGCGACCTCTACAGCACAGAAAGAGAGCGCAGACAGCTGCGCAGAGTCGGCAGGATAAAAAGTCTCGTTTAAAAAAGAGAGCAGCTGGTGCCGATTCAGCAAACATCTTATCAGAGCGAGTGAGTCGCGCTGTCTCTACATACCTCAGTCCAAATGGTCAACATATTGGCATTGGCGATGTCGTCTGGGGAAAGATCACAGGATTCCCGTGGTGGCCAGGCAGGGTCTGCGCCATCAATACAGACGAGACAAAGGAAGGAACAATCCTGAAGCATGTGGCTGATATAGATTGGTACAACTCTCCGACCAAGTCCCACCTCCACTGCTCTCAGCTCCACCCATTCCTCGAACACTTTGAGAAAAAGTAGGTACATTCCTCTGCTTATCAGATAAAGGATGTTCTTCCTTTCCATAAAATAAGTTTCCCAGCATGACCCACAATGGCAAAGAGTGGTGCACCAGGCCACAACTGAGAAATGTCTACATCGCTAGGTTTTTCTGGTATGGCCCAGACCTCATTGATCCTTTGGTGCACATAGACTGATGCATGGTGAGAAGAGTGATGTCACTGAGTTGCTGTTTCTGACAATTCTAATTGGATGTGGCATCAGAAAGTCTAGCATTGGTTACTTTCCTACTGACACAATGTCGAAATGAAATTCATTGAATGCTGTCTCTGGTTACCAGCGCGGCATACTCTCCTCCTACCGCCTTTTTTAGGAGCACTTTTCTTCACTAACCGATTTTTCTAGACAACTTTTAAACCTCACGAGCCGGAACCAAACTTAAGCGCACCACCAGCTAGTCTCTGACCGTTACCCCTGAGTGCACAGCTTCCCTTGTCTGGGCTGAAGCTAGAAAGCTGGAGAGGGAGGACTGCAGTTCTTGCAATGGTTTTATATACTGTAAACCCAAATATTTTAGCGGAAAAAGTATTATAGTGTTTTGAGCAGTATTTTTACTAATGACGCCTAGAAGTTTTAGCAATTTCCTTTGAGCTTGTATATAGCATAAAGAGTTATCTAAATATAGCATTCAACTATAACAGCGGTTTCTCTGAGTCGCTATTACGGCTGTTATTGTGGCTAAAATAGTTGGGTTTTTAGTATGAGTAGGGCTCGTATAGGACTGTAAGGAACAAGATCTTTATGATAGATACTTGTACCTTCCAGTGTTTGGAATTGTAACTCTCTCCTCCCAACTCTCTGGTTAGAGAGGTTCGAAAATCATTGTTTAACCTGCTGTTCTGAATCAACTACAGTGTATGAGATGAATTCCAAACTCAGACAGCTAATGATAGCGTGGGAGTGTCGTAGATATGATATCTGACTCATATTCTTCACCTTTACTTACTATTTGCTATATAGTGGCTCGCCTCATTCCATGTCCAGACGAGTTACTATCTACTTTTGGCAGTGGTTCAGAACTGAGAGTTGTCCTCTCCTACGGTGCAAAAATTGTTATAAATTACAGGGAACTCAATTCTATACATGCAATTTCGAAAGTAGCTATTGCGGCTACACTTGTGTGTCTCAATTATGTTACAATATGTGTGTTCAACTTCTCTTGGCCCAGGGAAATTGCTATCAGTGCTTCTCTCGTAAATGAAAGGCACCACCCTAAGAAAATAACGTAAAAATTATCAGGTGTGTGATTGGTCAATCACTTGAGATACCCAGTTGGTCTCCTAAGGTTAGCTTGGGAGCACTTCTGACTATACGAATAGTCATTACATCTTATCCACAACACCCCACAAATACACAACACCCCACAAATACACAACACCCCACAAATACACAAACTACAAGCATCGTATGGATTTAGGCTCCAACCCATACAACTTTTTTTGATTTAGTTCAGCCAGTGAAAGAAACTTTTTTCAAAATTTTGGTTGCATAACCTTTATCTTCAAAGAATAAAGTTATGAGAAGGGTCCCGAACCAATGTAGGCAAAATATGGTTGCAGTTTCATCTGGACGTTTTCATACAGTTGGCGGAGTTAAAGATTTGATGGGTAGTTGTTTATTTCCCGGCTCAGAATTTCCTCAAAACAAGTCAACTTCTTGAAGACTTCTTAAAAATTATTGAGGATTTCTTGGAGAGTTATTCAAGAACTTGCGGTGTTTGTTACTCTCCACCTCCATATCAGCGGCATAACACCTTATGAAACCTGCCGGTAGAAGAGTACAAAATGTCAAACTTCCAGGGAAATAGACAATAAGCGCTTGATCTAAGGAGAACATTCAAGAATTTCTCTTCTTGATTATTGATTATCGCTTGACTGCTTCAGGATGACGTACAAGATAGCTGTTCTATCTTTAGTAACTTTGATACACTATCGTGGAAGAGCAAGCTATCGCTCACGCATCGCTTCGTTTGACAATCGTTTCATGACGTAAAACCGATCAAATGAATTCTTCGTGAACCAATATTTTTGTTTTGAAGTAAGATACCCCATATGATTCCTGAAATAATCACTTCCCACACCTTCATCTTGCAATT
>ERZ1740065.2826-NODE-2826-length-10859-cov-13.208256_pt1 | contig 10859 bp, 9 predicted proteins | sample MGYA00581738_ERZ1740065 | MGnify/ENA primary metagenome ERZ1740065 (study PRJEB43018, sample SAMN04849749) | marine metagenome | isolation source: floating plastic debris | place: Pacific Ocean | collected 2008-09-01 | study: EMG produced TPA metagenomics...
CCCCCCCCCCCCTCCCCCCCCCCCCCCTCCCCCCCCCCCCCCCCCCCCCCCCCCACAGCAACTTCAGCTACATGGCCTGGCAGTGAAAGAATAGATTAATCTACTAATCTAACTACAAATAAGCTGTGAAACCATACCAATTCATTTATAAAGACATAACTAAGTCCTATGAAGACATAACTAAGTCATATGAAGACATAACTAAGTCATATGAAGACGTAACTAAGTCATATGAAGACACGGTTCATCTACTAGTAGTTTGGATTTCAAGATATACAGTTTCATGACTCACTGCTCAAAATTAGAATACAGCTCCATTTCTAGCCAACAGATGGATGGAAATCCCACTTCGATACAAACCCTCCTTTGAGAGAATACAGTAAAACTAGAAAATAAATTCATAGCTGCTAGGGGCGAAATTCAGAGCTAGGGTATAGAGCTGATGACATCACAATTTAGGTTAACGCATGCAGCTGATTGGCTAGCTGTTGAATTTCAAGCATAGATCACAGGCCAGCCGCCTAAACGGCTCCACTACAAGCCTAGTGACAGTCCATTTCTTTATTTTTCTCTGGCATTTTGCTCAGTATCTACTGCTAGCAGCTGCTCAGTTGATAGCAGTCACGATGACCTGGTAACTGGGTGGAGTTGAGGTATGACCTATTTCATAGCCAGGATATTAGCACTACACATACACACATACAGCAATCAGCCGCCGCTTGGGTCTTGTTACAGCCTCCGGAAGACTGTATCTTACATTTGTTCATAAAAATCAATTAAAAAACTCACTCGGATGAAAATCAATCAATTCTAAGGATCAGTTAGCATCCAACTAACGACGCACAAAACTTGAGGTTTCCATTTGCGATTTCAATCACCTCTGATTCTGACAAATTAATTGTCAGTCTTACGTTACGCGTAGACAAAGCTGACGAAGTAAACAAAAACATCAGACTACTCACTGAGGCGGGTTTTTCATTTCACGCTACAAAACTCTAAAACAAATGTGGCACAATGGCTGATTGTCAACGACAACGTTTGGCCAAACAGGATGAAAACACTTATGTTAGCTGTGTTCTTCTCTCGTTCGAGCAAATTCTCAATCACAATCAACAGATATAGCTGTAGACTAGCAGTGAAAACAGAGTGAGTGGTCAACTCATACCTTGCAAGATTTGGTATCATATATTCTCAGAGCCAGGTCTTTCCCGGCTGTAGCAAACATCGAACCGTCTTCGCTAAAGTCCAGGCAATTGATCTCGTTTTTGAATTCTGCAAGTTCAATTAACTGGCGATAGATTAGTGAGCCTAGTGTAAACACTATGGAGTCGAGATTTAGTACCTTTCACCACTGGATTGCAAGTGAGCTTCTCTGTGTCGAGTGCATAGACATTCCCTTGGCATGTGGAGGCGAATATGATATGATTATCAAAGGGATGCCACTGTAGACTCGTAACAGGGTAGCCTCCATAGCGAGGTTTCCTCAAGTCTGTTATATGTCTGCCAGATGCTGTGTCATATAGCTGCCGTAAAACAGTATTTCAATCATTATTCAGAGTGGGTCATGTTCAGGTGTTAGCAGAGAAGCTAATTGGGAAAGTTACAGTGGCACTTAGGGAGTTCACAACAGACTCTAACGACAGGAGTAACTAGCATCATTTCATAGGAGACTAACAAGGAGAGGGAAGGAAAGAGGGAACGCAGGAAACATAGACAACAGTAAACACAAGAAAACAGGAAACCATGAAGGAGAGAACAAACTTGACATATGAAATGCATGAGTTTCAGCACAACTCACTCGCATTGCTTCATTTCCTGTGCCAACAGCCAGCATTGATCCATCAAGGGAGTACTGTAAGCTGTAGACACCATCTATGTCTTCTTCACTTGAGATGGTCTTGTACTGTTCGAGCTTGCTGTAAGAGCTGGGTATCGAGCATGGTAAGAGCTTCCCTAGTAAACCCGTATCACAATCAGTATACTTATCACTATAAACAATGTGTCAAAGGCACCTGTAAAACTTCAAACTGAAAAAATCTCAGTATACCAACTCAATAACGTTATAATGGGATTATATGATGTGAACTACTGACAACTGCTAGCTACTAATTTCATAAGGGAAGATATCAAAATAATGATTGATATAACAGAGTCTCTTCATATTACCTTCCAGCTCTAGCTCACGGCTGGCTTGTATAGCCGCTTCTAGATGTCTCCTTGCCATTTTGGTGTGACCTGCAAAGATGAATAACAATTAACTCAGACCAAGATAACAACTTGTCCACGAAAGACACAGTAAGACCTACCTTGTTATCACCTTATTTGCACTCACAGAAAGGGGAGTATGCTATTGTAGTGGAGTTAGCTAGTTCGTCTGTCTAGTTCAAACACACCACTGTTCAATCTGATCCGTGTGATCAAAATGAAAGCGAAACTACTTCTTTCAAACCTTTTTTCAACGAGACGCATTCGGGCAAGTGTATCTAGGTCATTTTGCGCAGGCTCATTAGAAGCGCGAAGGGTCGGAGTTTCCGGAGAACACAGGATAGATTTTGCCGGTATTTTTATCGGGGTTACACTACACTGCAATTTGGTGAGTATTCTATCCAACGTGATAAGCGACTTGAACTCATGCGCTCTAATTTGCAACCAGATCATATTTAAGAGTTTAAAGGATAAGCCCCATGTTTTATTGCTTATTATGTGAGATGATCATGTTGATTTTACTGGAGCATGTGGTTGAAGTGTTGTAAAATATCCGTGTACTTGTGTACTCAGTGAGGCAGAGCTGAGACAATGATCTGTGCTCCTCTCTTCCACCGAATCTATGTCAGTTTCCGTTGGGTTAGCCTGTTATATCATTGGTAAGTTTTTGTTGAGTTACTAATAAACACTCACGTTTCAGGCAGTGGTTAATTGAGAAATATGAAGAAGGCTGTGCGGATCTTGCTAGTTGGTGAACGTGAGTTGGCTCACGTAATAATCATAATTTCCAATTGGACTGCCGGTGTCTAAACTAATCATTTCATTGCATTGCATTGCAGCTGGTGTGGGAAAGACGTCTTTAGTTTTGTCGCTCGTTAGTGAAGAGTTTCCCGATGTTGTACCCGCCAGGGCCGAAGAAATCACGATCCCTGCCGATGTTACACCCGAAAAAGTTCCAACGAATATTGTTGATTATTCACAGAGGTTTGTACCATTCGCAATGCTTACAGTCTCTATCGCCAGACGCAGTAGTTGCACTGATATATGATTTTGTTATAGGGAGCAGAGTGAGCAGGAGTTGATTGAGGAGATACATCGTGCGGATGTTATATGTATAGTTTATTCTGTGGACGATGATGCTACTCTCAAACAGGTACATGTGCACTCACCATTCATGTGTGTAGTTTATCCTCTCGTTGAATATGGCTGTTTAATTGGTCCTATGTTGGTTTTCCAGGGTATGGAATACTGGCTACCATACATCAGACAAATCCTTGGTGATGATCATAAACGACCGGTTGTTTTGGTTGGTAACAGAACAGATCTGACAGACAAGAGCACCCTTGATGTAAGCACCTTAGTGCATCTGTCAGCATTCCTCTGACAAACTTAATTGGCCAGCTGCCGATGTTTACTTCATATACGGATGCTCTTTTTCATAACCATGGAAGTTTGCGTGTCATAATGCATTGGGAGTTGCCTGACCATGAGTATTTCTTTTCCACAGGTCGCCGTGCAGGCAATGAATCAGTACATCGAAGTAGAGACTTGTGTGGAGGTAGGAGAGCTATAATAAACATCTTGTGTTTTCCATCCAACTGCCTGATAGAGTATTGTTGAGTAGCTACATAAGTATGTAAACATAACCTGGGCAGATGCAAATGTTACTGTATATACAAATTCCAACTTGCAGTGTTCGGCCAAGAGTATGAAGAACATTAGTGAGATGTTTTACTACGCCCAAAAGGCAGTCCTCCATCCTACAGCCCCTCTCTATGACGCAGACAAAAAAGAGCTCCAGCCGGCGTGTAGAGCGGCTATGGAAAGGATATTCACTGTAAGTTATTTAGGTATTTACACTCATTGTGCCGATCACATCAGCCTATTACCTGTACATGTTTGATACAGATTTGTGACGCCGACAACGATGGGATACTGAGCGACTATGAGCTCAACAGTTTCCAGGTGAGCTGTCAGCGCATGACGTCATCCAACCTGCTGCTCTCACTAAGCTAGCTGAACTGTATCTGCTAATGCAGCACTGTGATCGTAATGAGTTCTCAGTGATCGATTACTGTAGAACTGGATTAGATAACAACGGAAATCATAGCGCTTTCTTCCAACTCATCGAGAAATCAAAATGCTAGTGGTCTAACAATAGTGATCCCGAAATGAGAAGACAACTCCTATATGAGGCGCTATTTCTATACTGTAAAATAGAAAATCTTTTCGAGCGTAATCTTTGTGTTTTCATTTGTGATAAAATTTTGTGAGGATGTGTTTTTGCGTTTCTTGCTGCTAGTGTCAGACAATCAATCGAGCAGAGAAATATTTGCGTGTTCAAGGTTTGCGACCGGCCAAAATCGCAAAAAATTAGACGAACGCAAACATTTCCTGTTCTACAGTAGCGCAGTATAATGATAGCCATGATTAATTGGTCGTTATTTCCTCTACGGTTTTACTGTATGAGCTCGAGAAGAAGCTCACTGTTACTTGATTGGTTTTCTAATTCCTGCAGAAAAAGTGCTTCCACGCGCCCCTCGTACCGCAGTCACTGCAGGATGTTAAGGCTATCGTCAGGAAACACTGCGACAAGGGGGTTATCAACGATGGACTGACCAAGGAGGGCTTCCTCACTCTTCACCTGCTCTTCATACAGCGCGGCAGACACGAGACCACATGGACTGTGCTGAGAAAGTTTGGCTACGACGACAGTCTTCAACTCACCAGCGATTACTTGTCGCCAAGGTTACTAAAGTTGTCTCCTCTCCCATATTGTCCATTCTCGCCAACCCGCCTCTAGATAGGTTGCGTTTTGTTGTAGGATTCAAGTTGACAGCGGCTGCACCACTGAACTGACACATAATGCCTACCAATTCCTGCAGACGTTATTTGAAAAGTACGACAAGGTAGGAATGCACTTCCTGCGTCCAGCGCTGCGTTGCTGATGGTAGTAGCTTTTCTTGGATAAACGTATTACTATGGTCTTGTGATCAATATCAGTTGCAGTTGATCCCAGTTTTAGGTTCAGCTAGTTTGATCTTCTAAATTCAGTCAGTAATATAACTGCATAAGTTATCACTCGATTTTTCTCTCTTATGAAGCATTTCCTCACAAAACCTGCAGCAATTTTTCAAGTTGGAGTTGTCTTGCCAAATTTTGATTTCAAAAAAGTGGATCAAAGTTAGAGATGATAAACCAGCCTAGCACCACTGTTCTATGTACCTGTGACTGTACTGTGGTGATACTGAATCTAGGACAAGGATGGATGCCTCTCTCCCAAGGAGTTGGAACAGCTCTTTTCCATTTGTCCGTACTTACCGTGGGGTGATGACGTACTCAGCACCGTGCAGACGAATAACAAAAACTGGATAACGAATGCTGGCTTCCTGGCGCAGTGGACGTGAGTAATGGAGTCTCTAGAACATTCTACTCATGCTCTGTTCTTGGACTTATACACAACTTCTCATAGAGCCATACAAGAAGTTGATTTTGTGAGTTTTTTGCTGTTCTGTTGACACTATCTTCTGTGATGGCAGGCTGACGGCGTACCTGGACAAAGAGCGAGCAATGGAGTATCTAGCCTATCTCGGCTACTCATACGAGTACGATACAGTCAGGACAGCGCTTCACGTCACGCGCAATAAGACTATCGATAAAGAGAAGAGGCAGACAAGCAGAAATGTCTTCCTGTGCCATATTATTGGGCCGAAGGGCGTTGGTAAGGTAAGTGATTGGTAAACGTACGACAGTAAGTTTGGTACGTAGGTAAGTGTAGGTAAGTGTGTAGCAGGACATTTTACTTGTTAGACACACTTCCTCCAAGGACACCTCGGCCGTACGATGGGATTCATGAACTCGTCGACTATAGGCTACCAGAGCGCCTACACAATCAACACATCCAGGGTGTATGGCGCGGACAAGTACCTGCTGGTCAGTGATCCCTATGCCAGGAATATACTTTTCAGTTAGAATCCTAGAGAGCCTTCTGTATTAATCATGTTTGACAGATGCGAGAGATAGACGCTGAGATTACGGAGTTATTGAACCCCGGTGACTTAGACTGCGACGTGGCCTGTCTAGTCTTTGATACAACCAACGCCGATTCATTCAGATTCTGTGCCACGACGTACAACGTAAGTAGACGATGTCGGCTCATGCTAGGTGATCATTGTCGTTACGCCATTACTTCCGATTTTAGAAACATTTTCGAGGCAGCAATATCCCTCTCCTGATCATGGCTAGTAAATGCGAGATGTCACGAGTCACCCAGAAATATGACATGACGGCTGAGGAGTTCTGTAAGGCCAACTCTCTGCCGCCGCCCCAATATTTCAGCTCTGTTGACTTGGGCTCCAAGGATCTCTACTCGACGTTAGGCACCATGGCGGCTCACCCGTAAGTCGATAACTCTGCGGTAGCACCAATTAATTGGGCGACAACGATTTCCATCCAATGACGTGTGCATTTCAGTGCCGTTAGCAGATGGGCGTACCTTCTTGTTGGAGATATGTGGGGCGTCAGCTGGATGACGCGTTTAAGGTTGTTTGTGTGTAGTGGCGCATCGTGCACTTCTCACAGTCAGCAATTGTTGCGTGCTTTAACCCCATTTCTTTTAGCATGATCCATAGAGCAGTTATGTTTTAGTTTGCTTTGGTGTATACTTATGTCTAGAATTGTTACATAATACTTCTTTGCTGTATCAGTGCCGCAATCTCCAGAACGCAAAACTTCAGTTCCCAGCTTCCAAATTTCATCAAAGAAAGTGTGAGATAGAAACTAAACATCTCTCCTCATCCTCAACTCGCATCCCTAAATTTATCAGGGCTGATAATGTTCAAAAGGTTCAAATCTGATAGCGTTTCTACTATTAATTAAATCCATTGATGAAATAATTAGTATTTCCGTGATGATCCTTGGGTTTCCGCAACATCACTACCTTGTGTTAACCCATTCTTCATCAGCGGTGCTGACAAAATGAGCGAAAATTGATCTTGGATTGACACCCGCGTAGACATCTCTTGATGCTAGTGATAATTTTTCAATAAGAATTGGTGACTGGAGTTCTATGTAGATTAGAATTTCTTTGCTGCTAAGAATCCATGGTTTTGTCATCGGTATGCTGTGAGATTGTTTGATTCTGCGAGTATTTCCTGATAAATGCACTGTGTAACATGGTCTGTCATCCTGTGGTGCGTCTAACCTAGCAATTCAATCAACCTGTTTCCATTATTTGTGAATAGTGAGCACTGCAGCTGCCCTGCCTTCAACCCTCCTCTCACCTGTTTTCTGCTACTTGAAATCTAATCCATGGAGAAATGAGAGAATAATTATTCATACTCATTCGATATTCTTAGATCTAGTAAATTCTAGAATCTACTAAATTATGCCGTAGGAGTGGGAGGGCTTCACCTAGCTAGCTCGACATGGTATTATCTGACACATTTCAGTCTAATGCAGCACTCTTCCTAAGTTGCCCAGAAACAGGGTAGCGAACGGTTTGTTTACCATCCATTATGTACTGTAAACCCAAATATTTTAGCGACCTCACAATAATAGCTAAAATAGCAGCTCGAAGAAAACGCTTAAATATTTGGGTTTACAGTATATTATGCAGTGCTGTAGCTACAGACTAACACTTAAGTGAGATAGGGATTGCCTACGACTGAAATAATCCACTAGGTCAGCCATCTACACAAGTTACTGGTCATTTCTATTTTGGAATGCACCAAAACCAGGAATAGACAACTCCTCAATACACCCTTCATTTCCAGTCAACGAAGTTCGAGATGTATTGCAGTATTTATTCTTTGTTATTAATTTCAGGCATGTGAATCTACTCTCAGGTGAATCAAGGATGGGGTGGTTGAAGATAGCTGCTCTTCTATCAGCAGTCTTAGGTGTGGCTATTGGGCTATACAGATATAATCGCATCAAGGGTTCTAACTCCTAGTACTCCAGTGCGCGATGCTCAATTTCATTTCTAATATTGTTCATTAATTAAAATTAAACAGATCTTTTGTAATATAAAAATACTAAGCCGACAAACATGACTTTTATTTGATCCTGAATGAACAAAAGCAACAGCAAATATGACCTCTGAATGCCTTCCATTCTAAATTCTCTCTCTGCCAACTCACCAGATATGACCTGTAATAACAAATGCATCTCATCATCCCTGCAACTCCGGCAACATGAGCGAATACTGTAGAATGGAACTATTTTGCTATTTGGAGACTTTTGCGATTGAGCTGTCGATTGTTAAATCACTAATATTTTCAAGACCTTTCTACATCATCATATAAATAGCTAAGGGACGCAAAATTTTACTACATACTAAAACGCAAATATTGTCCATGCATAAAAAATTCCATTCTACAGTATAGTTGAACACAATCCTGATAAGTTATTTGCATTTATCAAGTTAATAAAGACTTCCGGCAATTATAAAATGGAGCGATTCCATCGGATTAGAGTATACTACAGCCCCTCTTATATTAATTCACCTCAATGATATCTCAGCTCACTCATAGAGCAAGTAGAAATAAGATAAGTAAAAGGAAGTTTGTCAATCAGTGGATTGAGCCTGAGAACTCTAGACGCACTCAAACACACTTATCCGATTTGTTAATCTTTCCTTCGTTGACGGGCTGATTCACAGAACAGGGCAATATCAGCTGCTTTTGAAGGACTAATGATGACTGATAGAAAACACTATAACTTACTGCTGTTTCATCTGGCCAGTGAAAGCTTTTATCCAGAGCTTGAGGATGGCTCTTCATCTTATGAACCTCTTTGTTATCGCCATTCTGTGGAACAGGAAATTCATTCATGTTATTCAGCCTCATTGTAGTTCACTTACTCGCATTCTTCACAGCAATACTCATTTACTTCCATGATATGTCAGCGAACTAAGAACTACAAAAATGTTTGTCAATCAGTGGATTGAGCCTGAGAACTCTAGACGCACTCAAACACACTTTTCCGATATTTGTTACTCTTTCCTTCGTTGACGGGCTGATTCACAGAACAGGGTGATGCCAGCTGCTTTTGAAGGACTAACGATAGAAAAGCTGAAACTGGAAAACTTACTGCTGCTTCATCCAGCAATCAAAGAGCTTGCATCCATAGCAGTGGCCCCTCGTCTCCAAGATCTATAGGCTATCACTAATCTGTGGAATAGGAAATCCATTCATGTTATCCAGCTTCTATGTAGTTCATGCACTAGAGTTCTTCACAACAATATTTCAGCTCATTATTCAAGTATTATAGAGCAAGTAAAAATAAGATAAGAACTATAAGGAAGTTTGTCAATCAGTGGATTGAGCCTGAGAACTCTAGACGCACTCAAACACACTTATCCGATTTGTTAATCTTTCCTTCGTTGACGGGCTGATTCACAGAACAGGGCAATATCAGCTGCTTTTGAAGGACTAATGATGACTGATAGAAAACACTATAACTTACTGCTGTTTCATCTGGCCAGTGAAAGCTTTTATCCAGAGCTTGAGGATGGCTCTTCATCTTATGAACCTCTTTGTTATTGCCATTCTGTGGAACAGGAAATTCATTCATGTTATTCAGCCTCAATGTAGTTCACTTACTCACACTCTTCACAGCAATACTCATTTACTTCCATGATATGTCAGCTAACTAAGAACTACAAAAACGTTTGTCAATCAGTGGATTGAGCCTGAGAACTCTAGACGCACTCAAACACACTTATCCGATTTGTTAATCTTTCCTTCGTTGACGGGCTGATTCACAGAACAAGGGTGATGCCAGCTGCTTTTGAAGGATTTGAGGCATTCTTGGAACAGCAATGTCCCCCCTCCCCCTGCTTCGTAAATGTAACTTACACAAGTCATTCCAGCTCAGCAGTTGTGCTTGAATATTCTCCAAGGTCTTCCAACTACAAAGTGAGAAATAACACGACAGTAAGTGAACTGGAATCTAGAACATGGAAGTGCTCTTTTATGCTAATGGGGGGGGGGTCGAATTCGACCACTGACACTACCCAATATGTTAGAGATAGATGCATTTGAGGTATTGCATCTAGTGATTTACAGCCTGGTGCACAGAAAAGAAGCACCAGCTAGATGAGGAGTTAATTCTGACAGCATCATTGAATCAAATGAAAACTACTTACACAAGAGAAGCGATCCATGTCCAGGTGGCTCGACTATCTGAGGTTCCATTCATAGTAATCTGCAAATATAATCTTACTAGGAGTTTTCTACAATGACAGTAATGAAGTAAATATCCATATAAAGACATAGGAAGCCTTACCAACTCATGTCAAGCAATGTATCAGAGACAAACAGTACACACTAGATCACAGAGAGCATCGATAGATCACTATGGTTATAATGTGGTGTTTATAAATTTATTCCTATAACTCAGAAGAAGAATCCAAGGATTTTTCCACCAAGATGTTTCCTTTTGGCTTCTTCGTGATCCATGATTCCACAAGAAGTAGTCATCACAACATATCTGAAAAGTGAATAGGTAGATGTTAGCTGGCAGGTACAGCAGAAGATGTGTAACAGCTCCAATTGGGAAAAAACCCCCATAACCCTTACTTTACACAGGAAAGGGGGGGGGGGGGGGAAGAGAAAAAAAAAGAGGAAGGAGGGGAGGGAGGGAAGGAAAAA
>ERZ1740065.2827-NODE-2827-length-10859-cov-12.329230_pt1 | contig 10859 bp, 9 predicted proteins | sample MGYA00581738_ERZ1740065 | MGnify/ENA primary metagenome ERZ1740065 (study PRJEB43018, sample SAMN04849749) | marine metagenome | isolation source: floating plastic debris | place: Pacific Ocean | collected 2008-09-01 | study: EMG produced TPA metagenomics...
ACACTTACACTTACACTTACACTTACACTTATACTTATACTTACACACGCACTCTAAGGTTGACACTTAAACTTTTTCTGATTAGATGATATTCTGAAGAGGAAGCTAGTGTAAGAGTCACTATGACTGGGCTCTCCTTTGAACCAGAAGCAGACGGTCATCTCGTTGAAGTCTGGCAAAGTGCTCTGAGAGAGGTACGCCTCAGTAGTTGCTGTCTGCCTCCAAGCCGGTATTTCCAGCTCACAGCTCACCATTGCATCTAAGACAGCGCTTTTAAATTTGAGGCTGAAATCAAAAGGTTGTCTCATGTGCTTGCGCACTGAGAAATTACAGTGTGTTGAGGGTAAGGCTGCTATATACGGGGCCAGGTTGCTCACAGTTTCTAGGCAGGTAAGAGAACACCTGCAGTACGAGGGTACAGCAGGAGGATTGCAGTTGAAATTCAAACCCACAACCTCTCAACCCTTCCGTATCTCGAGGTGCAGACTCTGCGACTGAGCTATATCCTACTTCTACTCTTATTGCCTTTAAACATCATTTAAGAGTTACAATCACCAAAATAATGGACCTACTGGGGGGAGGATAAGGGAAGGAATCTTGATAGAAAACACTGATCTTCGTTTGTGCAAAGGGGAGCTCAAGTTCTGCAGATTTTCGTAGATAACATTAGTACTGAGAGTAGCTGTACCGGAAGTTTAAGTGATAAGAGTTTAGAGAACTGTCGCCTCTATACATAAGAAACAAGCAGAAGGACAGTGTCGCAGACATCTGGAAGGCTGCCATCAGAGACAAAGTGTACTTAGCGATTCATGACACGTGATTTGTTTAACATCAACTGAGCCTGTGGACTTTCAACCGAACAATGTGGATCATGGATTATTTAGTAGTTTTAAGCTTAATATATATATATATATATATATATATATATATATATATGGGACACAAAAGCTTCGCTTCAAAACAAAGTTGACAAAGACTTTTCCAGTACTACAATCTCCTGGGGGAAAACACTATATTGATATTACTACGTTTCCATGGGCTTTTCTGCGTGCTGACATCATTACTCTATTGCTAGCTACTAAATGTGCTAATGATGTACTCCAAGTAGTTGGAGGCCCATCGTATCGAAGACTCCTACAAGGGCGGTTTTTTTTCCTGATATAGCGCAAATCTCAGGACAAAGATGTCCGTTTTGGAATCTGATTTCAGATTTAGATTCAGTAAATGATTTTACATCTTCAGATATCATTTATGAGATGATTGCAAAGCTCTAATACCGACTCTGAGTAAATTTCTGCTGGAACGCCATCAAGAATAGAAGACAACTCCAAGTCACTACTAGAAGGAGTGGATAACTCCTAATCTTGAATACATCTTCATGATCTCCAGGTCCGTTATACTTACTGTGGAAGTTAAAAGTAAAATAATCCTAAGCCATGTCGTTTTGAAGGAATCAAGCAAAGAAAGTTGATCATATGTGGGCTTCAAGACGAGTATTTGCACATGAGGCTCCCAACTCTGGTGTGCGCGCATATCGACATGATAGTCACAAACATCGATTTTGACTGGTTGTCACAACAGGGGATTTCTGAAGAATCCCTTAATTAAGTCATGCAGAGCCTGCGATGATGACCAGCTCTAGTGCTATGGTTGCCCTTGTACTGAGCTAGACCCATGGCTATAAAACGTGCTGCAGCGTTTAATCTTATTTCGGCGTCGTATGTGCCGGTGTTACACCAGCGTTATGGTGGTGCTAAAGTCATCTTAAGTAAGACAAACCACACTAGGAGTCGACTAAATCCAGCGTGATGCTGGTGCAGCACCGTCATAACGCTAGTATGAGCAATTGCTTTGTAGATGACTTGTATTTAAGTTGATAGGTTGCGTTGTACACAGAGTTTGGGAGTGTTTTATCGCATAGTTTTAACAGATTTTGGAAATTCCACCGACGTGGAGTTTAAGCAACCATTAGAACAGCGGAGCCAGGTTTATACGATGGACTAGAAAATGTGGGATAGCCCATGTGAGCTGCCATAACATTGCTGCATAGCAATGAAGGTAAATCCATTGCCATAACATGAAGATGGACTCAACACCTAAAGAAGTACCATGGAAAAAATTGATATCTGAGACTTATGCAACAGTGCCTATACAAGGCGATGACGCTGATGGACAAAAATCTTTTTAGCTCTTGAGGTAGGATTGGTAAGACCAGTCCCCTCCTTGTATTTCTCAATTTCTCAAATGCACTATGCACTATGCACTATGCATATGCTAGTCCTTTACCGCCAACTCATCTAACATGTAAGTTTAATTGTTTCGTCCGCTGATTGTAGTCCGCGCGATTTAAATAAACTAGAGATGCCGTTATGTAGAACTCGACTGATTGTTGCAGCTAATTCAGATAAGCAAAACGAATAGAACTCAAGTCATCGAACTGTCGGTCACTGGGATTCAAGGAAGTCAAAGACAATCTGATATGCTGCAAAGCTCTGTGCTTTGGTGAGATGGACGCTCCGGGATAGGCGGTTAACATTGCCCTTGTGGCCTGTGTCATACTGACAACACATGCTAGTAGCTGTGGTGTTGGTCAGACACTGGTGAACCTATTTATAGGGTTGATAACAGTCCTAAGAGCCGATCAAACCAATTACCAATCATTATACAAGAGGTATCGGCTTTCAGATGAGGTATGGGGGACATGTGCCAAAATACTGTAAACAGCGGAACAACAGAATGGTCACCATAGTGACTAATCAGTTGTCTCTGCACCTCGCTGCAGAATGAGCTGACAGGTGGATGATACTGCCCTGGCGACAATGTTAACTGCCTTGCCTGTGTCCGACTGACAGCACATGATGATAGCTGTGAGGTTGGTTAGACTCGGGTACAGCCTAGTGTATTTTGCAACAACTGGCACCTATCAAATCGTCTAGCATTCCGGTATCAGATTGAAAATGCCACAGTTGTGATGCAACCATTTCTGCTTGTCCCATTATCATACTCATCAACAATCATCACACTTAAAAATAATGTGGACTAAATCTACTGAGTAAATCTTCATGAAAAAAGCAAATGTAGGAGGCTGCTGGTGTCATGAAAGAGATTTAAAATATTTCCACAGTCGAGTAATGAAGGTAATGAGGCTGGTTTTATATTTCAAGCATTTATGGTGTTATTTCATGGCTTTTTGGCCGCTATGGAAACCATTTTGGCTGTGGTTGAATCTCAGGCATACCAATTCATCATCGGTGGCAAAAGTTCACAGGAAGAGTGCCTCATTGATGCAGACTAAAGAGTGCACACTCAGACTAGAGAGTGGATACTCAGACCAATCTTGATGCTTTCACATGTACTGTAGAATACAAAACATTTTATTTCATGGAAATCGTTATTTTATTCCTCACTAGTGAACTCAATCAGCAACAAAATATATCACTTAAAAATCCTTTGTATGAGAGTACAGTAACCCACTAGCAGAAAAATCATACTATCGTGCGTACATATTTATTCTGTCTCCACCATTTTGGCCGAGAAACTCAATGTCCAGTTGAACTCTAAATGGAAGCGGAAGATATGTTTTCATGTTATTCTATAGTGATGCACTTGCTAGGTATTCTATGTGCGTTACCCTTAAGTAGCAGAAAGGGAATTGCAGTTAATCCAGCATTATCTGAGACAAGCACCTAAGAGATACAGCATAATTTATATGACTTTTGCAGTATAGTTCACTCTCGTGTGCTAATTATGAGTCATGACCTAATTATGTTTGTAATATTGTTAGTAACGTAACTAACAATACCATTAGTGATGGTTGGATCAGAGATTGCATTAGTTTTATATCCATTTCTATGCTTGTGATGAAGATCTACAGAGTTTTTATCATCTGAGGCAGCCATACTGCCGCAATATAGGATTCAACTAATTCCCATGTGAACTACAGGCCCGTAAAAACTGATGGTTAGTACTTCTAGGAGTTCTCCATTACACTAGAGGCCATAGCGAGAGTTCCCCATTACACTAGAGGCCATAGAGAGAGTTCCCCATTACACTAGAGGCCATAGAGAGAGTTTCCCATTACACTAGAGGCCATATAAGAAGTTTTAAATTAGCAACTGATACTCCTATCTGCATACCTTTAAAATCTATGCTTTTCAACATTTTATTACTAGGTATTGATTATTGGTTATCGATTATTGGACTCTTTAATGAGTTATCAGCTGTGATCCCTCACAGGGTATGTTTATGATTATCTACCATAAGTGTCGAAATAGGAAGTCGGGCTGTTCTGTGAGTGAACACCCGTGGAAACGTTTTTCTTCGATATCGTTTTAGTATCATTTTTTACCAGCGAATCGGTCAATTCCAGCTCACTTCTGTCTTCATCAATGTTTTCTTCATCATGGCGGTAGGAATGCTCATCAGAAACCAGTTCCATCCTCCTCATTGCGGATTGATGTTCATCTGGTGCTATGTACGACTCTACTACTAGCACTTCACCTTGACTTTGTGTTGAAACTGATGAATTACGCTCACTAATCCCGACGCCAGGCAGCATGTCTTCGTATGTATGCTCCGTAGCTGAAAAAAATTGTGAAGGGACCGGTCATTTCTGTTTGGTTAGAGGATGAAATTTGTATCAAACTTGTACAAAAAAATTTCCTTCTATGACTGTTGTGCTAACGCTGAAGTTTTGGTACAACATTTTCAAGCAATTTTCAAGCATCTCGCTGAACTTTTGCCAAAGAATTGGTGGAAATGATCCTATCATTATAGCAAATGCCAACATGTATTTTATGATCATCAGCGCCTCCAACAGCAAAGGTTCCAATAGTTATTATTTCATTGAACAACAGAATACGACTTTTTGTCAGAATTATTTGCTCTTCAAGCGATAGGTGCACCGGGATCATGCACTGGCTTTAAGCGGATGTTTATCTGATATCAAGCCTACGTTACGTCAGTTTTTGTCTGTACTTATCACGCTTTTGGCAAAAGCGTGATAAGTACAGACAAGCATCAGTGCTATTTTGTGACACTCCGAACTGTTTGCGACACTATGAACTGTTTGCGACATTATAAACTGTTTGTGACATTCCGGACTGTTTGTGATATATGATCATCTAATTTAGGTCAATTAAGGTAACAGCGACTTTGATACTACGAATCTCTCTGGAAATGTCCATTGAAACCTGGAAAAAGGAAAAACGGAATTTCTGGTGTGAAAATTGGCCAGCAAGTAATTTTGGTCAAAGTGCATACTGTATTTTGGTGTGCGACTGAACGGAGAAGAGCTGTGAACATATAAAATATTGCTAGAAATTAGGGTAAAAAGCAACATAGATAATACAGAATACAGACAAACTTCTCTCTTTTCACCCTTCTTTCTCCCTCTCAACATCCCCTCCCTGCAAAAATCCCCCCTCTCTCTTTATCTTACTCCCTCCTTCTCAACCTCACCCCTCGCCTTCTTCTCCACAGCTCGCTCTTCCTCCCTGTGCACCTCCATTACTCCCAAACACGTACATCTCTATCCACCTCAATCTCCCTCCCTCTCCCTCTTTCTCTTCCCTCTCCTCTCCTGAGTAATTTAGTTGCTTCAACATAAAGTGGCATGATCTTCTACACGCAAGTAATGATAGGAAAAAATGTCAACTATAAACGCAGCCTATGTATCATCGGCCTGACAGCACTTCAGATAGGTTGGATTCTGCTGGTTTTTTACTTCCCATTTTTGAGAGCCCTGGTTATCATGACTTACAGTTCTCAGCTTTATAAAAAGTGAGATGAATAATTTTCGCAATAAAGTACAAGTAGGATTCCTTAGTTCCATATCTTCAGTTTACTACCTATAGCCTCCTCCTTCAGACATGAATTCCAAATAGCCTGAAACTCGCTCTCAGGGCATCATTCGGGGCCAAAATTTTCCTGGGGGAGCCCCCTTCCCCCCAGGCCCCTTCCCGCTTGCAGCAGAGGGAACCCGTCACACATCCACCCTGGAGCCTGGTTAAGCTCGCATCTTTGCTATATTTAGATGTTGTTATGAAAGCTGCTTTGCGGGCAGAATAATTTGTCAGTGTCACTGATAAAGCAAAGAGCACAGTCCTGCTGTGGAACAATTTCTTTGCAATCAACTTATCAGTGTTGAACTATTTTAAGTAGTTTTTTAGTAATGGTATTTCTCCCCGACATGAAAGTACTCGATATCTTCTCTGAAAGTACTCGATGTCTTCAACAATTCACAAGAAGAAGCCTTAAAACCTCATAAGTCATTTTTAAGGCTCATTATCTTGAGCAATATGACGGTGCAGGAGTAGACAACTTCTGACTTCCTCAACAAAGACTAGCTGTGGAAGCTTACCGTCACCCATCAGGTGCTCTAACTCATCAGGTGGGGCCGATGGGCGTTCCAGGCTGGGATATCTTGTCCTATGAGAAGCTTGGTTTGGCGCCACTGTATGGCTGAGCTCAATGCTATTAAGAGACATGAAAGCATTTAAACTGGTGATAATTGTACACAGAGCATGAACGTATGTTATTCGGGTAACTCACTCCAATTTTTTATCAGTTGGGTGAAAAGGTCTCCTACATTCACACCCTAAAATGAAGAAAGGCAGATAATGACACAATCCCATGCACCTATTTGTATAATTTTGCCAGCAATCAAAATTCAACGATTTTATACCTAGCTACGAACTACGCAGCTAGTTGATATGTATTTGATGTCATTCATTCTCAACGCTGCAGAAGTTCCAATAAAACTCTATAGATACGTCCTACTATGCGTGATGACTCCATTCCTGTCATTCTCCCATCGATATGCATGCATCAGCATATGAGGGAGTGTGGGGAGTGTGTACGCGTGTGTGCAGGAGTGTGTACGCACATGTGCGGGAGTGTGTACGCAGGAGAATGGCAAAACCGATTATGCTTGTATTTCTAGAATCATTTTATTTCCTTCGACTGCTGATTACATTTTACGGTTATTGATCGGAGGGGTGAATCTGGGAAAATTTTCAACTCCCTGAGAAGTAATCCATTCTTAATGGTCGAAAGGATTGCATGGGTCTGTTGACCGCATAGCCTATTGTTTAGTGATGAAAACTGCGGTTAGCTTAATTTTGATTTCGCTATCTGTTTTACTACTCGCCTGCAGAAAATAGTCGAGGCTTAGCTTTTGGTTGAAGCAAAATCACAAGTAGCGCTAATGTGAATGCGACCACGCATTTACATGTGCCGTCATGTCACTGTTGAAAGCGTGTCACTCCCATATATTCAACGATTGCCTAACAGTTTATACCGATTGGTTCGAGTGTAGTCTTTGGAATCGCATTTTCCAAGGCGGATCGATTCGCCGGTGTTTCACTGGGATTTGCCCTCTCCTGTGCTGGCATTAATCCTAACATCACACCTGCTTTGTGCGGGTGGGGGGATTCCCCTCTTATGCCAGTATTAGACTAGCATTCATGCCAGAGTAGAGCTCGCTCGCACACCTGACATGTACACCTGGGTTTTTGTCCTCATAAACTTTAAAGTCGATAAAGATCAAACTTATGGATTTCAAGTTGCAGTCAATAGTTGCTATATCACGGTTTTACTGTGATTTGATAGCATGAGGCAATTAAGCTCACATTGCTCATAGCACTAAGGATTAAGAAAGATAATATAAGTAGCACAAATCGGGAGCCAAGTCTCCGAAACACGGACTTTCCGACATTACCGATCTTTCATATAAAGTGATGCAGCAATGATGGCAAGCTATGCAGTAGGAAAGTAAAGAGCGACTTAATGTTAGTCAAAAATCATTGAAATATGATTTATCAGATGCATGATTCGTTTGAAACCATTGATATTATAAAGGAAGAGGTTCTATTTGCACATTCAGAAATTATGAGGTTACGTAACCATCAGTGCAATCTGACCCAAAGTCACAAAACCGAATGTTCAAAACCAGCGGGAAGTATTAGATATTCGAGAAAACATTGAGCAAAAGGACATCATTAGCGAATATCCATTAGGAAAGTAAAAAGATACTTTTTCCTTGGCTCCTATCTGTGAGGATCTCTTTCCAATCCCAGAGCCATCGAATTTGTATAAAAATTTAAAAAGGTTTTCACAGGAACCAAGGAAAAATTTCATGTAAATATCCCAATGGAGATTAGCTGACAAAGGTACTCCGATGAAATCCTGGCACAGAATGAAGTGATACCCAGCATAGACGTAGGCATAGACATACACACAGACATAGGCATACACTTAAACATAGATGTGGCTGGTGTCTGTTATAAACCCAGCATAGATGTGGGAGCAGACTTTCAACCCTTCAGATAAATATAGTGAAGCGAGGATAGTAGCTTTATTGAATTTACCTGATCTGTACAACATTACTGATAGGTAGAGGATTATTGCAATACATAATGGATATCCGCCGATGGCTATGTACAAGGAGTAGGCTGGTACCATATCACCTTCAACATCTCTACCTACAATAGAGGTAAATAAATATGAGAAATCACAACCTTCCTTCCTATTGCAGATATCCCAACAGAGGAGCCTTTTTCTGAATTTACAGTCACAAATATGTAGCCATTTTTAAGCTCTGCTCATGATGGGCCACAGCATTGTCTGAACTCAAAGAATATTTCAAATTGAGTTAATATTAAGATAATTTCTAATCTGTAAGAGAACTAGTCTGTATATTTGAAACCAGCGCGTGAGAGTTCCCACCATCCAGTGGAGTACTAGCCTATGAGAGTTCCCACCATCCAGTGGAGTACCAGCCTATGAGAGTTCTACCATGGCCCAAAGCTGCCACCTCTATTTTCAAACACCACCTGTAGGACTCTTGTTATTGTATTTGCTTCATATAAATTGCATTCTCAGCGAATATCTGCGTTCTTCTTTGACTCTTGCTAGATTGTGTTGCGAGCTATTTTATCTCAAAATGGTCACAATATTGCTCGCTGTATGACCTATAAAGCTCGTACGCATTACTGAGTAGGGCGAGATGAGAGCTATTTGATTGATCCAATGTACTTCTAGTATCGTTCTTTGCTCAAACGTACCCACACATGTATGGTTGTGCAAGCGGCCAAACTTTCTAAAATGGTCAAATCAGTGAGAGTATTTCATACAAGAAATGAAGTGTAGAGTCGAGTCCTGGAGTTAGAGTTGTAGTGTCAAATCAAGCCACAGTAACAACAAGTGAGAATTGACAACAAGTGGTCAATTTAGCAACTCGAGTGCAACTCGAGTCAAGTTAACTAACTCGAGTCAAGTTAACTAACTCGAGTTCCAGCTCTGCCGGCAAGCAAACCAAAATATGAGTAAGCACATCAATTTGCTCATTTGTCATATAATTTGATAGCATAAATTGCAATTGATAATTACCCATTGGTTTTACAGTAAGCAAATTTGAAGCCCTGCAACGTGTCCAGCACTGTTTTCAGTTGGAAAAAATCCTGCCATTAGGTAGCGAACACAGCTTTCACAAGACGCTGCCTTGAGTTTCAAGTCAAGAACTAGCTGTCTAAAGTAATGAATAGGATGACGTGAATTCCAATCAGCTAGCATGTATTCCTGTGATGTGAGCCAACTGAGGAATGAAAATATTAAATCAAATATAATTGAGTAGGTCCATACGTCGCAAGGCTTTGTGGCAGATTTATTATTAAAATATTCCACGTGGAATATATTATAATATTTTATTAAAAGAACTCGCTACATCGCAGAGTTGCAAATTTGCTTACTATCACAGTCAACATGCACAAGCATTCAAAATGTACGCCTCTTTGTAACTTACCAGTAGATGAAATGGAGTTATTGATAGTAGCCGCCAGCACCCTCAATCCATTTCGCTTCCATCGCATCGTGTGAGTGACATCCACTTCTAAGCAATAAATTGACGGCATATCTTAATCTTCTATTGGTAGGAGCTCCGGTTTCACAAACGACGGTGTTAAGCTTAAGCTAAAGCAGACTTAAATGCGGTGAAAGCTTCATAAGTGCCGACAAGGGTAGGTATAAAACTGGTGTAGCACTGGGGCATAGTTCCGGCGCACCCACTGACGGAAGAGAGATAAATTGCAAATTCATGTCGTACACATTGGTTGACATCAATAATTGAATACCAATTCTAAAGAGTTCCTCAAACCTGGTGTCCAGAGGCAATATTGCAGGTGTGGGTTGGAAGCGCGTGGATTCATGATGAAGCGCGAGCAGTCAAGACAAACTTAATCGTAGAATATAATGAGTTGAGTGGCAACGGATCATATCTGGCCAATCAGGGTTACTAAGTCACTATTACCCATATGCTGGTTCATTCTCACTGTTGCCAACCCTACAATTTTACTCGTACAGGTACAACTTCTTGAACTCTTGAGGAGCTTATTTACCACATTAAGTCATGTAATTGTGGTCTTTGTGCACCACAGGCCCACAGAAACTGACTAACTATATTAAAAAAAATGCGCATGTGCTGAAATGAGGGTCAAAAAGTGGGTTTCAAGGCCGTATGTGGGAGGTTTTATCTTCAGACTACTGAGATTTATGAGATTTCGCCCTTGGGGGTTGGCCTCACTGTCCAAACTGGATACGAGTGTCCATAAGGATTGGAACTGGTATGTGAAAATATTGCTCAAAGTGTAGATAATATACATACCGTGGCCCAAAGCAGCCACCTCTATTTTCAAACACCACCTGTTATAGAATTTACTACATGTGAAACAGCAATCTCCTATCTCACACAGAATTTACCACCTTATAATATGCAATGTTGTAGGAGACATAAGATTTACCAGCTCCCATACAACGATCTTCTATTTCACACAGGATTTGTCTCCTCATATGGAAATACCCTG
>ERZ1740065.2828-NODE-2828-length-10857-cov-13.181911_pt1 | contig 10857 bp, 8 predicted proteins | sample MGYA00581738_ERZ1740065 | MGnify/ENA primary metagenome ERZ1740065 (study PRJEB43018, sample SAMN04849749) | marine metagenome | isolation source: floating plastic debris | place: Pacific Ocean | collected 2008-09-01 | study: EMG produced TPA metagenomics...
GACTCCTCTCTTCACACACATTTCTAACTAATAGCCTGTCACTAAGTGGCAGAAGGTACGTCTCTTTAGTATCATTTTCATTTATTTGTACGATGCCATAAATCCATTTTAATCATCACCTTATCTTTAACAGTTTTTACGGCAGTTGGCGTTTGGAATAAAATAAATTACATATACCACTCAACCAACACCAGTAACACTCAAACCTTTAGTGACGGAAGCTACATTAGCCAATCACACTCCGTTTTTTCCTGTAGATATATCCTGCATTGCTGAGGAGAATGACGGATTGAGCACTGGCATGAGTGAGTGACAAAGTTATATGAAGGTCTTTGATTCCGCTTGCTGGTCTCAGTCATATCTGCTACCATTTTAGTTATTGGAATTGTGGTCGGTGGAATCGTTGGGGTGATTGTGTCCTTTGGGCTGCTGTTCTTCATCATAAACACAATCAGGTAAGGTCAGAGGGCGGAGGTCAGAGTGCAGATGTAGGTATTGTCAGTGTCACCAGATTTATAGAATGTACTTCAGACTATTATACAGCAGTATTAAACCTATAAGTCAGTCACAATGATGGATGAATCCCTCATTAGTAGATTGCTGCAGCAGACAATAAAATAGCCCGCCTCCTATGGATATATACTACTGGAGTGTACTGCTGCAGCTCTAGAGGGATACTGATTTATATAGCAAATAGCAGGTGTTATTTATAATATATAGCATGGTGGCTAAAGCACTGGTAGCAGCAGCCGATCAGGTTTGTAGCAGAGTGATAGCTTAGAAGCTTGTGAATAAAGCTGATAGACAAGCGGTACATCAGTGTGATCACGCTATGAAATAATAGGGAATCAAAGTCGAACTCTCCATCTCTACTAGCTTGCTGTGTGGCTACACTACTGGTACTAGTACTACCAGTACCAGTACCAGTAGTACTGGCACTAGTATTAGTACTAGCACTACTAGTACCAGTAGTGCTGGTATTACTGGTACTGGTAGTACTGGCACTAGTACTACCAGTACCAGTAGTACTGGTACTAGTATTATTACTAGCACTACCAGTACCAGTAGTACTGGTACTAGTATTAGTACTAGCACTACTAGTACCAGTAGTACTGGTACTAGTAGTGCTAGTACTAGTAGTACTAGTACTACTAGTAGGCTGTGCAGGAGTGTTGTTGTGGAGTTTGTACAGTAGGGTACTATGTACCAGTATTGTGATTGTATCTTTCGGCATACAGTTATTCCTGTGACCAGTTGAATTGCACTTTCTATTGAGTGCAGTGGCCTGGTAATCCTGTCTGTACGTGGAAGAGATCCGAAGCTCCAGTAATGAACGACATTTTATTCCATCGAACAGACTCGCTATTGATAACAAGAGGCAGCGGCAGCGTGAGGCCCTGCCCTGCCACGAGACAGCATACTGCTCGCCCTCCAGTTGTCAACCAACCACCTCCGCAGATGAACAGGAGAAACCACTTCCTGTTCCAGGTCTATCTCACTATGGCTTCTCAGAGTTGTCTTCTCATGTCACCAAATGTACATGAGGCCTTCCACACGATTGATCCTGACTCAACTTACTTGATAATTGAATGTTCTCTGTTCATCGAGAGTGTGATTTATCCTACAACACAATGCTCATATTGTCGTCACCATGGTAACGCGTGTATGACGCATTATGCGTTACCATAGTGATGGCGATGTGAGCAAAGAGACCAGAGCTGTACTTACTGCGTGGATCTATATGAAATGTTGGTTTCCGCTGCCAGTGATGACTTGTGTCTGTCGGTGCCAGACTCTGCTGATGGAGTCAGATTCTCTATCACAGGTAACAACCTGGACAAACCTGTCAGGTATCAAACAGAGGCAGCGCCGCTCATGTCTGCCAACGTGCTGCCAGCCGCTGTGGAACGCAATCAGAGTCTAAAAGTGTCTAACATAGAGATGAATAACCTAGCACCGACAGAGCATCAGGTAACGAAGGCACGCTGGAACTCACTAGCAGTCACCTGCTCTTGTGTGTCACCGATGTGTAATGGTGTTACAGGTACCGCGGAGGAAGAGGAGGGACAGTAATGAGGACAATGAGATGACAGTGAATTTTAATCGTGACGTGGACAAGTTCCCTGCCGCCTCGGCCAGCCTCAAGCCAGAGTAATAGCCACCATTTATAACCTGCTCGGCTCTGGTGATAACTGCGACAATCAAGATAACAGTGCAGCTGACTGCTGGGTCAAGGCCGTGGGAAGGTCACCAGCTGTCAGTATTATACTAGTCCCATTATTATACCATAGCCTACAGCACGCAATCATGCGCCACATTCTATTTGTGCCATATAGAGGAGAGTGATATTATATGTCTATTACACCTATTGTGATGCCATTCAGTAGACGTTCTCTAGACAGATTTGTGTATATTTTGATCAGTATCTCATGTTTTGTATTTTGTATACGGCTCCACCACTCTGGATTTCTGGGACATAATTGATTTATTTGAATGTCAACAATGAAGTTAAGAGAGAAAAATTATCCTAAGAAGTAGAGATGTCAGTATGACAGCTTGGCGGTGCGTTTGTCCCTCTGCTTCTGTCGTGATAGAGTCCTTGCCTTGAAGGCCGCTTGATTGTACAACCTCTACAATGCCATGGAAACTATGACTAACTGTACAAAGCAGAGAGTGAGTCATGACTGGCCAATCTCCCACCTCTGCAGTCTTCCTGTTCTCTGGGGCTGACACGGCTACTTACAGTTTAGGGTATATCAGCAAGCAAGGCTGTTCTTAGTGTGTATGTGTGTCGGTATGTAAGTGTGTAGTGTGTAAGTGTGTATGTGAAGAAAGCTATTGATGTGTCCAATGATGAACAATACTGGGCCTGTGTGTTAATCTATCAAAAATGCCGAGCTCTGCGTGACATCGTAAGACATCTACACTGTTTCATACTTTGATCCCACTAGACTCAAACACGGCCCATTTATGGCTGTACTAGGGCAAGGAGAGAGTCGGAGACCAAGAGCTCACCCTGTCGTTCTTACTGGCCTTCTGCTGAGGCGTCCCGGACGGTATGGGAGCTCCGAGGCCGAAAATCTCTCGCAGCAGCATGTTATCCTGTAACCAAACACACAGAATTAAACCCAAACACTCGTGTGCAAGAGCAGACAACTCCCCCAGTACTACCTGAAGGTGAGCGTTGGTGCCGGACTCGAGCTGTGCGCAGAGAGCGTCGTACTGTCTCTTGCGGGCCCACGAGTCTATGAGCACGCACTCCGTCCCAAACTTGCACTCGATCTCACGGAATGTCCCGTCCTGCGAGACACGCACACACACATATTCGTGTTGATGATACTGTTGCCGACGGCGATGGAGACAGCGTGCTGGAAATTTACCTCTATCGAGTGCAGTACGTCGCGGAAGCTGCTGCGCTGCTGCTTCCTGTCCTTCTTTGTCTGATGCTTGTTGTTGTCGGTAGAGAGTTGTCGTAATTTATCACACAGCGAGTCTATGTTCGTACCCTCAAAGTCCTGGATGATCCAAAACACAACTCAGCTGACTAGGTACAAGACAGCGTGATGTGACAATGCCAGTGACATGACAATGCCAGTGATGTCACGTCAGACTAAAGGCCACATAGTGTGGGTAGTTAGGGGAGATGATTCAGCAATATGAAACAACCATTACCTCGTCTTGATCTCTTGCTAACTCATAAACCAAGGCTATAGTTTCTCCGCTGGCTATACGCAGGTCAAGGTCAACACTTTCCAATAGTTCTGGCAGCTTGGGCAGCACCCTGAAACGCAGACTGACGGTCAGAGGAAGGTGGAGTTGGCAGCTAGCGAAGGATTAGCAAGAAGGCACTGACTTGTCGATGTGTGCTCGTACCAGGGAAGGCGTGGCTATAGAGAACAGTAGACTCCATGACTCGAGGGCCGAGCGATGCAGCGCACAAGTCTGTGGACTCAACGTTGGAGTCGTCTTATCTCCTTTGAGGTAGGATTTAGAGAACACAGTCTCCAGTAATGACATGAGCTGAGACACGATCTACGACAGAAAGTATAGAAACTGCAAGGCAGAGAAGTACTGTATATACTCGAATAGTAGCCTGGCCTGTAAATGCCAAGGAGGCTTGTAAAGAACATTGAGCCGTTGTTACGTCTTTCAGTAGCACTAATTCGGCAGTAGTAAGAAAAGCGTCACGACTGCATACCTCCAAATCACTGGTAGAGATGAAACCACACAGGCCAACCGCTTCCGCGCACTACAATCAGGAAGATGCTGAATAACAAGCGTTGCCATGACAACGGTAATCGCTGAGAGACATTGCTGTACTTACTGCCGCTCGAGCTAGGAGAGACGCGGAGGGATCTTGAAGTAAGCTGATCAAAGTGGACTGCATGTTAGAGAACACAGCCTCTCCCTCCTCGGTGAGTCCGAGTTGAACGCAGAGCAGCACGAGAGCTCTTGCCGCCAACGCCTGCTCCTCACCTTTACCTGAGCATTGTGGGATGTAACACTGTCACTCTGTCAGGGCTGAGTAAAGCGTCTGTCCATCCATATGTATCATAGATAGCTCACCTTTTTTCAGACAGCGCTCCAGAGCATCAAACACTGTCAGATGTCTCTCGTGTAGGAAGTCGGACAGCACTCTCTTCCTCAGGGCTTGTATAATGGATTTAATGCTGTTCATCCTGCCCCTCAAACTAAAATAAATCTGAGTAGCTTCCAACACCGACTTCCAATGTGGCTGTGGCTGTTTGCAAGAAGCTCCCATCATCAACTGAATCCCACAAACTCCACAGCCATTGAGATCTCGAGCAGCCCAGCACCTTATGCACTTGACTCCACCAAAGCATCAAAGAAATTGAAGTGCAAACCAATCTGATTTATCTGTGGCCTGAACTGAGTAGCAGGCAGTGTATAATGCTACACAGCAGAGCAATGCTAGTCTATCAACTTATGTTGTGTTACATCCACTATATCAGTAATCCTACACAATCATACTTATTACTAGCAAACAGCGATATGAGTTTAAAAATTCTGGGAGAACATGGTACTTTACACTGTACAAAATATCCATGAGTTCCATTCTACTCTCCCCCTCCCCCTCTCCCTCTCTCTCTACTGCGGCCGCTCTGCATAGAATATGTAATGTTCTACAGTATTCATTATATGAACAGGTTCTTTAGGTTAAGATTTTTTAACAGCATGCTCTTAGGGATTAGGGTTGTTGAAATTGTCACTGGTTATATTACTTATGAGTTGAATACTTGACAGCCTCCCGTACCTTTTCTCCAGCACTCCATCAATGGCCTCTTTTAACTTATCTTCAAATATCTCTTGAGTTGATCTGTCATCCAAATCACCCTTTTCAGTTGGATCGAAATCTTCAAATTCTGTAGCCGCAGACAGAATATACATGGATGACTACATCAGAAGCAGCGAGTCACAGACAAACGTTATAGACGAATGCTAACCTGCCAGTCGGTCCACACTAAGCTCGCTAGACTGACTTCCTGCAGCACTCCTCGTACTCATAGCATCGTCTCCAGCTGCTGCAGCTTCATCAAGCTCCATTTTACCTACGAACAGAGATAAGTCGCTAAAATATGATTCGGGTTGGTGCGAACGTGAATCAACTGCTAGAAACGAGAAAACGTGCTTCACGACACTTGATGAAAACAACTATCGTACTATCAGTATATGTACCTCGTTTCTTGCTCCGTTTGGGCATACTTGTGGCTACGTCAGTTGTAGAGGTGGATATGTGCCGCTAGACGTTGAATGATAGCTGTGTAATCCTGGCAAGTCCACGTTTCACACAAACACGGCAATCTCTTGGTGATTCATGTGGACAGCACGCTCGCACTGATCAAGTTACGAAGTGATTGGCTCACACGCGGACACCATATGGCGACCACCATAGGACGGAGAATGGTTGATAATTCGATGCATTTCTCTCCGCAACGACGGAGCTATTTCCGTTGATGATAGCGCTGTACAAAAGTGGCAGTCAAGCATTTCACTCGAGCGTCTGGCGCCAAACAACGGACCAAAAGAGTATCAAACCTCCGCGGCGAGCAGAACTCGTCATTCTATCATTCCATCGATCAAGATAGTACCACACGTCGCTTTTGCTTTTCATGCCTTTATGCACAGATATGGGACAATTGTCTATGATTTGAGGGGCTATTGACACTGGTGAATTTATTGCTTCATGCAGAGAAGCGTAGTAGTAGTAGGGTATGACTATGAGTGTTCAGATTGACCGTCGATCCGTATTCTCCCAGGGGGAGATGATTCAACGGTGTACTTCACGCAGGATGCATTCCATATAAGGAAAATCACGTGACAATTACCCTAGCTATTGAAATGATCTTCTAAAGAGGTTTTACTCATATTTCTTAAAATTATAAACCGATATATCTGTTGGCGAGAAATTTAAGATAAGAAATCTGACGCAGAGCGCCGTTGATGATGACACAAAAATAGGAGCCGTTGATTGGTCAGCGTATACGTCATAGCTGCTTTCCGCCCTAGCGTTCGTCAGTTGTTCGTTGGCGTTGAATCAGCGTGGACCTTTCCTGACAGTGTAGCACACGTCTCAAGAGGTGGTACACTTTACTTGTTACTTTTCACTCGTCTCCTGTTACCGTAGAATGTTATTAGCGATGGAGAGCCAGACAGTCGAGCTGTTGTACCCTAAAAGTTTCAAGTTCAAGAAACATAGAAGGGGGAAGAAACGCATGAGGAATACACCCTACGAGAAGAACCCACCGGAGTCTGTCCCAGATGTCGAACTTGGAAGTGAATCTGCTACTGTGGCGATCAATGATGGAAGAAATGCTCAAACCGACGTTCATGTATCAGCTCTACGACTCAGATACAGTCCTCAAGCTCCGAGAAACTACACACAGTACATAATTCAGGACCAAGGTACTAGTAATGACCTTGATATAGACCTGGGGAAGGAGGGAGATTTTGACTCATTTCTAACTGAACAGTTTGAGTTAGACTTCAAAATTGCTCGAGACGCTGATCTATATGATAGAACCACAGATGAATTGCAGCTGATGTTGAGTGGACTAGAAGATGAAGTGGTAGGACTCGAGCAGCAGTTGAACAGCTGTGAACGCTGTAGTTTGCCTAGTATCAGTTACGACTCTAATTATAACCAGCGGTCAGAAATTGACACAGAAACGTGCGAATCGGAGAGCGTAGAACACGACTGTCACAGTATCCAAGCCGAAGTCCTACCCCCACATAGCGATCTAGACTGTACCACAGCGTGACAAGAGACATTTCGCATGATGTGAGGGTGGCCCACCGAACTACTGTACATACAAGCTCCACGACTACTGCATTCTACCACATTGGAAGGTAATGGTAGGAGTATGGCAATTGCTTGTACTGCCACTAGTAATTACATGTCCTCATAGTTGATTGTTTTACCAGCACTACTATACAGTTGATGCTAGATGCTGGCCATCCTGGACACCTGTCTACGACATTGATCCAACCGCCATACAAATGGTAATAACCAAGTTGCCTCTCTATGATGATTATTCTCATCGTTATGTTATGCTGTATAGAGCAATTATTTTTGTTATAAAAAAATACAAACTACTGAAAACTTGAAAAAATATATCAAATATTCATGTTCCTACTGTGACATTGTGTCTCGTTGTTATCAGTATTAGTTTCACTTTCAGCACAGCGAGTCGGATGCTGGACCCATCTGATCTGGCAGCTGATTCGCAGCACACGCTAGCTGAATGACAGCAGATAGACAGCGTTCCACTATCGCCAGGCCAACCTCCTGCTGTATGCCATGGTTTGTCCTATGTGGCATCAATTGTTGAATTGCAACTTGATTTCCAGGCTTTTTAGTGCCATGTAACGAACCTTGGCCTCCCAGAGTGAATCGGACTGCAATCTCCTCACTGTGAAGATTAAAGTGGCCATGGCTGGAGCCTCAATCTGATTGGGCGTCTGATTTTGCAGAGCTGTTGTGATTGGTCAGTTATTGGTGCCGTTGTGATGCGATGTAGATAGCCGATGTGTATTGGCTACTGTTGACTGTGTATGAGATCTAATCAATAGACCCTAACTACTGTTGCTATGGGGCTATGTAAGGCTGTAACCGAGGTGTTGGAAATCTGTTATGGAGATGGTTTCTCCTGTCATGTCCTCTGTGTGTATTTTTGTGGAGACCAGTCCAACTGACGAGTCCTGGTATTGGACGAAAGGCCATCTTGTTGTAAAACCTTCCCACAGGGTAAAGGGTTTCACAAGCATGGTCTCTTGGACACTGTCTCACTCACCACCTGTACATTGTTATAGCGTGGTATTCAGCCATTGCTGTATGTATATAGGTGATACCATAACGATAGTTAGTACCAGTAGGTGACATTAGCTGTTGCTGACTATACTGTATGCTTGTGTGTCGCGTTCTTCCCATACCATAGTCAACAGAACTGGACTTGAAGATGATGATGGAATCTCATTACAGCTAATAAATAAATGAAATGTTACGTTTCTTCAACAAGCATCGTTCACTTCGGCTCAATTCAGTTTGTGAAACGTCTATCGTCGTACATCGGGTTCATGAATCTGGACCACTGACGATAATGACCAATAGAAATGTGTAAAATAAGGTTGGGAGTTGCTTTCTCCTGTGCGGTGTCACGCGCGTCTCAGGCGGAAGAAACCTTATTTGGTCCACTAGAAAATACAAGCAAATATATGACTGAGGTTCTTGTTCACAGTTTATTCGAATTTGCTCACCATGACACGATGCTTAATATTCGAAATCTTTGTACGAAACGAACAAGCAAGCTCTAAATAGGATCCCGCCCATAGATATCTCTATCGTTCTATGGTCCCGCCCATTTACTACTGCCAAGCCGGTACATTCTGCACACTCCATTCAAAGACAAGGGCTTGCTTGCAGCTCGGCCAATCTTCTGTTATTTATTACGACCGTAGTTTGATACCACTGCATTTGTGACAATGCTCCGAGCGTTGGAAATTATATTTTCCATTTACTTTTTTACACACATTCCAATAACTTTACTTATCGACAGTCAGGCGATATTCCCTCGCAGCTACTACCCCAGCCAGGTAACCAATCTTATTGTGACAGTTCGTATTCTCGTTATAAAGCTCAATCACAACGTTTTTTGGTCATACTAGATTCTCGATCTCACCGAATGGTATGTCAAGGAACTGAAGGACACATACTTCAAGTCTCCTCCCATCTGGTACCGGAGTTTTGTGTGGTGCGAGATCTTCCTTCAGCTACCGTTCTTCTTCGTGGCTACCTACGCATTTATAAAGGGTATTTAGCCTGCGCTAGATAATATACCCAGTTTTAAACTTTGCCGACTGGTGGACAGATCTGCTTTCATCCATAGGTTCCTGTACTTGGATTCGAGTACCTGCACTGGTATACAGCGCTCATGTAGCGACAACTGTCCTACCAATTATGGCGTCACTCTGGTTTGAGGACTTCTCGACCAAGATACCAGTTGGTCCGATCACAGACAAGGAGAAGCTGACCCTGCTTGCCATCTATTGCCCATACCTAATCATACCGCTCGTGATTCTAGCTACAATGCTCTGTAGTAAGACGTACAGTGGAATGCCACCAGTGAGACCACAAGCAAAGAATAAGAAGTGCAAGTAATGGTTGATGGCATCGGCAGACTGCAATGTAGTCTTTTACAGTAAAGACTAGTAGAATTCACTGTTTTCCTGATTTTATTTATGAATCAGTGGACGATATTGCACAAAAATAAAACTGCTCGATGAGACAACCGCTGTGAGACTAATTTTGTAATCCATGATTATCAAATTTCTCTGTGAACTCCTCTTCCGAGATCTGAAAGTAGAAAAAATGAGTCAGCAGAAATATGTACCACACTATATATCATCAGCCTTTGCTCCCAGAATGCACTAGTTAGGAAGCATGAAATCATGGAAGCTCTCTGTTAGTCGGCGCATTAGTTTAGGAAGTTCAGTGGGTATAAGCTCATTAAACTTGGATCTGCATCTCCAGCGGTTAGCAGAGGTGTCAGGATCACCTCCACCCATATCTCTACACAAGTAATGATATGCTGGAAGACGGCCAACAGACTTTGGATACACCTAACGGCACATGTTACAGAGTGACATTTATAACCAGGTTTACAAGTGGCAATGTACTGAGCATAGCGTCATGTGACTCTGCAGGGCAATGTACTGAGCATAGCGTCATGTGACTCTGCAGCAGTTTCTGCTGTTAACCTAGAGGTGGAATCATAAATACCCTTTTCCACCTGTTCAGATTTAACATTCAGACTGGGTTACATGATGCTATGCTAGCAGGGTGTCTCACACAGATAGAATCAATCATGTCTAGTGTTACTAGCGCCGCATTTCTTCAAAATAATTAATCTCAATTGATATTTTTAATCTTGAATCAATCTCATTTTAATCTTGCTACTACAAACTAGTTCCTGCACTATAGAATTCACAACAGTATCATTGCTACCAGCTGCAGCAGTTGACATCGACATCACTGTAACATCTTTGGTGGGTCATTAGTGGTATTCAACTGCACTGGTGTTGAGTTTGCTTAGATAAATGTGCAATCATACTTATTTATCAGTCAAATTAACCCTCACTCTAGCCACAAGATTAATCATGTGGTACGAAATTAATCTTTTGAGCAATTGTCCTCAGTTAATCTTAGAACAACTGGATGCAGCACTAGTTGTAACTGGTATGAGTCCAATGGCTACAACTCATCAGGTGTGGTAGGTGTAGTCGAGAGGTGTGGTAGGTGTAGTCGAGAGGTGTGGTAGGTGTAGTCGAGAGGTGTGGTAG
>ERZ1740065.2829-NODE-2829-length-10857-cov-5.250879_pt1 | contig 10857 bp, 10 predicted proteins | sample MGYA00581738_ERZ1740065 | MGnify/ENA primary metagenome ERZ1740065 (study PRJEB43018, sample SAMN04849749) | marine metagenome | isolation source: floating plastic debris | place: Pacific Ocean | collected 2008-09-01 | study: EMG produced TPA metagenomics...
TGGTGTTGCTCACGTCCGAAGACGATGAGCTTGAACCGCTGCGCCCGTACGTGCGGGAGGAGCAACCGCTCCCCCAACTGGTCATCATCGACGGTGGAAAGGGGCAACTCAGTGCGGCGGTGGAAAGCCTGGAGTTGCTGGGGCTGATGGATCGCATTACGGTGATTGGAATCGCCAAGAAATTGGAAGAAATTTACTTTCCCGGTGATCCGGTGCCCTTGCACATCAACAAGAAGTCAGAATCGCTCAAACTCATCCAACAAGCGCGCAACGAAGCCCACCGCTTCGCCATCACCTTCCACCGCGATCAGCGCTCCCGCAATTTTACGGGGACCGAACTTACCAACATCCCCGGGATTGGGGAGAAAACGGCGGAAAAACTGCTTCGTCAGTTTAAGTCGGTGAAAAAGCTGCGGGCGGCATCCCCTGACACCTTGGAATCGCTGGTGGGGAAGGGCGTTGCGCGTAAGTTGCAAACTTATTTTATGCGTTCTTCGGAGGAGGAAGAATAGGCGGGCTCACTGCTCCGCAGCGGCCTGGGCTTCCGCCGCCAGATTCAACAAATCCGTCGAATAAGCCGCCCCCTCCCGGCGAACCAGTTCCCTTCCCCGGGCATCGACAAAGATCAGGGTCGGGTAGACGCCCACTTCAAAAACCACCCGGAGGTTGACCCCATTGCCCACCTCAGCATTGACCTTGTAGATGATAAAATTATCGTAGAAATGCTGGAAGACACGTGGATCGGTAAACACGTCCTCGTCCATCAATTTACAGGGGAGGCACCAGTCGGTATAGAAATCCAGAAAAACGATTTTGCCTTCCGCTGCGGCGCGGTCGAGCAGGGGGCTGAGGGTCTCAGAATCTTCAAAATGCACCGTACTCGCCACGGGGCTACTCGGCGGACGTTCGATCGACGGCCCCGGTTTGGGGGCGCCACCACAGGCGGCTAGGAAGAGGGTGAGGACAAGGGGAAGGCAAAAATATTTCACGTATTATCGTTTTGAAGGATGGACAAGCCACCTCGGTTTTAAAAAGCTTGGGGCTAGCGTGGTTCCAATACCTTCCGGTAGATGGCCAGCGTCTTTTGCGCCATGACGCCCCCGCTGAATTGTTGGACAAACTCCGAGGCCCGCTCGGTGATGGCCCGCCGTTTGGCGGGCTGGTTTAGCAGCTCCAGCACCCGTTCTGCCAATGCCTCCGGGGCCTGGATATTGGCCAGCAGCCCCGTTTGCCCCTCCAGCACGATCTCGGGAATACCGCCGGCGCGCGTGGCCACCACTGGGACTCGGCAGGCGAAGGCGTCGAGCAAACTGGAGCCCAAGCCCTCGGTTTTGCTCGTAAACAGGAGCAGCTCCATTTCGGGTAGAATCTCTGGAATATCGCGGCGGAAGCCCAACAATTGAATCCGCTCCCCAAGCCCACCTTGTTCGATGTAGGCCCGGATGGCCGCTTCTTCCCCGCCATCGGCTCCGATGATCAGAAAGCGGGCCTTGGGGAGACGGCCAGCGAGTGCGGCTGCGGTATCCACAAAAGTAAAGTAATCCTTGTGCGGGGCAATGGCCGCTACGTTGGCGATGAGTGGGATGTCGGGAGCGAGTCCCAATTCTCGGTGCAGTTTGCCCGTCTTTTGAAAGCGAAAACGCTCCAGGTCGATGCCATCGTGGACTACTTGTAGGCGTTCCGGTCGGTCGAGGTCGCTGTGGAGGAGGCGACGGATAAAATCGGAAACGCAGATGATGGCGCGTACGCTCGGGTGGTTGTATTTCCAACGCGAAAAGGCGTGAGGGCTGATGGGAAAATCGACGCGGCGGCTGAGCACCATGGGGCAGCGACTGCCCCAGAGGCTTTGGGCAAAGATGCCGTAGGTATGGGCGTGAGAGTCGTGGAGGTGGATCAGGTCGATGCCCTTGCTGCGGCACCAATCCGCCACGCGTTTGCCGGGCAGGGGATTGATGGCGGCGGCTTTGCGGTAGGGGAGGTAGGGGTGGCCCTCCCGGGCGCACCAGTGGGCCAGTTCGGAATCGCGGACGCAGGCGATCCACTGTTGGACACCACGTTGGGCCAGGCCCCGGTGGAGCCAGGCGATTTGCTGCTCGCCGCCCCGCCAAGTTCGGGCGGAGGAAAGGTGGAGCACTTTCACGTACGAAAGGATTTTTGCTCGTAGAGTCCTTCGAGTTTGTGGTATTTTTTACGTACCAGCAGGGCGTTGTGCTTGCTGATGAGGTAGCCATTGCGGCCGTCGAGGAAGCCGAGCTTGAAGAGGAAGGTATTCCAAAAACGGGCGTAGGGCGAGAGCATTTGTCGGAGGGGCGAGGGGCGTTTGTTGCCCGCAAAGAGCTCCTGCGCCGCCAATTCGCTGTAGCGCTCAATCCGTTGGAGGTGGTCTTCGACCGACTTGTAGGAATAATGCCAGAGCTTGCCCCACAGCTTTTCCTCCCGGAAGTGCGAGGGTACCCGCAGCGTTTCGTGGACGTAGTCGCCCTCCCAGTGGACCTCCGTCCGGTTGAATAGGCGAATCTTCCAATCGGGGTACCAGCCGCTGTGGCGGATCCACTGCCCACAAAAGTTGTTGATTCGGTCGAGGCGGTATACCCGCCCCTTTTGCAATGGCAGGCGCTTGATGCTTGCGATCAGCTCCTCCGACAGGACCTCATCCGCATCGATCGATAAAATCCAGTCGTTTTCACAATTTTCGTTGCCGTAGTTTTTACTAGCGCTGTAGCCCTGCCACTTCCGTTGCAGTACTTTTACCCCCATCCGGACACAAATTTCGACGGTATCATCCTCGCTAAAGGCATCCACCACCACCACCTCATCGGCCACCCGCTGAAGGGCTTCCAGACAGCTGCGGATGTTCTCGCTCTCGTTGTACGTGATGACCACCGCGGAGATTCGGGGAAAGGTCAGGTCTTGCAAATTGGATCATTATTTTACGGGTCGCTGGCGACCGTAGGCGACAAAGTGGGGGTTGAGTAGGTTTTCTTTGTTGTAACGCAGGGCTTGCTGGTCTTCGTCGTTGAGGACCTGACCTCCCGCCTCTTCCAGTACGATCTGGGCCGCTCCGGTATCCCACTCCATGGTGGGAGCGAGCCGGGGGTAAATATCGGCTCGACCGGTGGCGATGAGGAGAAACTTGAGCGAACTCCCGCTGGCCACCAGTTCGGGTTGGTGGAAGCGATCGACAAAGGCCTGGGTGGCCTCGTTGAGGTGCGAGCGCGAGCAAACGAGCCGCAGACCCTCCTCGTCGAGTTGAAATTCCCGGGCTTGGAGACGCGTATCGACCCCATTTTGGTGTTGGAAAGCACCGTGGTCGCGGGCCGCCCAGTACATGTCGTCCAGGTCGGGGGCGTACACCACACCGAGTACCGGCCGTTGTTGGTGGATCAGGGCGATGTTGACCGTAAATTCGCCATTGCGTTTGATGAATTCTTTGGTCCCGTCGAGTGGATCGACCAGCCAGTAGTAGTCGTAGTCCTTCCGGTCGGCGTAGGGGATGGCTTTGTTTTCCTCGGAGACGATGGGAAAGACAGTGGAGAGCTGCTCCAGCCCTTCACAGATGATCTGGTTGGCCCGACGGTCGGCCAGGGTGAGGGGCGAATTGTCCGCCTTGTGTTCAACGGCGACTTCGGCGGTTTCGTAGTAGACTTCTAAAATGGCTTGGCCGGCTTGGCGCGCGATGGCAATTACTTCGGTGGCCAGAGCGGAAAGTGGTATCATCAAAATTGGGTGTTGGTGTTTTAATCAAGTGGAAAAGTGGTGGTGCTACAACAAATTGTCTAAATCGACGTATTAAAAGCATTGCTCCAATGGGCAAGAAGTTTTGCCATTCGGGTTTTGCGATCGAGGCGGAACCACTACCTTTGCAAAGGTAATCAGAATCGCTAGAAATATAAAATTTCACCATCTGACTCCCTCGGAATCCTCCATCCCCAATGGCTCTTTTGCACTAAAACACGACAACGCGATGAAAAAAGTATTGGTAACGGGCGGCTGCGGCTACATCGGCAGCCACACGATCGTCGACTTGATCGACCACGGCTTTGAGGTCATTTCGGTAGACAGCTTAGTCAACGCCGACGAACGGCCCCTGGCCGGCATCGAAAAGATTACGGGGCAGGCGGTGTACAACTACCGCGTCGACCTCTGTGATTACGAAGCAACCCGGCAGATTTTTCTCGACCACCCCGACCTGATGGGCATCGTCCACTTCGCGGCCCTCAAGGCCGTCGGCGAGTCGGTGGAACAACCCCTGCGCTACTTCCGCAACAATCTCAATAGCTTGCTCAACCTGCTCGATTTGGCGACCGAGCACGGGGTCGATAACTTTATCTTTTCGTCCTCCTGCTCAGTGTACGGCAACGCGCGCGAATTGCCCGTTACCGAAGCCAATGATTTTCAGGAAGCCGAAAGTCCCTACGCCCGGACCAAGCAAATGGGCGAGCAGATGATTCGCGACGTCGGTCGGGCCTTTCCCCAACTGCGGTCCATCCTGCTGCGCTATTTCAATCCCGCCGGGGCCCACCCCAGTGCCCTCATCGGCGAATCGCCCGTCAACCCCGCCCTCAACCTGGTCCCCGTGATCACCGAGACGGCCATTGGGCGCCGCACCAAACTGACCGTCTTTGGCGATGATTACGGTACCCGCGATGGTTCCTGCATCCGCGATTACATCCACGTCATGGACCTGGCCAATGCCCATACCAAAGCCCTACAGTACCTCGCGGCGGGCCAGAGTGAGGAGGCCTGTGAGGTGTACAACCTGGGTATCGGTGAAGGCGTCACCGTGCTGGAGGCCATCGAGGCCTTTGAAAAAGTGACGGGCCAGTCACTCAACTACGAAATTGGGCCGCGTCGGCCGGGGGATGTGGTCGCCATCTATTCGAACTACCAGCGGGCTGCCGAACGCCTGGCTTGGGCGCCCGCCCGAGGGATCGAGGATATCATGCAGACGGCCTGGGAATGGGAAAAAAGACGCAGCGCTCCGGCGAGCGTATCCTAGCGTAGGGCCTCCGAAAAAGCCAGCGCTCCACGGCCTTTAATGACTGACCTCCATTGTATAATTGAGGAAAAAATTGCATATTTGTATACAGTCGTCCAAATTTTTTGGGCCACTAAGAACAACAATCTATGGGTTAGGTTCTAACGAACAAGTCATAGGGTGTCCATAGTCTTGTTGCCTTGCCGGGCTAATACTCGGCAAGGTTATTTTTTGCGGGTCAGGGTGGCCTTCTGGGTCGCCCCAATGGGATAAGTTCGCACCTCCGGGATGCTTTCGCCATCGACGACCAGGGTCGTATCTCCGGTAATGCTGACGGGTTCGCTACCGCCAGCTATCACCTCGAAAGTCATCGTATCACCCCTCACTTCATTGGTAATCAGGATCATGATTTCGCCCACTAGGTAGCGGCTAAAGAGCTTGTTGGGGCGGTAGTAAGACTCTAGGACGATGCTGTTGAGCTCGTCGACGGCGTAGAGGCCTTTGGCTCGGTCGATGACTTGTAGCTGGTACTTGCGGGCGCCCGCCTCTTTGTCCTCTCCGTAAATGATGGTCCAACTGAAGCGGTCGACCGTATCGAGGGGCAGAATGTGCAGTTCCATGGGAAGCTGTTGTACGGGTCCCTGGGGTCCGCTGATGGTGAGTTCGCCCGTCCAGACGCCCACCCAGCTTTCGGGAAAGGCGAGGGAATCTTGGGCAGGGGTGGGGGTGGCGTCGGCGCTGGCCACTCGGGGGAGGCTGATGGTGAGGATCAGGCCGAGTAAGGCGGGGAAGAAGGATAAATTGGGCATAAAGTTGAGCATTTGCAAATTATTGAATAGCTTGGCGAATCGGGTAGGCTCTTGTGTTAAAAGCCGCCCAACTAGCCACAATCCCCCAGTATGAAATACCAATACCTTTGCTGCCTGCTGCTGCTGGCGACGTTTCAGGGCCTCGCCCAATCCGCCGATTATTTCCAACAGGAAGTAGACTACCGCATTGAGCTGACACTCAACGATCTTACCCACGAGATTTTTGGCGTCATCGAGATGGACTACACCAACAACTCGCCCGATGAGTTGGGTTTTATTTACTTGCACCTTTGGGCCAATGCCTTTAGCGACCGCAATACGGCCTTTACCCGTCAGAAGGTTCGCCAGGGGAGTAGTCGTTTCTACTTTGCCAAAGATAAAAATTTAGGCAACTACAGCGAGCTTGAATTTACCGTTGATGGCCAATCGGCGTCACTAGAGCTACAAGCCGATAATCCCGACATCGCCAAGTTGGTTCTCCCCCAGGCCCTCCGCCCCGGGCAGACCATCGCCATCCGCAGCCCCTTTCGCCTCAAGATTCCCGGTTCTTTTTCCCGATTGGGCCGCGTCGGCGAATCCTACCAAATGACCCAGTGGTACACCACACCCGCCGTCTACGATCGCGCGGGCTGGCATCCCCTGCCCTACCTCGACATGGGAGAGTACTACTCCGAGTTTGGCTCCTTTGACGTCAGTATCACCTTGCCTAAAAACTATATCGTCGCCGCCACGGGAGAGTTGCAGACCGCTTCCGAGATTGCCTTCCTCAGTGAAAGAATCGCCGAAACCGACCGGGCCCTCGCCGCCGAAAAGCTGCCCGACGACGACGATTTCCCTCCCTCGGACGAAGCGCAGAAAACCATCCGCTTCACCGCCGAAGAGGTCCACGATTTTGCCTGGTTCGCCGATAAGCGTTTCTACGTCCAAAAGAGCGAGGTCGAATTGTCCTCCGGCCGGAAAATCGATACTTGGGCCTATTTCACCAATACCGAGGGGGAACTCTGGCGCAAGGGGACCCTCTACGTCGATCGGGCCGTGGAGTTCTATTCCGACAAGGTCGGGGAATATCCCTACCCGCAGGCCACCGCGGTACAAAGCGCCCTGAGTGCCGGTGGGGGAATGGAGTACCCCATGATCACGGTCATCGGGCTGGCCGGGAATGCTTACGCCCTCGATCAGGTGATTACACACGAGGTGGGGCACAACTGGTTTTACGGCATCCTGGCCTTTGACGAGCGCGTCCACCCCTGGCTGGATGAGGGCATCAATTCCTACTACGACCACCGCTACATGGAAGACAATTACGCCGAAGACGAAACGGATTTTCTCCCCCCATTTTTGATGAAGACCACCGATTATTCGCTGCTGGAACTGGCTTACCTCTACCAGGCGCGTCGCAATCTGGATCAAGCGCCGGCCACCAGCTCGGATGATTTTTCGCGCATCAACTATTTTCTGGGCGCTTACGAAAAACCCGCCGTGGTCATCAAGTACCTGGAAAAATACCTGGGTACCGAACGCTTTGATCGCATCATGCGGGGTTTTTACAAGGAATGGAAATTCAAACATCCCGGCCCGCAGGATTTTCAGACCCACCTGGTACGCGAGAGTGGCGAAAGTCTCGACTGGTTTTTTGAGGGCTTTTTGTACTCCAACGACAAGCTGGATTATCAGTTGGCGGGGATCCGCGAAGGCGAAGATGCGGCGGGCGAGCCCGGTCTGCGGGTTAAGGTGAGAAATCGGGGGGATATCGCGGCGCCCTTTTCCCTGTCGGGGATGCGGGATACGCAGCTCATCCACACCCAGTGGTACTCGGGGACGGAAAAGGTGACCGAGGTGGATTTCCCGGGGGGCGACTACGACCGGCTGGTGATCGATGCCGAACGGATCACGCCCGACCTGTACCGCAAAAACAACGTGCGCCGGACCAGCGGTTTGTTTCCCGGTGCGCCACCCTTGAAGTTTAAATTCCCCCTGGGGATCGAGCACTCGACCCAGTCGACCGTTTTTGTGACGCCCCTGCTGACCTGGAACAATTACGACAAGACCCTCGCCGGTTTGGCTTTTTACAATAGCCCTCTCCCCGCCAAACGCTTCGAGTATACCATCGCTCCCTTCTATGGCTTTGCCTCCGGCGACCTGACGGGCCTGCTCAATTTGCAGTACCACGCCTACGTCAACAACAAGTGGCTCCGGCGCGCTACCGTCGAGCTCAATGCCAAACGCTTCAACTACACCTACAACTGGCCCGATGAGTACTATCTGACCTACAATAAGGTGGTGCCCACCCTCCGTCTTGACCTGGCCAGCAAGCCCAATGGATCCTTCTACCACTATCTCCAGTACCGGGCCATCATCCTCAACGAGGACCGCCCCCAATTCTCGACTGATTCGCTGACCCGTGGGGATTACCTGGGCAACGAAAACCTGGCTTCCCTGATCCACGAGGTGACCTACTGGGGGGGCAACCGCAGGGCGATCAATCCCTGGTCGTACCGAGTGGCACTGGAGCAACAAAGCTACGACGACTTCTTTGGCACCGAGCAAAGCTACCTCAAGCTCAGTGCGGAATGGAAAGGCGCATACACTTACAAGCGGGGCCGGAGCGTTAACGTGCGCCTGTTTGCCGGTGGCTTTTTGAACAATACGCGCGAGAACGCGGGTAATTTTTACACCAACGCCTCCAACCGAAGTACCCGTGGTTCGCTAGCGCTGACCTACCAGGGCTACAACGACGATAAGTACGACGACTTCTTCCTCGGCCGCAACGAGAATCGGGGCATCTGGTCGCAGCAGGTGGCGATTCGAGATGGGGGGATGAAGAACGCCTTCGGAAGTTCGTTTACCAATGTCGGACTGAGCAATAGCTTTATTTTCGCCGTCAACTTGGACGCTGACTTACCGGAGCGCCTGCCCCTCGGTTTGCCCCTCAAGCCCTATCTCGACCTGGGCTACTTTAGCAATGCTACGCCCCTGGGAGAAGACGCCACCTTCGACGATCAGTTTCTGTGGAGCTTTGGGGTGATGTTGAGCTGGTTTGATGGTCGCTTGGCCGTTTATTTCCCCCTGGCCAATTCCGAGAACATCCGGGAGGTGTACCGGCAACGCGGTAATTATTTTACCCGCATCACCTACACCCTCAACCTGCGCGACACCAACCCCTTCGAATTGGTTAATAATATCTCCTTCTAATGATGCCTAAATTTCCTGCCCTACTGGCCATTGCGCTGTTGCTGAGTTCCCCGGTGGGGGCGCAGTCCAGTGATTATCTGAGCGATTTTTTGAAAAAGTGGCAAAACGCGGCGGCGTATACCCTGGAAGTGGCCGAATTGATGCCGGCGGATGCCTATGATTACCGTCCCACTCCCGAGGTGGACAGCTTCCGGGAGCAACTGCTCCATTCGGTGAGCAATATGGTCTGGCTCAGTACGAGCTATCTGGGGGGCGAGGGCTGGGCGGTCGATCTCAAACGCGAGGATTACACTAAGGCCGAGGTGCTGGACATCCTGCGGACCGCCTTTGATTATTCCACCCGCATGGTAGAGGCTTTGGATGCACCCCAGCTGGCGGAGTCGGTCGACTTCTTTGCGGGGCCGATGAACAAGCGCCAGATTCTCCAGCTGATGAACGACCACCTGACCCACCATCGGAGGCAAGCCATCCAGTACCTGCGTCAAAAAGGGATCAAGCCGCCGGCTTACCGCGGCTGGTGAGGGGCTGGATTTACTGGTCGCGACTCAGATAACGGACGCCCGTCCCCAGGGCTTGTGGCCAGATGAAGGTGGTTTTGAACTGGGTGTTGAATACGGCATCGCAGTTGTTTTCCCGTGCTTTTTTGAGGAGGCGTTGCTTTAAGCGTTTCCGCGAGGTGAAGATGGAGCCCGTCAGTTCATAGCTGACGACTTCGACGAATGCTTCGGCATCGGGGGGGATGGTGGCGGAGAGAAGGATGTCCTGGCCCGCTTCGTTGAGCTGGACGGCCTGCGTGGTGACCAGACAGCTCGCTTGGGTGCCCAGCAGTACGGCGAAGAGGAGGACTAAGTGGGGGAGGGTAGCGAAAGCTTTGATCATGGTGGGGTCGGATTGAGCTCCAATTTAAAGAGAATCGGGCAAAGCATCGCGTTTCCGACTTGGAAAATCAATGCCTTGCCCAATGGTTTTCGGTCTTACTAGCAGAGCAACACGGCCACGGCGGCAATAAAGGCCACCAGGGCTTCGACATCATCGACGGTGCGGCAGCAACGGTTGCGGATCAGACAGCGCAGGACTTTGAAGACGGGCAGTCCGAAGAGGATGATGATTCCGATGAGTTTCCAGATGGGGATGTTTTCCTCCGTTCCCCGCGAGGGCGTCCGTCGGATGTCCCGAAGTTCGATCATTTTATCCCGCATAAAGGTCACTACGGCCAGCTCCCCACCCGCGACGGCTTTATCCACCATTTGGTTGAGGGCATTACTGACCTTTACCACGTCGGAGGGTTTGAGGTGCGTTTGGGCCAAAAACAATTTGGTCCGCACTTGCATGTCCGCAAAGCGGGCCGCGGGGACGCCCGTACTTTCGAGGCTCTGAGTATCGATAAATTCGTTGATGGCATCAATGGCGCGGTTGAGGATGACCGTTCCCCTTTCGTTCCACTGCTGTAGTTGTTGGTTGCTGTAATTCACTACGTCGCTCGATAGGCTGAGGACGTTGTAGCGCTCTCCGGTTCGGAAATTCAATTCGGCTTCGCCAAAATTCAGTAAAGCTTTGGAGAAGGCGTAGTAGGATTGGCTGAACAGTTCGAGGTCAGCGTCCAGATCTACGGCCGGCAGGTAGGCCATGGCCATCTCGTTGAGGTCGTTTAAGACCTCCTTGTTACTTGCCAATACATTCATAACTAAATGGTTTTTAGGTGGTGTTTGCTCAGTGCTTTTGGAGAAAAAATCCAGCTTTTGTCACACACAACCTGGGTTAACAATTGGGTATAAATTGGGCCGGTCGTTCCGTCTGCTTGGTGAGTTAGTCGGCCATTGCACTAGGGGGTGTCTGAAAATTATCCTTCGGCGCATCTTTGGCATCTTTAGAACCTGA
>ERZ1740065.2831-NODE-2831-length-10852-cov-11.891081_pt1 | contig 10852 bp, 7 predicted proteins | sample MGYA00581738_ERZ1740065 | MGnify/ENA primary metagenome ERZ1740065 (study PRJEB43018, sample SAMN04849749) | marine metagenome | isolation source: floating plastic debris | place: Pacific Ocean | collected 2008-09-01 | study: EMG produced TPA metagenomics...
TAGTCACAGGTAGTAGTCACAGGTAGTAGTCACAGGTAGTAGTCACAGGTAGTAGTCAAAGAGAGTAATAATGCTTGTAAGAAGTAAGAAAGGTCACGTACCCGGTGTATGGAAGAGCCTGTCTGGGAGTTGTCATCTCCTTGATCATTGCTCCCGGACCTACATGACATTATAGATATGAGAGTTGTCCTCTCTCTATATGAATGTCGTAGCAGTACTGAGTAGGATAGTACTTACCTCTTCCTAAGAGTCAACTTCTGCAGTGATTTTATCTCAGATTTCTCAGCACCACTGTGTAAACAAATATCTGATTACTGTAAGTGAACAACAAAGCGCCATGACACATGGCTGACACACACTAGTAGCTGCTAGTTAGAAAAACATAATTTGAACACAACACTGAAGATCGGCTCAGTTCAGCGGAGAGATGAGCCGATCGCCAGTGCCGTTATAGGAGAGTAAGAGATCCAAATGAAACTTGCAATGATGGGGTAATCATACTATCGATACCATCATCGGCAGAATCCTGACCAATCAACCTTACTGAATGACTGAGACACTGTTAGCTATACTGAGCTGTGTCGATATCTATGTCTATGTCTATGTCTATGTCTAGGTCCATGTTGATATCTACGTCTATGTCAATGTCTATGTCTATGCCTATGTCAATGTCACTGTCTATGTCTAGGTCCATGTTTGTGTCAGTGCCTATGTCAATGTCTATGTCTAGGTCCATGTCAATGTCTATGTCGATGTCTGTGTCCATATCTATGCGTAGACCGAAATGAATTCTCATTCTCACATTGGCAGTGATTGTGGATATGTATACACTAGTAATACACATTCAGGACAAACTACCGACGACGGAGCTTACATGTCTGTGGTTATGGGGTCAAGGATGACTGCGTTATATACTCGCTCCAAAAACGCAGAGTCAAAGTTACCGCCGCCGTTCAGACACTCCAGGCTTTCTTTAAAAAGGTCGAACGTCATCATAGACATCTAGAATAGGTATTGATAAAGGGTCTAGTTGTGGACCATGAAGGTCAGGATTTGAGAAGTCAACGTGAGTGACATACAGAAGGGTCCTCGACACGACTGGACAGATCTTTGCTAAGTAGCAGTATGGCGCAGAGGAGAGTGTGGCACGCGTCTGCAACAATGTGTACATCCAGGTAAGTAGTTTGCTGTGGTGGGGGTCGGAGGTCAAACAGCGCTGCTCATAGACTATAGTCAGATATGGAGAGCTGGTGAATAGGCCTAATAAAGGTGTGTTCGCTACATCGGCTTGTCCTAGATTGAGGTACTAGACTGAATGGCGGCTAGTTTGTTAGACGCCAATCTGTCAGTTTGTGAACCAGGAAACGGTTTCTGACTAGAGACAGTCCGGCATCTGCAGAAGCTGACTGATAGAACTGAATCGATAGGATCAGCCGTGACGCCGAGGAGGAGGGGTGGCGGGATTACTCTCTACTTTCACTCGTAAAGCAAGTTGTCAAGCCTTCATGGTGTAACCAGAGTCACATATGAACCAATTAAAACACCCGGTAGAAAATATCAAATATTGTGTGCGCAGATCTATAGAATATCCTGTTTCATTTGGTTCGATACGGCCAGCACTCCACTCTTCCTCCATGGGCGAAAGAACAGAGAGCCGTGGACTTGAGTGTCTCATCTCACAGTGAATGGTAACATACCTTCTGATTGGAATGTGTGGGGTATAAGATGCTGGTTGCTGTGCAAGTAGTGTTGAGCAAAATGTAGGAGAAGTTTCTCCTGGTCTGCGGTGTCGTCGCATCGTAGCGCTGCCTTGGTCAGGAACGTACCCAGACAGCGGAGGAGGTCCCGCCGGTCGAAATCAAAATTCTTGAAATATCTGCTGACCACCTCGCTGGTAAAGTCATCATATCTGGCAGAGAGAGAGGGAGATGTCTGACAGGTAATAAAATACCAGCGAACTATAATTGGGGTTACTATCGGTGTGGCTGCACACAGGCAGTGCTGGCAGGTATCGATATTGGCTACATGATACTGCTGATCACTGTATCAGGGGTCAACATCACATACACCGATACTCATAACACAGATTGACATGATAAGCGAACTGATCATAAAACGCAGGCCTTGTAACTCACGACTTTATGATGTAGTGGGACACATCTGCGGGCGAGAAGCCATCGAGGTTGTATAGTCGAGTAGAGAGGTCCGCCGCTGCCGTCTCAGCACGTTGATTTTGATCATTGGTCTCGTGTGATTTTGGCAGTGTAGAACTCGTGTCCGGCTGCTGGTGTTCCTCTGACGTTATGTCACTTAAATTCACGTCGATGCCACTGTCGTGAGTCATACAATCGGTAGACGGCTGCCCAGAGAGCAGCCTCTTCCTCTTGTCTTTCTTCTTGTGCATCTCATCGTCAGAATCCAGACGGACGAAGCCAGGTATGAAAGCCTTCTGGTCGATCTCGCTGTCTCCAGGAGGTGCGACAGGCGTGGGAGAGTTCAAGTGCTCAAAGCTCTCGCGTCTGGGACTGGAAGACGTCACGTCTGCGCTGACAGGCGCTACCGGAGTGTCCATGGGTATCTGCCTCGTCGGCTTGAAAGGGTTGAAGTTAGTCTTGATGATTGCATCGCCGGTCATGACGAAAGTGTGAAAACCCGGCGTCTTCCTGTCTGCGCTGGTCATGTCATAGCTGTTGTAAGCCTGCACTTCCATATTTCCAACGTCTGCACAGATGTGGGATCACCAGCTACGACAATAACAAATAAGCGAATGTCAGTTGTGGCCGGTCTCAGGGGCAATATTAGTATCAGCTGATAACGGATAAGAGCCGGCTGCAACGACACGGCAGTAAACAGAGCCTCCTACCTTCACTGCGTCAAAAACCCGGCTGCCTTCGGCCTCTCTCACGCTGCCGGCCTCTCACTGCTAATGAGTCGATGATGATGATGGCTTGTAGTGATTCGATTAGAAAGTTTGCACAGGACCCAGCGTCGAGCAGACTCCGCGCGCATACGGTCAGCCGCCTGCAGCGATGTAAGTCAAACGAGTGATGCCGTGTGGAGTAGGCAAATGTCAGTGACTGCGGCAGCAGACGGGCTGAAGATTGATCTTTGTAACTGACTGATACACACGGGCTCGGCTAATGAGAGTTCGCTCTCTCTGTACTGAATCATTGGCAAAGAGTTTGTTTGCGCGATTCGTTACACTGACAGAGAAATAAGGACTTCTCTGTAACTAGGAGTGCTGACGGTCTGAGAGAGAATTGTCTATAGCTCGCAGTCAGTACGATAGCTCATCCCATTTTATTGCCCTTGGGCCACTAAAATAGATCGAATTATGAGGCAATGCTGGACATTGTCTGCCGGTCTGAAGTTACTGAACTGCTAAGTTAAATCCGGCCGATGATGCGTGTGGCTGAGAGAGGGATAGGTCGGGCCTACTCAGTCAAAACAGCCTGTCAAACTTCATGCACAACTGAGAACTGCCTGTGGGAAAGGGACATGCGAGCCTCTGAAAACAGGGTTGCGCTGGTCTAAAACAGAAGACTCGAACATTTACACAACCTGAAGATTGTTTGATGAGAGTGAATTGATACTGCATAATGGTCATAGCCATGAGAATCATGCAGGGAGTAAGGCTTACCCTACTAGCATATGAAACCAACAGGCACTACTAAATGATGATGCATATTGTGCGCCATGTTACCCGTAACGTACGGCGTCTCTCCGATTGCATGCACTGTAACTTACCTCTCTGCTTTCGTCTGACCATCTACCTCTCTGACTAACGCGAGAGAGACGGGGCTGAGTCAACCGGGTCAGAGCTGCCTCACAGGTGTGCCTAGCGAGGATAGATAGTCACAGCTGCTGCCAGCAATGAAGACAATCAGTTTCATATCTGAAGCAGAGGAGCAGCAAGTGCGCTGTGTGTGATTCACAATAGCTTTAGCAGTATATGCAAACAACCGCTTGTGATTGGCTAATCAGCAGCAAGTTCAGACTATACTAAATCCATACTATTCATTTCTACCTGCAAAGGGCAATGGCAGGGCATAGTAACAGTGACAGCCTCAATACAACATTACACCTGCCCATAAACACATGTAGGTATATACCATGCCATAGCCACCCAAGATTGTATATTGCATAACAGTAAGTAGAGCGAATACATATCTACACTCTAGTTCTAGACAGTCACCAGACATGCACCGACCCAATGGAATACATTTTCAATAGAACTAGTTCATACGTCATAACACTGAAACTGAAGCTAGCTGGCTACTACATGTCTGCAGATCATCTCTTCAATATGCTATGTAAGTGTACTGACATTGAATCCAAAATGAAATCAAACGGAGACCATGAGATGTTATAGCAGCTATTGTTTCTAGGAGAGACAGAGCTGATGCTAAAACCACTGGTACCTCACCTTCTAGCCGTAGAAGGCTTTGCTGGGGTTTGATGCAAACACTATCTCATCACCACAAAGTCCATCAAGTCTTCAGGCTAATCCATTCTACTATTGCTCCTGATTCTTATCTTATCTCCGAGATACCGCATTATCCAGCTTAAAATGACCTAATATGATATTAAGTGAAAAGGCCGTACTAATCTGGCTCCGTCTAAACGGCGGTTACCATGTGGATTTGAGTAGTGACACTTCTGACGGAGGATTTGGAGTTGTCTTCTCAAACATCGGCGGAATGTCCATGGTTTGGCCTTCACCTTCAAATGGAATAACCATAGACCGAAAAATTTATGATCAGATTAGCTTGAGTTATAAAATGGCCGAATGACAAGCGACCTTGTTCTCCTGCGATCAGATGCGTGAAGAATCTCCATCAGGATGGTTTTACTGAGAAGTTGTTGTTGCTGGTGGGAACGTCATGATTCCTTGAAAATTGGTAGCTACCGTTCCTGTGTATATACAACGGTAAGTCTTGCTTGCTCCCAAAATGTGACTATACGAACTGACCTACTTATAATGTATGATCTATCGGCAATTTATTTATCCTTATTGACAGCTTGTGGCGGCCATGCAGCTAATTTTGGGTGGCTGGGCAATATATAAGCTACTATGGATTAGATATGCGCCAGATATGTCGGAGCGATGGGCAGATAATGAGCTGGAATACTGGTTCCCTCCAGGTAACGACAGACCTCTTTACTACTTATCTTGATCTCTAATATCTACTAACACGTCCACCAATACTACTAATGATGTTAATCGACTTAGACTCGATACGATTACATTGCGTACAAATTTATCAGGCTAGATAACGAATCAACTATATGTATGAAGGTTTATCGGTGTAGCCTGTTATTTCTTTTTGCAATGACTTTCGAAATTCTGGAATCATCGATCACTGCGCGAGCGAAATTATTCTAGGGTGAATGCAATGCTCTCTTAACACGATTATAAAGAAACAAAATCTAATGGTTTTCTATGTTCAAAAATTGCTAGTGGTACCAAGCAGTAGTAGCACATGTCGCGGTACTGCTCCTCCAGCGACACAGCCTGCGCATTTGTGGTACATGGGTGTACATACACCCCAGAAATCGTCATCTCATGTATCGCAATCATAAATGGAACAGTAATATCTGGGACAGCATGCCACTCGGATGTTCTATCTGTTTGTCAAATATCTACTCGATCCAGTGTTTGCAATAGTTAGTGGAAGACTGCCAATAATTGGCCAGCTTTACTATGTTGCAATGATTCACACTTCGTTCCATTCCTGTTCTCTGACTATTTACATGATTTTAGCTGTCTGGTTACAACATGTAAGTTAGCGACCAGGTCAAACTGTTCAGCGTCGAGTAATCCATTTCCCTCCCGATCATATGTCTAGATTTCACGTCTAGTCTCAGCCTCCAATCAGCACTGTGACACTCTGATGTAGACACATTAGACATTGCTAGCGCTCTCCAATCGCCGTCATGTCACCGATGCCTGGATGTAAGGCGGCTTGATCTCACTTCGTTTGTTTCCAGGCACCATCGCGTTTCTGTTCATCGCTTTTGGTTTTGCTATCGCAAAAATAGTGGTGGGGATACTGCTGTGGATCGGAATAGAGAAGGTATGGTGTGTCATCTCTGCTGTTTCTGATCTTGTCCACTGGGATCGCCCCAGCGGATCAAATGCTTATTGCTGTCATTCTACTGCCTACTCAGGGTCAATACATAAAATCAAAGAACTACATCCTCGGTTGGCTCATCACCAACGGCGTCTTCCAGCTGTACATATTCATCGTAACGGTGTACATCTGCGGGTATCTACAGTACTACAGGCTATACGTAAGTATGCGGCAGTCACAAACCTTCCGGTACAGCTACAGTATGAGATATTCTATCTCTCTTCCTCTGCCTGCAGGATATCTACTTCATGAACAGGCTAATCGTCGTCGGGGTCTGGTTCGGCATCATCGACATGTTCATCATGTTCTGGGCTATCATCTGTGTCATATCGTTCTATCAGCAACTCGAGGAGATCGAGTTTGGACTGCTGAAGAAAACCAAACGAGCTCTCTGGAACTTTGACCTAGGTAAGTATCAGCGGCGATGAGCACTCGCCAGTCACGCTCCATCTAGCCGCTACGCTGTCAGCATTCGTCGATTCAATCAGCTCGGGTCATAACTGCGTGCTGCCAACATTGCCTGCTCTGATATAAACCCATTATCACCCTGTCCATCATAAAATCACTGGGCTGTGATCTTTCCAGGGTTGAGCGTGCGAACGGGAAGCGTCACCACGTCGCGGCCTCCGTCAACGGCGTACTCGTTTGAATCTCTTGCCGTGGAACAGAAGCCGAGAACGCTGGCGCTGGATTCATACGGCGTTAATAGCAGTTCCGTTTAATCAGACACAGCCCTCCCGCCTACATAGTCAGCTCTACTGCTGACTAACTGCCGCATTCCCACACTTCGCACTCCAATGTGTAAATAGTATTTTCTGGTACTTTTTATCTATGATAATCTCTGACATTGTAAGCATTCCAGGCTATCGGTTTTCTACGTTTGTGAATTTTTTTTACCAATCCATTGCAAATTTGATTTAAGAAGCAGCCAGTTCATACTGAAGCTTTATTCTACTCTCTACGAGCTTTTATCTGTGTGTATATTAATCGTAAACAAGGTACTGGTACTCAGCAGGAGCACTGCTATTCATCATAAGACAATACATTCTCTCTCTTTGAAAGTTCTTCTGTGAATGAGCTGGCATCTCTAGATGTAGAAATTGAACATGCCCTCGAAATGCTCCTGCTTAGCGGACGTCTGCTGTGGCTCTCCAGTCTTCATCACGTACTCCTAAACAAGGGCAATAATGTATCACTACGCCCACTACTACAGTTGGCAGTAAATCGCCTGCGACTGGCTCCTACCTCCAGTTCCTCCAGGCTGGTACTGCCCTCCTCTATCTTGGCTCCGATACCCGAGTTGTAAGACTGGTACCTATTGGCCAGGGCGGCGCTGACCATGCCCTCTTGCTGCATTCTGGCAGCATTCCTCAGGCCGCGAGCGAACGCATCCATAGCACCTGCAGTACGGCACAGTTATCATAGGGAACTGGGGGGAAGGGGTCTGACTGCCACTGGCTGATGAAGGTGAACTAACCGATATGAGCGATGAACATGTCAATGACATCTGTCGACTCTCGCCGCACTTTGGCATCAAAGTTGAGTCCTCCAGGAGCCAGGCCGTCCTGCTGCAACACCACCTGCACACACCCGTAGAGTCATGCCAGGAAGTAACACGCTGCTAGCTATAACTCTATCACTTCTGACTACCCATTCATGTATTGCCACAACAGTAAGCGTAGTACCATTGCCATTATCTCATCAGTGCCACCATTACTATTGCCGTCATTATTATCACTATTTGTAGTACTAGTATTATTGTGTTAGAGCACAGGTTTACTGCTGGTTTGTATACACTGCCAGTAACACTGAACTCAGATAAACAGCACCTCCCTGAGAATATGAGCTGATCCGAGTAACACAACCTGCTGCATGTTGTCAAATCTGCGCTGTTCAATATCATAATAATAATAATAATAATAATTTATAATAATGATAATAATAATAATATAATAATAATAATTTATAATAATGATAATAATAATAATATAATAATAATAATGATAATATTAATTATTATTATAATTATCTGACCTGCATGACGGCAGTGGTGGCACGGATGTCCATAGGGAACTGATCAGTATCCCAGCCCATGTCTGGCGAGCCTGTGTTCGAGTCCACCGATCCCAGCATGCCATACCTGACAAACGAATATCCATGAGCACACAACTCTCGGTATGAGATTAGCATGATGGAGAGACCGATGGGAGACGGCTGTGAGAGACAGGACTTACGCGGAGGCGAAGGCAATGTCGTGCTCGTACGGATGGCCGGCCAGTGTGGTGTGGTTCGGCTCAACATTGATCTGAAAGCGGAGGAGCAAATACACAGGCAGGAAAGTAGCTCGGGTGAAAAGTTGCAGAACCAAAAATATCAGAGGTTCAGTTTCTTCTCATCACTCAGTAACCCGCCCGCCCTCTCCCCCTAAGATTATGTCATGCTTGAGTTCAGCAACATCTGACTAACGAGTCCCATGAGAACATCAGGAAACCAATAACAATAGTTTCAGCCCCTTATTTGGGCAGGGAAAATAAGAAAGGAAATAGGGGAGCGCCGACAGGTATGCTGCTACCCCAGCCTGTCATCCACGGCAAGGATCCTCATTATCAAAATTCTGCTGAGGGATCATTACTACCATCTGATTGATGGGTAGAGGGCATCATTTAGATGGTTTTAAGCACTGATTTAGTGCTACTACACATAGTAATTACTGTAGAACGAGGTGATTTTGCTAGTTGAGAATCTTTGCGATCGAGCCGTCGATCGCTAATTCACAAATATTGTTAAGACTCATTTATTTTAGATGTAATTATATATAACTAAGGCTGAACCAAGAACGCAATAATTGTAAGATTGCAAAAATTTTGCTACATGCTAAAACGCAAATATTGTCCACACATAGAAATTCTGTTCCACAGTACCAAGCGTAGCAGGCATAACATACAGGATGTAGTGGGATTCGCCAACAGTAATTCCACTGTCATTCCCGAGAGGCCACTACAGGGAGCTATTGTCAACATAAAAAAATTTCAGCTGTGTCAAACTATAGCATTTCCCTCAAATTACCAGTATTTCTAATAAAAGCGCCTGGAATTGTTAGCGATTTCTTTCTAGCTTGTATATAACATAAAGAGTTATAAAAAAATATAGATGATCAACTTTAATAGCATTTTCTTAAAACGCTGAAACTTGATTCAGTTTAGGCAGGGATCTAGCTAGCTGACCAAATAACGGATGCATGCAAACGAGAATCCCGGCATCATTTACCTTGAAATGGTCGTCCAACCCATAGGTTTTCAAAAATGCAATAACAGTCATGGCGTCTGGGGTGCAAATGAAACAGAAAGCAAGTGGTTAGGCGTTAGGAATAGAGAACACACAAGATCATAGCGGCAGTAGAAATGGAAAGCGGCACAGAACAGCTGCAGATCATAGGAAACAACACTGAATCACTACCTTCCCTCATCAACAAACCGTACAGCTACACAAGCAGAGCTCAGGCTAGATCACAGTCTAACCGGTGTGTTTCTCATTGATGTAAAAAATTAACCAAAGACTAAATCTGCAGCAACATTCAGAAATTTTATATCAAATGACTTGTACACTAGTAACTGTGGCTATTTGATTGGGATTTGATACTGACATTGTGCGCCAGCATCTAATGCCAGGAAATTTGATTTAGCCTGAGGTCCCTCTCTGCGTAGCTATGTTGTTTATTGGTGAGGGAAGACGACACGCAGGTGCAATCTCGGCTCTCACTAGCTGTCTGATATGACATATATATGGCCAGCTGTGATTTATGCTTGCAGCTATAAACTCATTAGAAGACAGGTACTGTAAGTGCAGTATTGACTGCGGCCTAAAGTATAATGGTTTTAAGTGAGGGCAAGAGATACGGGTTGTAACAATAACAGATTGGGATGAGTGACATATAGGCTTACTAAGCTCCATGTAAGTAAAACAGATGTTTTGCTAACGTTGCTGAGCAAATGCTATAAATAGGACCTATGGTATAATTACCACATTTACAGTGGTTGTCTGAGAGAAGCGATCAGAGGATCTAAAACACCACACGGACAGCTCTATGTCTCTCACCGTAATCGTACTGGTGTCTCGTTGGTTCTTTAGCCTTTGGTTCTATAAGAAACTGGCCTGTGTACCCGATCTTTTTCTTATAGTCTGAAACGGCATCAAACAATATCAAACCCGCCCAGTCAGTCAATAACTCAGATCTGCGGTGGTGTGATACGTACCAACGGCCATCTTGAAGAAGGAAGCCATGTGGTCCAGCTCTTTCCTGAGGTCGGTGTTCAGGAGAGAGTTGTAACCCTCTCTGCCTCCCCAGAACACTGATATCACAGAAATATGGTGTCACTACACACGATTGTCAGCATTCGATACAACTATGTGTTGATACTCATTTATCTCATACCGAAATTCTCGGAGCCAAGTTTTTTGCCGATTTCAAGGCCTTTCTTAACCTGGGCTGCGGCGTAGGCAAACACATGGGCATCAGGGTTGGTAAATCCTCCATTCATGTACCTAAACATAGAGTGATGCCTCTTCATACAGGGAGATGAGAAGGGAGGCAGCAACACGACAGACAGGGAGATGGGGAGGGATGGTAGGAAAGAGTACATCAAAAGAGATGGAGAGAGATGGGGAGAGATGGAGAGAGATGGAGAGAGATGGAGAGAGATGGAGAGAGATGGAGAGAG
>ERZ1740065.2832-NODE-2832-length-10848-cov-12.347077_pt1 | contig 10848 bp, 8 predicted proteins | sample MGYA00581738_ERZ1740065 | MGnify/ENA primary metagenome ERZ1740065 (study PRJEB43018, sample SAMN04849749) | marine metagenome | isolation source: floating plastic debris | place: Pacific Ocean | collected 2008-09-01 | study: EMG produced TPA metagenomics...
CTCATTTCTCCCCTCGCTTTTTGTTCTTTTTCTCTTTTTTTCGTCTTCTCACTCTCTCTCACTCCCTCTCACTCTCTACCTCTCTCTCTCTCTCTCTCCAGCCTCCTCTACACCACTCTCCCAGCCGGCAGGGCTAGTATGTTATTGCTTATGTATATGCAGTGAGCCCCTCCTTCTTCACTAGATGCTGTACTGCCTGGTCTGGATTATCTGTGCTGGTATCTACTGCCCATAGTTCCTGGACTGCAGTCCATGTTTGTCTCATAATGAAACTGTTCCTATCTGGCAGTACTCAGATAGACTAGACTCCTAGAGTACACATGCACAGTCAGTGACTGAGATTGTGTGTACCTCCACATAGCATTGCATATCACATGCATATCATGCTGTATTGACCTATGTATTGTGTACATACTGCATACATACCGTTCCCTATACATACTGTGTACGTGTCAGTGCATATGTTCTTCCTTCCATCCAGGTGTTGCTGATGGGCAAGAGCGGTTCGGGCAAGACGAGTATGCGATCGATCATATTCGCGAACTACATAGCAAGAGACACACGCAGGCTGGGAGCCACAAGTACGAGTCGATTACAATCCCCTCAATAACCCTTCCCGTTTCATCTGTCTGTAACACTGATTTCTCCTACTGCAGTCGATATTGAGCATTCACATGTCCGATTCCTCAGTAACCTGGTACTCAATCTCTGGGATTGCGGAGGGTAAGTACCCCCCCCCTTCCTACTTGTCAGGACACACTACTGGAGTTGTGCTCTCATTGACTGTGTGTATTTGCAGCCAGGAGGCATTTATGGAGCAGTACTTTGCCAGTCAGAGAGACAGTATATTCAAGCATGTAGAGGTGAGTGTTAAAACTCGATACCTGGTCTCTGTATTATATTACACCAGTCTGTTTGCACCGCCGCTATAGCGCCACGCGCGCACTACCGACCCATTACTGCCACACTCTCTGTCCAATATCGACTGTACAGCAGGGAGGTCAGCAGACGCAATGTGTTAATAGGATATGCTTACAGAGAGACCAGATTCTTACTCAGGGCTTAAACCCCGATTGTGGTTGAAAGGGAAATCTCGCAGCCTTTGATAGCGGTTACAAGCTGATTGTCACGCATAAATGCATAGTCAGTCTGAATTGTGGCAGCACTGAAAGACGTAAAATGAATTAATCTGATTCGCTATAATATTCGGACTGCCGGCTGATGCGGTTGCCACATACAATTCGCACAGGGATGAAACTGTGACCAGAGACGAGCCGATGCTGCATTATTTGTGGCAGGGACTGTAGAACTGCGGGCGAAGTGTTCCCTCTAAATACGGCTGCGATTTTCTTACAAGAACTGAGTTCCCCTTGTCTCGTCAGTTTGAGTGCTATTCTTCTTGTATTCATTTGAGACGTGACTGCAATACTGTAGAACCAGATTGGATTTGACAGCAACGGCCAAACCGTAGCCAAATAACTGTTATTGGATTGCGCCACAGAAATTATAGCCACTATAACTTATATAGGACTTGTCTGCTCATTTGTGGGATTGATAACATTAGATCGTTATCACTTTGATCTTTTGATGGGTTTTTTAAGGAACTGCCAACATTTCCATTGCTATCGAATCAGGTTCTACAGTACGACTAGTTTCAGTTCCTTATAGAACTTCTACCACATCTACTCTATTCTGATATTTCCCGACAGCTGGTTCTGATATCAGCGATAGCCGGTTTGAGATATGAAATATGTCGCCACAAGTCTGATAATGACTGTCTAACTGCAGCAGAAGTAGAATAAAAACCTATTACTTCCTATCACATTGAAATTGGTTAGAAATCATGGTGGGAGTGGGAGTTGTATTCTCACATACAATTTGTAATACTCCACAGCCTTGATGTGACACTTTGATGTGACGCTGTCTGGTTTCTCGTCGCCAGGTGTTGATCTACGTGTTTGATGTGGAGAGCAGGGAGCTGGAGAAGGACATTCACTACTACCAGAGCTGCCTCGAGGCGCTCATGATGCACTCAAAGGAAGCGAAAATCTTCTGCCTTGTCCACAAGATGGATCTGGTCCAGGAGGACCAGCGAGAGCAGGTATGTGTCCCTCACTATACCATCTGCACTCTGTGTCCTGCACTTGCAGTAACTCACAGTATCTCGCACTCACGGTACGGTATCTCGCACTCACGGTATGGTATCCTATTTTAGTTGAGAGGATTGGAACAGTTAAACACCAGTTCATTTGTGCCTCAATCCAACGACAATTTACCGAATTGGCTCTGATGAGAATGAATGGTTTTATGTCATGTATCATAGTGTGGACTGAAATATTTCTGTGAACGAGATTATTAGCGATTTTTTGTGAATCTTATTCATACTTTTGAAAATTATTGCACAAATTTCAAAGGTTAGTTGATGGCACACTCGTCATGAATTTTTGCAACCAGTTTTTGATCGCAATTATTTTCCAATGATATTCTGGTCTCCAGTATTTAAGTGAGCCATGTAGAGGACAGACTCATATCGTGAGCCAACCTTCTACATGACTTCGGTATGTATCACTACATTAGGGCTTACAGTACATCGACTACTGTGCCACTGTGCCAGAGTTACCTCCCCCTCCCGATTCCCGGCTCTACGTACAGCAAAGTGTTGGTGTGTATATGTATGTACATTTGTGTTGCAGATATTTAGGGAGCGAGAGGACGATATAAAGCGATTGTCTAAGCCACTGAACTGTGAGTGTCACGCCACTAGTATCTGGGATGAGACGCTGTACAAGGCCTGGTCGTCAATAGTGAAACTACTCATCCCTAACGTACGCCGGCTAGAGAATAATCTCGGACAGTTCGCCGCCATTATAGAGGCTGACGAGGTGCTCCTGTTTGAGAAGGCCACATTCCTGGTACGTAGCTCCACCCACTAATATAGATGCTCCACCCAGTAATATAGAAATGTTAACAAGAATTGGCTAAAATGCTATCAAAGTGAGCTAAACACTTAACTGTATAACAGAGGTTTTTTGTGCTGAAAAATGGAAACTTAACTGAAACAATTTTTGCAATTGAAAAATTTTCCCGAGAATTCTTGACTAATAGAATCATTACGTAGCCATTCAAGGTTTTTGCAATCATGTTTTTGCAGTTGTGAACATTCGCAAAAGAATTTCATTGCAAACAAATTCAAGAATACAGTAGTTTGCCTACCATCATCACTTCCTTTGTTGTTACTGTTGTTATCGTATTTGTTATTATTGTTATGGTCCTCACTTCGAGAGAAAATGCATGTGTTAAACAGGAATTAATTATCTCTGTCTGCTGCAGGTCATATCGCGCTACACGATGAAAGAACACAAAGATCTCCATCGCTTTGAGAAGATATCAAATATCATCAAACAGTTCAAGTTGAGCTGCAGTAAACTGGCCGCCACGTTTCAGAGTATGGAAGTCCGGTACGTCATCGTTGTCTCTCTCAGTACTTCAGTACTCAGTACTAGTCAGTACTATGGTACTGACTGTATATTTGGTACTACAGTCAGTGCTATCATCAGTGTTCTAGTACCAGTTGTTATTGTTATAATAGCACTATAGCCAATACTATTGTACTCACTCATGTAGTAGAGACTCATGGAGAAATGTAGAACTAATAACATATATTCACCTCAACCAAAGTTCATCTAAGTATAGGCAGTAACTCGGATCGTAGTACATAGCAACATTACTATGATACTTCACTACCTCACTCAGCAATCTCTAAAATATGTTCCATTTTGGAGTTTTCCTCTTCTTCCTGAGTAGCCGATTCTTTATCAGCGCAATGCTCCATATCTTACTTGGTAAGGTAAGTTACATTTAACTTATTGCCAATATGAACACCGTAATTTATTCTCACTCGTGTCTGAACTCTGCCATCATATTTACTTCTCATTGATTATTTTTACAGAAATGCGAAGTTTGCCGCGTTTATCGATCTCTTCACCCCCAACACCTACGTCATGGTCATCATGTCGGATCCCACAATATGTAAGTGCCCCTGATTTCCCCCTTCATCCCTGCCACCCCCCCCACCCCCTCCTCCTTGGCACCCTTTGGTTTCCCCCCCACTCTCTCTCCCCCCCCCCCCCCCGCTCTCACTCTTATTATATCGAGCGGATTCTGATAATCAGTCCGTGTGTCTCCCTCCACAGCCTCAGCCGCGACGTTGATGAACATCAAGAATGCCAGGAAACACTTTGAGAGGCTAGAGAAGCTGGAGGATTCCCTATCTAAGAAATGAGAAATGAGTCGCACATAGTGACCCCAATAGCTGCTGACGTTACACCGCTACACGCTGTCCTGCTGCCGCGCGCATGTACAGATAGAAGTCTTGACTATATGATTCTCACCTTGACCTTTAGTGCTATTTATGTAGTAAGAAATAAACGTTCATGGTGCCAACTGACCACAAGGCTGCCACTTGATTGGTTTCCATATCAGATGGTCTATAAACAGCTGCTGATTTCTAGGGATAACATTTACACTGTAATGACTCAATTAGTAGCCCTGTGGCTTGTAACAGCTTCTTACTGAGCGGCTTATGATCTGTGCAACAGTAGACTATATAGACCTGGATGAAATGTTGTTCATGAATCAACTCTGACTGAGGATTATAAGTCAAATCCGGTTACCCATCTCATAACCCTTAGTCTCCATCTCTGGTCTACGCCCACACTGTTATAACTAGCAGGGAATGTCCGTCAAAACACTCATCCAGCTAAGATTTATGCTGCTTTAGCTCTCCTCTCATCGACTGGTAAGATGGTGCAATAGGGCAGGCATTTCATCTAATGAATGACAGTAAGAAAGTGGTTTCCTTTACAGCGTGTATCAATGCAGGATTTCCGAGTATAAAATATCACATGACATGCGGGAACCCGAAGCTAGACAAACCAATCGCTGAAGTCTGGCTGTTCCAGCTTGGAGCATGGCATTCTCTCATTGGTCGATGACTTCCAAGAAGGCAGGTGGAAGACATCTGGTTGGATGGAGGTCATTTCAAGGCTTTTACACATTATTCCTGCCAGAGATGTCTTGTATATCTCAGCCAGTTGTCCTGCAATCGGTACGCAATCAGTGCTGCATTGGAGCGAATTTACATGTGACTGTAACGCTTCTAATAAACGCTTACTGTCGGTGAAGCTAACAGACTGATCTCTGAATTCATAGAAGAATCTATCTCCCTCTTTCAGCTGTCTGAACTGCCTGCCAATGATGCAAGCATTCAGAGGCCCAACCTTCGACCCCGGACTACGATTCTCACTCACTGCCCCTGTCCAGGGGTCGATATCATCCACAGATCTAAAGAGACAGCCATTGCTAGTTAATAAATCGGCTCTCAACTAAGAGACAAGTTTGCAGTCGTACTCACTCATATACGTCCTGAAGGGCAGCCTTCATAGTCTCAGGCATGTCGAGTTGTGCGAATGACGTAGGCACGGACAGGTCACAAGTTTTCCTAAGCGTGGTGTAGCCTGTAATTCATGGTTCGACAGCTGAGGATGAGTCTGCGGGACGGGTGATTGAATATCGTAACTGGACTCACTGGGAATGCCGTGATCTCGAGCTCTTTGTATGTTGAAGGCGACGAGATCGAGACCTCCCTTCGTACGATTTGACTGAGAGAAGACGTTCTCAAGGTCACTCACCACATCGGTGGAAGGATCCTTGGTTGGTTTGGAGATGATTCCCCAGAGCAGTTTGTCAGCCCCGTACTGGTATAGCAAGTGAGGACTTTGAAACAAGTTGATGAAGCTGAAATAAACACACAGAGTCATCGGAATCCTGAGTCTGAGGGCGCAGAACTAGCCAAGGAACATTGCCGAAACTCTCACTGCGACATGGTTCCGTGTGGAGAGTAGTTTGAGGTCATTGGTAGAACACCCTCGGGTATCATCGTATGCCCGACTCGAAAAGCGAATGAAGGGAACTCATTACGTATGGTTGGCTGCGCCGAGTGGTTGTACTTCATTTTCACATCTGAGTCTCTGTTCAAAGTGAGTTGGTACTGAGCCATGTGCTAAAATGAGAATTAACAGTTCATTTCACACTACTGAGCACAGCCAGGGATAGCATGAGATCCATAGCATACCTGCGGACTAAGGAGGGTGGGTAAGAATTCATTATAAGTTATATGTTGGAGCATAGCCGCAATGATTCTTCTGGTCTCCTGATACAGGAACTCATCCTTCTCCTACAGGAAACAGAAAGCCTCAGCACGAAAGCCAGCAGCAAACAGAGCCCTTCCCACGCAGACAGCGGCAGCAATGGACAATGTAGCCCTGATATCCTGCTTCGCTAACAGAGAGCTGATGGCAATACAGATAAAGAGCTGCCAGAGATTGGGGTCACCGACATACCAGGCTCGAGGCCCTGTATCTTGAGTTGCTCGGACTGCTGGACAGCTGCCCATCCAGGAGGGCAGCGATACGGTTGTGCTCCATCACAAGCAGTGTGTGTATAGACGCCAGACCAGGCTGTACATTCACCCTGTCATCACCTGCCAACAATCACATTGACTAGAGAGCCTCTCAACTGATCACCCTCCGCTTCAGTTTACGACTCACCAGCTTTGAAGCATTCCTCTTGATTTGAATCTTTGACACACTCGGAGTAGACAGAGTCGGTGAGTCTGTCCTTCTTAGGCAAGTGGTGATGGTCGTCCATCTTCATAGCGCCGTCGCTCTGCTTCCTCAGCTCCCAGGCTAGATTGTAGTCTGAGCCGTAGACCTGGCTGCCATCAATAAACGCCGTGGCGATATTCACCTGCTCCCTGTGACCTGGCAGGCAGTACCAGAATCGGGTCACGCAGGTAATCAGGTTGCACAGATAATCGGGTCGCACAAGAAATCAGGTCACATGGATAATCGGGTTACGTAGGAAATTGGGTCACTCAGTTAATTGGGTCACTCAGGAAATTGAGTCATACAGATAATTGGGTCACTCGAGTAATCGGGTCACGTGGGTAATCGGGTCACGCAGTTAATGGGACTGATATGAAGTACTATGGAAAGTGGTGCGACCTTACCAAGTTCACAGCGATCGCTTGGGACAGCGACAGAGCGCTGGAAATCGATACACTCGTGGTTCACGCCAAAAGTGTTATCTCCACTCTTGATCTCTATTGCCATACAAGTACCGTTAAGATATCTGAAATCACGCATACAAGACCATTAGAATCAGTTCATAACGCTTAATACTCATCCTCGTACTCGGACCATAAAAACAAGTCAGAAGTTGAATACTAGCAGAGAGCCACAGGTACATGACATAGCCTGGCCATATTCTGGCCACTTCAGTACTCATGTACTTACAGCTGGGGTTTGTACTATGTTTACAGTAAGGTAGTATTATAAAATGGAGTTTTTTTCGCCGTGGACGATTTCAGCGATCAGGCGTGTGGTAAAACATCTGCAATCTCACATTTTTTGCGAATTTACTTCAACCTTTGTCTGACATGATTAGATAACAAATAAATATGGTTGATATTATCTATTTACAGTTCAATAGTGAACATCGAGATTTCGGGAAAAACTTCTGTTTTACAGTCTCATACAAGTCTCAGGTATATATAATCAATGAAGAGTACGGCAGTAGTAAGGAGAGACTGTATCTCACCTGTTAGAGTTGTCTGCTCCTGGGGCCAGATTCCTCGGAACACACCTATACAGTATTACATAAAACTTCAGTAACCAGTGGCTGTCAGGAATAACGACCTGACACGCGATCGATGTCTTACTTTGGGGGAGGTCCACCCCGCCATGAGCCACTGTATGTGCAGCAGGATGCAAGACTTTGCCGCTCAGGGGTCATAGTCAGATCGTGGTCAAGAAATTGGCCCCAAAGCATCAGCATGTGGGTGGTATCAGTCGACATCTTCATATCCGAGTAAGACTTGTGCTTCATATGAAGTCTTGTAGATATTTCTCGGGGAGGAGGCAGGCAGTTACCTGAGAGAGTGGATTCCTATGTAACTAGCAGGTCACAAAGCATATGACGTGCCACAGAAAATCCACGCCACGTCACATATCATATCACATGTGTCATCAGGTAGCATGTGTCACACGTCAGACAGTGCATAAGATATCACATCAGACAAGATGGGTCAGTTGTGGAGTAGGGAGATGGAGAGTAGATGATCGGGACAGACCTGTGGTTGAGTATTGCCTGGGAGAGTTGACATTGTCGTCATATGCCGGAGTGCTAAATCTGATGTATGGAAGAGGTGCTGATCCCCACGTCCGGTACACGAGGTTGTTACAGCGACCGTCCTGCAGGCAACAGTCAATCAGAGGATAAAGTGTCTGATATTGATAGGCTGGTGAGAGACTCCGTAATACTGACTATGGATCTGTACAGTTCACCAGAGTCACACGGAGACCAGTCGTGCAAACAGTTCAGAGACGAAAAGTTGATGGAACGTTTCGCCCTCCTCTGAGCTTCCCCAAACCTGGATATCAGCAAGTCTATAAGGCATGAGGAGTACAAGGAGACTACAGCTGTATTAGTAGCAGTCATACCCGAGCTGGCTCGTCAGGTCTGCGAGGACGGAGAGAACATGCTCAGCAGCCTGATACACGGAGCGACGTTTGACAGAGTGACGGGAGGCGGAGGAGAACGGACAGCCAGCGACGCCCACACCTGTAACACACGCTCACTGTCACTGTAACAATAGCAACACTCTCTGTTTGGTAGAAATAAGAAAGCATTATGAAACGCCTTGGCGAGCACACAGGTGTGATGGTGAGAGGACTGCACTGATTGTAACGGATTACCTGCCAGATTAGTCCGTTCATTATTGATGTGGCGCTTTAATCTTTGGCTCACTAATCCATTGTCCTCAAAGTGCTTCAAGATCTTGGAATAGTCAACATCAACAGACGCTGAAATACAGCCAGAAATACAAACCAGAGTACAGACACTACAATCCAACATACAACAATACCACTAAAATACAGCATCCTATACAGACATTACAATACAGCACCCAATACAGACACTACAATACAGTGACCAACACAGACACTGGAGTACAATATACGAGACAACCATTACAATACAGCATTCAACACAACCACTACCATACAATATATGACACAACCACTACAATACATACTACAGCACAACATACAGCATAGGCACTGCAATACAACTACTACAATACAGAATCAAATACAGAATTCAATACAGTTACTACAATACAGTGACCAACACAGCTGTTACCAGTTGCCTAAGCACGTGAGCAGACAGCTGACTCACCGGTGGCAGTGTATAGCAGCAGAGAGAGGAAGCTGCTGAGCAGCAGTGAATGGACCATCTCCCGTCAGCGGACGGAAATGCTCCTATATTTTACCACTGGTCAGAGGACAAGCGCCTGATGAGTGGTCATCCAAGGTCAACTAAAGGCATAGTTATTACATCACACGAGGGCACTGAGACTCACAGACAGACAGACATGGTAGATACTCACACTGTAACACTGGCTCTCACCCTGTAACTCTCACGTGAGTCAGAGACTGGTGGCGGGAGAGGAAGCCGATGTCACTATATATGCACTCAACAGACGTAAGCAGAACTTCCTCAACATTCACTGAGCTACAGTAATATCTAACCGTGAAAAAAATGGGAGGGTCCGGGTGGAGGAACTTGAACAGCAACACGACACAGCAAACAGCTGAACACAATGATCAAGATCCTGTATAATGGTTTGACCATGAACCATAAGGACACAGAGAAAGGAGTTGACTGTAGGCTGTTAATCATCCCAAGTTAGGTCTGTCACGGCTGATCGATTGGGTGAGGCCTACTACCTAATTTTGAGTTCACTTCCATTGGAAGAAGAGAGACATGGTTCCCTGGATCGCAGCAGACCCGCCCCTAGTCAGAAGTAGGTCTATCCTCAACCGGCAGTGGACCCACCCCTAGCTGGCAGTAGACCTGCCCATAGTCAGCAGTGGATCTGATATGATATTTCCAGAGAATATGCAGGGAAAGACCTCTAGCTACAAACACTGCATGGAAGCAGCTGTCATGTGGACAGAATATATGACACCATCAATCATTGGGTGACACAGGTACGACTCCGATGAACAAACTTGCAACTCATGCATGGCGAGCTGAAGCTTCCTCACATGCTGTTCTTGGAATACTTGCTGTCATATGATCGAGTATCTGTGATACATGATAATAACTGGGGCTGGCGACGTGTATCAGCCTGCCCCTGGCATATCAGGTCCCCCTAACAGCGCCGGAGTCCTGCGAGTGCTGGACTAGTCTCAACAGCCATACCCACGCATTCATCAGCACCAAGTTCAGCTGGTAAAAAGTTTCACTCAGGGAATATTTTTTGGCATTGGCCAAAATTATCTAACAGATTAAATGTATTCCCAAGAACTCGCAAATCTTATGGAATACCACTGAAAGAGGGTCAGTTTCTCACAGACTGTTTCAGTTGCTCTCGCTTGCATTACCAAAGTTTGGTACTAATGTACTAATGTACTACCGTACTAATGTACTAATGTGCTAATGTGCTAATGTACTAATGTATACACAGATATTTCAGCGGACAAATTATTGTAAAACTTTGTGCAAATCATCTGGAATATTTATAGGGTTATAGGATTGTTAGTTATTTCTTTCCAGCTTGTATATAACATAAAGAGCTATGGCGTTCAACAATAGTGTTTTCTTCGAGTTGCTATTACAGCTATTATTGTGAGGTTGCTAAAATTTCAATGTATGCAGTATGAGGGCAAATTCAGCCCAAGAAACAAAGGCAGAAAGTGGATCTTTAACACCCCACCCCCC
>ERZ1740065.2833-NODE-2833-length-10845-cov-5.661260_pt1 | contig 10845 bp, 9 predicted proteins | sample MGYA00581738_ERZ1740065 | MGnify/ENA primary metagenome ERZ1740065 (study PRJEB43018, sample SAMN04849749) | marine metagenome | isolation source: floating plastic debris | place: Pacific Ocean | collected 2008-09-01 | study: EMG produced TPA metagenomics...
CGCCTGGTGGAGCATGGGCAGCTACTACCTGCGCACCTGGCACAGGCGCTGGTTCAATGATCATATGGAGGATGGCGTGACCGTCCGCGATCTGGGCGAGGGCACCGCCGGGTTCTCGCTCTCCGGCCCTGCGTCAAAGGCGGTGATCGAAAAGCTCACCGACGGCCCCATCGGCGACCTGCCCTTCATGGGCTGCGGCGCCTTCGACATCGGCCTTCTGCGCTGCAAGGTCGGGCGGCTCTCCGTTACGGGCGAGTTGGGCTATGAAATCCACTGCCGCGCGGGCGATCACGCCACTCTGCGCCGCATCCTGCTGGAGGCCGGTGAGGCGGAAGGGATCCGCGAGGTCGGCTTCAACGCGCTCCTCAGCCTGCGGATCGAGAAGAGCTTCGGCATCTGGAACGCTGAATTCACCCAAGGCTACACCCCCGGGATGACCGGCATGGACCGCTGGATCGACTGGGAGAAAGACTTTGTCGGCAAATCCGCCGCACGTGCCGAGCGCGACGGCAACGGCCCCGCGCAAATTCAGGTCACGCTGGAGATCGACGCCAAGGATGCGGATGCCAGCGGCTATGAGCCGATCTGGGCGGGTGAAGAGAAGGTCGGCTTCGTGACCTCCGGTGCTTACGGTCATACGACCGGCAAGTCGCTCGCCATGGCGCTCGTGAACACCGAACACGCCAAGCCCGACACGGCGCTCAGCGTGCATGTGGTCGGGGTCGCGCGCGCCGCCCAGGTCATCCCGCCTTCGCCCTATGATCCAGAGGGCAAGGTCATGCGGGTATGACGCTGGCAGAAAACACCGGGCGTCGGCGCACCCGTCGGGGCTGCGGCGCCCCGCCCGTCAAGCGCACGGTGGATTACCGCCACCTGCGCAACCCGTTCCCGCCCATGTCGGTGTTCTCGGACGACCGGATCGCGGCGATCCACGAGGCCGCGCTCGACGTGCTCGAACGCCTCGGCATCAAGGTCCTGCTGCCCACCGCGCGCACCACCTATAAGTCGGGCGGCGCCACCGTGCACGACGATACAGAAATGGTGCACATCGGGCGTGAGATGGTGGAAGCCGCCCTGGCCAGCGCCCCGCGCTCCATCCCCGTGCGCGGTGCCGTGCGGGAACGTGACATCACGCTGGAACTCGGCAATCTGGTCTTTCAGCCGGGCGCCGGTGCGCCCCATGCGACCGATCTGGAGCGGGGCCGCCGCCCCGGCACCGAACGCGATTTCCGCGAGCTCGTGCAGCTGACCCAACACTTCGACGTGCTGCACATGGTGCCGCCGCTGATCGAGCCCCAGGACGTGCCGATGCACCTGCGCCACTACGCGACGCTTGATGCGCAACTGTCGCTGTCGGACAAGGTGCCCTTCATCTTCTCGCGCGGCACGCCGCAGGTAACGCAAAGCTTCGAGATGCTGCGCGACTTCCGCGGTCTCTCGGACGCGGAGTTCGCCGCGGAAAGCCACTGCTACACGATCATCAACACCAACTCGCCGCGCACCCTTGACATCCCCATGGCCCAAGGGCTGATGGATTTTGCCAAGGCCGGGCAGGTCAGCATCGTGACCCCCTTCACGCTCATGGGCGCCATGGCCCCGATCACCGTAGCGGGTGCCATGACCCTCAGCCACGCCGAGGCGCTCGCCGCGATCACGCTGACCCAGCTCACACGCCCCGGCGCGCCGGTCTGCTACGGCACCTTCACCTCCAATGTCGACATGAAGTCCGGCGCCCCCGCCTTCGGCACGCCCGAACACTTCAAGGCCAGCCTCGCCGCAGGGCAACTCGCCCGCTTCATCGGCCTGCCCTGGCGCTGCGCCTCCGGGTCAGCCGCGAACCTCAACGACGTGCAGGCGGCTAATGAAACCCAATTCGGTACCTGGGGATGTCTTCTCGCTGGTGCGACAGTCGTGATCCACGCCGCCGGTTGGCTGGAAGGCGGATTGACCGTATCCTACGAAAAACTGATCACCGATCTGGAAGTGCTTCAAATGGTTGCCGAACTCTGCACCGCAACTGCCGCGCAAGACGCGGATATCGGACTGGACGCGCTGGAAGAAGTGCAACCGGGCGGCCATTTCTTCGGCGCCGCTCACACCATGGAACGCTACCAGACCGCCTTTTACGAGTCGCTGATCGGCGATCTGTCGAATTTCGGCACCTGGCAGGAACGCGGCGCCATCGACACCACCACCCGCGCCACGGATTTATGGAAACGGATCATCGCCGAAACAGCCGGCCCCACAATCGACACAGCGGCGGTGGCTCGGCTGCGCGACAGCATCCGCATCAAGTCGGATGCGGGCGGCGCGCCGCCCGAAAGCTGACCAATGGAAACACCGGTAAAAACCAGCGCCGATCAGGCAGGCCCGACTACAAACCCGCCGCCCGTCGGCAACATCAAGGTCACGCGGCAGGATTGGCTGGACGCGGCCCTGGCTGCATTGCTGTCACAGGGTGTCGAGGGTGTGAAAATCCAGCTCATCGGAGAGAAACTGGACGTCTCGCGCTCCAGTTTCTACTGGTATTTCAAATCGCGGCAGGACCTGCTTGATGCACTCCTGGACCACTGGCAGAAGACCAATACCGCCGCACTGGTCGCCAAGGCGCAGGCGCCCGCGCGGACCATCACCGAGGCCGTAGGCCACGTCTTTCGCTGTGCGATCAACCCCAGCCTATTCGACACCCGGCTCGATTTTGCCATCCGTGACTGGGCCCGGCGGGCGCCGCGGGTGCGGGAGGTTCTGCATGCATCCGAAGCCGAACGCCTGCAGGCTTTGACAGAGATGTTTGCACGGTTCGACTATCCCGAACTGGAAGCCGTCGCACGGGCCCGGCTCCTCTATTACATGCAGATCGGCTATGACGATGCGCAGCTCAGCGCACCCATGGAAGCACGCAGCCGCCTTGTCCCCAGCTACCTGCTCGGCTTTACAGGCCGTGACCCACTTCCCGGTGAAGTAGAAGCACTCATCGCCTATGCCCGTGACCTCGAAGCGGGGAAAATGCCGGAATAATCTTGGCGATCACTCGAATTTGCAGGTGCGTTTGCGCGCCGAAGTGTTATTTGACATCTGCGGGGTCGTTGCGATCCGGTTCAATCGCCTGCGTCAGGCACAGAAAGCTTACCCATGATTACGCCATCCATGCCCAACCTGCTGCGTTTCCTGTTTATGTCCGTCGTTCTGATTGCCAGTGCGAACGCCGTTGCCGCCCAGAACGAGGCGGCCGCGGTCGGTGTCGAAACGGTGGAGGTACAATCCATCGCCGAAACCGTTCCGCTTTTTGCCGAAGTGGTCACGTCGCGTGAAGGTACCGTGGCCAGCCGTATCGCTGGCACGGTGGAAAAGGTACATGTGCTTGAAGGGGTTGCGGTGTCGGAGGGCGACGTTCTGGCAGAGCTTGATACCGAACTTCTGGAAATCCTCGCGCGACAGGCGGATGCGGGCCTGTCGGAGGCGCGGGCCGGTATTGCCACCGCCACATCGCGCGTGGACCGCACGACCAAGGCGCTTGCACGCATCGAAGGGTTGCGGGGAACGACGTCTTTTTCCTCCAGCCGGTTCGACGAGGCACAAAGCGATTTCTTCGAGGCCCGCGGTCAACTGGCCGAAGCCGAGGCCCGCGTTCAAACGGCAGAGGCAAATGAGGCCGAGGCCCGCTACCAGCTCGACCGCGCCCAGATCAAGGCGCCGTTTTCCGGCATCGTGTTGGAGGTGAACACAAACCCGGGCGAATTCATCAGCTCCGGCGCGCCGGTGGTGTCCCTGCTGGACACGCAATCATTCGAGATCGAGGCCAGCGTGCCATCAAAATATGTACGGGTCCTCGAACCCGGGCTCGAAGTGACCGGGATCACCGAAGCGGGAGAAGACCTGGAACTTCGGGTGCGGGTGCTGCTGCCGGTCGAAGAAACCGCAACCAGAACGCGCCCGGTGCGGTTCTCGTCGCCGCGGCTCATCGACATGCCGACCGTGGCGATTGGCCAGTCGATCACCGTGTCCATCCCGATCAGCGCGCCGCGCGAGGTCTTGTCCGTACCAAAGGATGCCCTGGTACAGGCGCGCGGTGGCTGGACCGTTTTCGTGGCCGAGGATGGCCAGGCGCAACCCCGCATGGTCGAGATCGGCGTCGCCCTTGGTGACAGGTTTGAAGTACTGGGGGGCCTCGCCGAAGGTGACATCGTCGTGACGCGCGGCAACGAACGGCTGCGTCCGGGTCAACCCATCACGCCGATGGGCGCCAGCAACTAGGGGACAGACATGGATTTCATTCGCTTTGCCATCGACCGCCCGGTTGCCGTGATGGCGGCTGTCGTGATGGCCGTGCTCTTCGGCATTATCGCTGTCACCCGCATCCCGATCCAGCTGGCCCCCGACGTGCGCAAACCCATCGTCGTCATCACCACCAACTGGCCCGGTGCCGCCCCCTCCGAGATCGAACGCGAGATCATCAATCCGCAGGAGGAGGCCCTGCGCGGGCTCGAAGGGCTCGACGTGATGACGTCGCGCGCCCAGTCCGGCGAGGCAGAGGTCACGCTGGAATTCGGCATCGGCACCGATATGAGCCAGTCATTGCTGCTCGTGTCGAACCGGCTCGACCGGGTGGGCGACTATCCTGACGAAGCGGGCGAACCATCGCTGGACACCTCCGGGTCGGATGACAGCCCGATCGCATGGGTGCTGGTGACGGCGCTCGATGGAAACACGCGCCCGATGCCGACCTATGGCGATTTCGTCGAAGACGTGATCCAGGACCGTGTGGAGCGGATCGAAGGCGTGTCCGCCGTGAACGTCTTTGGCGGTGTCACCCGCGAACTGCAGGTCGTGGTCGATCCCCGACAGCTGGCACGGTTCGATCTGACAGTCCCGGACGTGGTGAGCATCCTGCGCAGCGAAAACATCTCGCTATCCGCCGGGGATGTGGAAGAAGGCAAACGCCGCTATGTGGTCCGCGCCGAAGGCAACCTCAACACCGTCGCGGCACTTGAAGAAGTCGTGCTGCGCTCGGAATTGAGCAATGGCGGATCAGGCCGTGTGCGGGTGGGCGACGTTGCCGACGTCGGATTTTCCTATCAGGAACCCGGCGCGCGGCTGCGGTTCCGCGGAGAGCCGGGACTGGCCTTCAACATCGTGCGCGAACCGGGTGCGAACGTGATCGAGACGATGGAGGCCGTGCGCGAGGTCCTGACCGAGCTGGAGCAAGGCCCGGTGGCCGATGCAGGCCTGAAGTTGCGCCAGGTCTATGATGAGACGGTGTACATCAACGGCGCAATCGATCTGGTAACGCAGAACATCTGGATCGGTGGCGCGCTGGCCGCGGCCGTGCTGCTGGCCTTCCTGCGCAGCCCACGGGCCACACTGGTGGTGTCGCTGGCCATCCCGGTCAGCATCGTGGCCACCTTTGTCGCCATGGCCGCGACAGGGCGCACGCTAAACGTGATCTCCCTCGCCGGTATCGCCTTTGCCGTGGGCATGATCGTCGATGCGGCCATCGTTGTGCTCGAAAACATCTACCGATTGCGCGAACAGGGCAAATCCCGACGCGAGGCGGCCTATCACGGCGCCAAACAGGTCTGGGGCGCGATCCTCGTCTCGGCGCGCACCACCGTGCTGGTCTTCATCCCGATCCTGATCATGCAGTTGGAGGCCGGGCAGCTCTTCCGTGACATCGCCGTGGCGATTTCGGTCTCGGTGCTTCTGTCCCTGGTTGTCGCTGTCACGGTGATCCCCGCGCTCGCCAGCCGTCTGTTGAAACAGGGCGAGCAGGTGACGATGCGCATCTGGGGGCTGGACCATCTGGCGCGGGGTTTTCACGGACTGGTCATGCGTTACGTACGGATGACAGTCCGGTTCCGGGCCATCGGCCTGGTGATGGTGGCCGCCATCGCCGGGGGCGCGGCCATCGCAAGCATCGTCTTTCTGCCCCGTCTGGAATATTTGCCGGAAGGCAACCGCAACCTCGTCTTCGGGCTGATCATCCCGCCGCCGGGATACAACCTCGACACCACTGAAACCATCGCCCAACGCATTGAAACCGTCGCCCGCCCGCTCTGGGAAGCCGCGCCGGAACCGCAGATGGAAGACGGGACACCGACCATCGAGAATTTCTTCTTCGTTGCCCTGAGCGGCACCAGTTTTGTCGGCGCTGCCGCCGTCGACGGGAAACGCGCGGGCGATCTCATCCCGGTGCTTTCCGGCCCGATCTTTGCCGAGCCGGGCACCTTCGGTTTCATGACCCAGCCATCGCTTTTTGGCCGCGGCGTGGGGGGCGGACGCACCATTGAGCTCAACATCTCGGGTCAGGATCTCGAAGAGATACTTGCCGTCGCCGGGCAGGCCGCAGGCGCCATCTCGGGGCTCCTGCCCCGGTCCCAAGGGCATCAGTTCCGTCCGATCCCGGGGCTTGAACTGGGCGCACCCGAAGTGCGGCTGGTGCCGGACCGGCTGCGCTTGGCGGATGCGGGGCTGACCGCGTCCGATCTGGCCGTCACCGTCGATGCCTTCAACGACGGGCTGCGGATTGCCGAGATTACCGTGGGCGCCGAACGGCTGAACCTGATGCTCAAGGGCGACCCCGGCCTGCAGGTGGCGCAGCGCACGCAGGACATCGGCAATTACCCGGTGGTGACCCCCTCGGGCCAGATCGTTCCGGTCACGGCACTTGCGGATGTGATCGTAACCGCCGGCCCGACGGAAATCCGTCACCGCGACCGGCTGCGGACCGTGACGCTCGAGGTGCGCCCGTCGGACGCCCTGCCGCTCGAGGCCGCGGTCGAACTGCTTGAAAACGAGGTCGTGTCGGTGCTCGAAGAACAGGGCCTGCCCAACGGTGTGCGCATGAGCGTCTCCGGCACCGCCGATCAGCTCAGCCAGACATGGGACGCGATTCAGATCAACCTCGCCGTTGCCTTGATCATCGTCTTCCTGGTGATGGCGATCCTGTTTGAAAGCTTCGTATTGCCGCTGGTGATCCTGATTTCGGTTCCTGTGGCGGCGGCCGGCGGCGTCGGCGGGCTTGCACTGCTCAATACCTTTCAGAACCAGCCGCTGGACATGCTGACCCTGCTGGGGTTCATCATTCTGGTCGGCATCGTGGTCAACAACGCGATCCTGATCGTGCACCAGACGCTCTATCACCTGCGTGAAGACGGTATGCCCCCGGTTGCTGCCATCGAAGAAGCGACCAGCAACCGGATCCGGCCTATTTTCATGTCCACGCTGACATCGGTGTTCGGCATGCTGCCCCTGGTGCTGATCCCCGGAGAGGGGTCCGAGCTGTATCGGGGTCTGGGCGCTGTTGTCGTTGGTGGGCTGTCGATGTCGGCTTTCCTGACGCTGTTGACCGTGCCGCCGCTCCTGCGCCTCTGCGTGCGGGCACCGCGCGCCGATGAGGATGCGGCCCTGACCGGGCGCCCGGCGGAGTGACGCTACTTGCGCCAGTGAAACGGCACGATGATCAAGGCCCCGATGGATGAGACAATAGCGTTCACGCCTGGGCTGGCGAAGCCAAAGCCGAACATCAGCCGCACGAAGTAGAACAGAAAAGCGCCCCCGATGCAGATGATGATGCTCTGCACGATTCCATTATGCGTGAACCCGGTCTTTTCGCAGAGATAGCCGACGATCCCCGCAATCACCACGGTACCGATCAAGGTTGGAAACATCGCGGGCTCCTTTACAGCTGTTTGCCTTCAGGCATCGGCCAGCCGCGCAGGAAGGTATCGGCATCCTGCACCCCTTTGCCTGCCCGCTGCAAGCGGAGGAGTTCCACCGCGCCCGCACCGCAAACCACCCGCAGGGGATCATGCAGGATCGTACCCGCCTGTCCCTGCCCCTGGGCAAACCGCGACGCTAGGATCTTGATGCGCGTCTCACCATCCATCGTCCAGGCCCCCGGAAAGGGCGACAGCCCCCGGATCAGGCGATCCACTTCGGCGGCGGGCCGCTGCCAGTCCAGGCGCGCTTCGCTTTTGTCGATCTTATCCGCATAGGTGACACCCTCGCGCGGCTGCACTTCCGGGGTCAGCCGGGGCAGCTGCGCCAGGGCGTCGATGATGAGAGCCGCCCCCATATCGCTCAGCCGGTCATGCAGCTGAGCGGTGGTTTCCTCCGCTTCGATTGGGGTCTTGTCGCGCATCAGCACCGGTCCGGTGTCCAGCCCGGCATCCATCTGCATGATGCAAACGCCGGTTTCGGTATCTCCGGCGATGATCGCGCGGTGGATCGGCGCAGCGCCACGCCACCGCGGCAGAAGGCTGGCGTGAATGTTGAGACATCCGTTTTCGGGAGCGTCCAGAATGGCCTGCGGCAGAAGCAACCCGTAGGCGACCACAACGGCGACATCTGCCTCCAGCTCTTGAAAGTCAGCCTGCGCGGTCGCGTCCTTCAAGGAAACCGGCGTCCGTACTGTCAATCCCAGGGCAAGGGCGCGCTGATGTACCGGGCTGAGCCGCTCTTTCTTGCCCCTGCCCGCCGGACGTGGCGGCTGGCAGTACACGCAGGCAATCTCGTGTCCGGCAGCCACCAGGGCATCAAGCACCGGAACCGAGAATTCAGGTGCCCCCATGACGATCACACGCATCTTTTGTCTCCCAACAAGGGTGGCCTGAACGCCCACCCTACCTGCCGGACGCCAGGGTTTGTGGTGGCAGGTAGGGTGGGCTTTCAGGCCACCTTACCCCTGTCGCTTGCGGGCCTTGCGCAGCAGCATGTCACGCTTCACCTTGCTCAAACGATCAAAATACATGCGTCCCTGCAGGTGATCGATCTGGTGTTGCACGCTGGTCGCCTCCAACCCGACGAAATCGCGCCGCACATAGAGCCCGGTTTCATCCATGAACCGCACGGCGACACCTCTGGGCCGCGAGATCGCGGCGGATACGCCCGGCAGATTTGGGCTGGCCTCTTCATGCACATTCATCACCGCCGATGCATCCAGCACTTCGGGGTTCGCCATGCGGATACGCCTGTTCCGCGCATCCGACGCATCCACCACTGCCACCTGCAGCATCACGCCGATCTGGGGGGCCGCCAGTCCGACACCCGGCATCGCGTCCATTGTTTCGATCATATCGCCCCACAGCACCCTGATGTCGTCGGTGATCTCATCCACCGGTGCCGCGGCTGTCCTCAGGCGAACATCCGGCCATTTCACAAACGGGTGCTGGGTCACGCGTTGACATCCGCATAGCGTTCTTCGGCCCTGCGGCGCGTATCCGGTGCCAGGTGGTCCAGCGTCACCACACCGTCGAGATGATCCAGTTCATGCTGGACGCAGGCAGCGGCAAAACCACTGAAACGCCCCGTCTTGCGCGCGCCGGACAGATCCATCCAGCGCAACGTCACCTCTGCCGGGCGGGTCACGCTCACGCTGAGACCGGGCAGCGAGAGGCACCCCTCGCTGGTTTCGGCAACCGCCTTGCTCCTCGTCTCGATCTCCGGGTTCAGAAAAACCATTGGGCAGGGCTCGCCGTCTTTCCATCCCGTATCCATCACGAAAATGCGCAGCATCGCACCAACCTGCGGCCCGGCCAGACCGCGCCCCGGCGCGTCATACATCGTCTCGAGCAGATCCTCGGCCAGCGTCTCGATCTCCGGCGTGACCGCAGCGATCGGCGCGCAGACCTGCCGCAGACGCGGATCGGGCCACAACACGAGATCGCGCACCGTCATGCGCGCGCCAGTTCCCGCTTCATCTTGACCATCTTGCGGGTGATCATCTGACGTTTCAGCGGCTTGAGGTAATCAATGAAGAGCTTGCCATCGAGATGATCGACTTCGTGCTGCGCACAGGTCGCCCAAAGGCCATCGAATGTCTCCTGCTGTTCCTTCCCGTCCCGGTCGATCCAGCGCACCTCGACCTCGGCGGGCCGGGTCACATCCGCAAACTGCTCGGGGAGCGACAAACAGCCCTCCTCGTAGACATTCATCTCGTCCGAGGCGGCGATGATTTCCGGGTTGAACATGATCAGGGGGCGCGGTTTCTCCACCTCCCCCTTGACGCAATCCAGTACCACGAGTCGCTGCAGAACACCCACCTGCGGGGCCGCGAGCCCGACGCCGGGCGCCTCATACATCGTCTGCAGCATATCATCCGCCAGAGCCCGCAATTCATCCGTCAGATCAGCCACCGGGGCTGCCTGTTTTTTCAACCTCGGATCCGGGTGCAGCAGAATGTTCCGTTTCATGGTCTTCATGTAAGCCAGCAACTGCCCGGCTGCAACACGCGTGGACTTGCGGCCTGCGAATTTCCCGCTAGCTTGCGGCAGGTAACAAGGAGACCCCCATGAGCCTCGACACCCCCCATGATGACCGGTTCGATACCCTGATTGACCGGCGCGGCACCGATTGCTCCAAATGGGACACCATGCAAACCATCTACGGGGTCCCGTCCGATGAGGGCCTCGCCATGTGGGTCGCCGACATGGATTTTCGGCCGCCGGATTGCGTTCAGCAGGCGCTGAGGGACATGCTCGATCACGGCGTCTACGGATACTACGGGAACGAAGACAGCTACCGCGCGGCGATCCAGTGGTGGATGCAGGAACGCCACGGCTGGCAGGTCGAGAAAGAGTGGATCTTCAACGCCCACGGGCTGGTGAACGGAACCGGTCTTTGCATTGACGCCTTCACCAAGCCGGGCGACGGGGTGATCCTCTTCACCCCGGTCTACCACGCCTTTGCCCGCGTCATCAAAGCCGCCGACCGCAAGGTTGTGGAATGTCCGCTGGTGCAGGTCGATGGCCGGTACCAGAGGGACGTCGACGCGTATGACGCCCAGATGACCGGTTCTGTAAAGATGATCTTCCTATGCTCGCCACACAATCCGGTCGGGCGGGTGTG
>ERZ1740065.2834-NODE-2834-length-10844-cov-11.742145_pt1 | contig 10844 bp, 6 predicted proteins | sample MGYA00581738_ERZ1740065 | MGnify/ENA primary metagenome ERZ1740065 (study PRJEB43018, sample SAMN04849749) | marine metagenome | isolation source: floating plastic debris | place: Pacific Ocean | collected 2008-09-01 | study: EMG produced TPA metagenomics...
GTATTACTGTATTACTGTATTACCGTATTACTGTATTACCGTATTACTGTATTACAGTATATTACTATGGCACTCTAAACAACAAGTGATTAGGCATAGATGAGGCGAGGCAGCAGCAGGAGAACAGGCCAGGACTAAAATTAGTCAGTGAAATTAGAATTTAAACAGAAAATCAATCAGCATTCTGGAGAACAGAAGTTGCCAAGGCCTTAAGTATAATAGACACGTTTGATTCATAGCTGAGACAGAGACAGAGTCGCATTGCAGTAGTCAAAGAGAGGAGACTAGGGACAAATGAGACAGAGACAGAGTCGCATTGTGGTGGTTTGAGGGAGGGAGTGAGACGGAGTTGCACTGTAGTGGTCGTGTTTTGCAGATCAGTTTCTGGTTACAGGTAAATGCGGAGGCGCGATTGATCTGGTGACACATATATTTTACAAGCGAAGAGGAGTGGTATGGACATTTCCTCTCATTGTCGCCAGAAACTCGGCCTGGAAATACATACCCAGCTACCTGAGACCAGAGGATGGTAAGTGAGACATCTTTATGCTAACTGCTAACTTACTTACCCGCCCGTTAATAGAGGAGCTGCACTACATAAGTGCATCAGCCACACGTCTACCAGTACACTCATTGTAGGCTACCAGTACACTCATTGTAGGCTACCCAATCCAACTCTACCAGATGTTTCCCCTTATAAGACGGTTCAGAGGGAGGTTTGTCGCTGTGATGCAAGTTTATGATGGGGTCGTGACCTCAGCGGGCTCTGTCTCCTTTCCTGAGTGGCCTGATATATATGCTATAAAAGGTAGTGTCATAGTCAAGTACTCGAAAACGAAACGGTTTTGTGGATTGAGCATTTTTGCAATAGAGCTGTTGGTTGCTAGCTCAAGTGCATTTATTTTCAGTGACATTGTACGAAACAAATGTTGAATCAAGATCTCAAAGTTATAAGATAACAAATATTTTCCGCGTATTAAAGTTCCGTTTTACAGTAAATGATCACATGGTATGACGTGTACTACGTGTACTGCGTGTACTGCGTGCACTGCGTGCAGTGCGTGTACTGCGTGTACTGCGTGTACTATGTGTGCTATGCTTCATTACAGGATCGTCTTTCATTACCTACCAATTCCAACCTGATGGTACGTTTGTGTACAGAAAATCTCAGTCTATCTCATCACGTCTTGGCATAGCGGGGGAACTGGATACAATCTACTATGACGAATTTACGAAGAAAATCTACGCCTTTCAGAGAGATCAGGTGAGCAGTTACGTTTATCATGCCAATCGAAATGAGGATCTGCTCAATGGAGGAAAGCAGATTTTCTGACGCCAAAAGATACAGCATGAACTGTCCGTAGCCAAGCAACTTGCTACATACCATTCTATTGGCCACTAGGGAGATGATACTGTAATATTGGTGTAAAGATGTGAATTGAGGTACATGATGTATGCTCCATTCAGAAGTTCGCTTTCGGAAAATGGATTTCATGTTCCAGGTTTACCAATTTTCAAAGTCATTTCGCTATGAGCGAAGACGCCGAATAGCTGATCTGTATCCACCAGTGTCAAATGCTGTTGACAGATCCTACTACAGCGGAGTGGACACTGCTCATATATGGTGGAATGGAGGTCGTATATAGTAAGTTATCATTCTATACCACAGTACAATTGATGATATATCAGTCTATATATGCTCATTGCATATGGCTCATTTCTCATCTCTGATTGCCGTTGCTGATTGCTGATTGCTCATCTCTGATTGCCGTTGCTGATTGCTGATTGCTCATCTCTGATTGCCATTGCTGATTGCTGATTGACTCTAAGTTGCATTGATACAGTACGCTCCACTGTTAGCTCTCTTATCTGGACATCATACTAGGCTGGCACTCAGATTTTATGCTATCAGCCCTTTTGTATTGATCCTCTTTCGCCTACATCAAATGAAATGGACCATGGATCGTTTCAGCCTGTTCATGATGAAAGGAGTGAAGATCTATGCAGGCATGTACGATCAAGGTTGGAAGATGCATTATTTAGGGACCAGAGAAAACATGAACAATATATTCGACATTCAGGATATTTGCCCAACGATCTGCTAGCGCATATAATATCCTTATCTTCCCAAGTATCGGACTCCTGATAGAGAATATGTTTTCTGATCCTATGGCCTGGTTATATAAAGTGACACTGAATAAATCATGAGTTTTTGAATGGAATAAACTTGGCATGACGTAGGGGATTTCGGACTAAATATGAAATATTCACGTCGCTGGGCTTCTATACAGGGCATGAATAGTGTGAGTGAGTTTTCAATGGTGACTAATCAATGACCGATAACTCAGTAGTAACTCTCCACATTAGTGTGGGGCATACAGCTCAGGACAGTAGTGTGGTGTTGGACACTCTCTACCGACGATGAGCTCTACATACAGTGTTGTACCAGTCGCTGCCCTCTGCCTGATGTTGGCTGTCACAGCGGTACAAGCTGCCGATGACCAGTCAGAGAGTGATGAGAACTTCGAGTACAGGCAGTGCGACACAGAGTCTCATCAGATCTACATTCTGGACACTGTGACGTTGGACACTGTGTGCTGCTCCAGATGGTGTCTCAAACGATCTAACTGCTATGGATTCACGTATGACAAGTCCTCCAAACACTGTAGGCTCATGTCGGTGGTTGCTGACTCGGGTTCGTCACAGCAATGTGATGCGAGCAGGGCAAAGTCACCTGAGCTCACGTTTACCAGGACGAACCGAACGTCTGAAGGTTGGCTTTTCAAGATGCGGACAATGAATCAAATCTTGCCCAGCTAATGTTGGTCTCTCTTTGGTTTCTTTGATTTCAGCGAGCTATGCGCCCACCTCAGCGGTGAAGCAGGCTCCGCTAGATATCTCTAACTTTCTCTATCAGGAAGGAATCCCGAGCATGTCTGCTGCCACAGTCTGTTTCTGGTTCAAACAAGAACCGCTGCTGGACCAGCAACAGCTTAAAGATGCTAAAGTTCTCTTCACCCTGGAATCAGGTCGGTAACAATATAAATTTGCCACCTGTGTTCTCTAAAGGCAGATCATAAACTCAAGCTTCGCGTTATCACAAAATCTCAGATGCAGTAAATTTGAATGAAAATTTGACACCTTTCTATTCTTTCTGGAGTATCTTTTGGTGCTTGTCATTCTCCTGTCAATTTTAGCACTCACTCTCGCTCATTCCCGCTCACTCCCGCTCACTACCGCTCACTCCCGCTCACTACCGCTCACTCCCGCTTGTGCTAATGCAAGAATATCTACGGGAGAATGAAAAAAAGTAATACTATGTATCTGGTAGGTAGTAAAGCGTATCATAATGCACCCTAATGCCTAAAGTATGTATACTCCTCCAGCTCTTGGGCTTCATGCGCTCTCTGAACTGTTATGGGCGGCCCTTCAGTGTAAGTCCATATCAATGGTTTTTCAGCTCAGTTCAGATCACACGTTTGTTTTCATGTGAGACTGTACTCCGGGCTCTCAATGACACAGCCATTAGTGGGTAGTAATTATGCTCCATGCGCTCACAGAGCCTCATGTCAAAAGTATTGAGAAATATTGTTTGATTTTTTTCATTCTCCTGTCGATATGGGTGCACGCTCCCTCACACGGGCGCCCTCCCGCATGTGCCCAGATATGTACGCATGCTTCGCATGTGCACATAGCTAAGGGATAACGACAAAGCTTTATGTTCTTATAATATTGCATCAGCTTTTGGAGTTATTACTCCGAATCTAGTATGAGCTTAGTTAATGTCACCACTGGAGTCTATTCCAATTTAGTAAAAACAATTTTCTTGCAGAAACTTCTGATGACGTACTCTCTGCTCTAAGGGTCAGTCGTTACCAGGGTCAGATGTTTATGACCATAAATGGCAAACATTTCGGTTTCGGAGCAGGAAAAGGATCAAACCTATTTCGGTATTATCATAAGCACTGCCTGACCTGGGCCGTGGGCGAGACAGCCAAGGTAATTGCCTATCATTTACATATTGACTCACAGTCCTTCCGATGACAAGCTGCTGCATAGAGAAACATTGTAATGATTCAGGTTTATGATGAGATAAGTTGCTTCGGAACGTCTAATTGAGATAAAGTACTGGAATCTAATCATTCCTTACAACTGCTAATGAAATAATTCACCTCATTGGCTGCAGAACCTGCTCTCACCTGCTCTCACCTGCTCTCACGTGCTCTCATGTGCTCTCACTTGCAGTTAACTTGTGACCAAACGCTTGAGAAAACAACAATGAACAGAAAAATAAATATCTTTAGGAGCCATTAATTGTTAGCCTGACATGTGTTTGAACGTGTTTCATCAGAACTTGCTAATACATCCCCACAAAGCAGGTAGTTCTATTGTTTGTAATTCCAGAAGTTGATGATTGCTACTGTTTGCGGATGCTTGACGATGATTGACCAATTCTTCTTGCTGGTGTGTGAGTAAGAGAATAGCTTGTGCCTGACCGGCCACATTTGTCTTATTAATCTAATTCTTCACTTAGGATATTTATTTGTTCGTTGCTGTTTTCACTAGCGTGTGACAGTCCCAATGAGGAGAGTCAATGATTTTGATTGCATATTTGCATAGTTACATAGTTACGTACTTACATAGTTACATAGTTACATACTTACATACTTACATACTTACAGTGGTACGTGGATATCAACACTCCGGGAACTGTGGAACTTTTTGCTGAGACTGCAGCAACTGATTCCGCTGGAGCAGCCACTTTTGAGGATGCTAACCTTGCCTTGATGCAGCATCATCGTAACAAAAGTAAGTAAAATCACATTTGCTGTTACCCCCCTTCTCTCGTACACTATGTATATATTGATATCTTAGTGGACGGAATGTAAGATAATTTAGTTGATTCATCAGGAGTTTCAGTAACAGTGTGTAACATATTTTTGACAATTTTGTGCAAATTTTTATACAAATCCAAAATCCAAAAAATCCGAAATCCAAAATATCTATGTATGTATCCATCTATGTATATGTGGTGAACTGTAAGCTGCCGTGGTGTAGAGGTTAGCAAGCAAGAGAGAGACTCTTGGTTCAAATCTCAGTGACAGTACACTTTTAAAAGCTATTTCGGCTCTGTTGTTTGTGGGTGAGCTTGTGAGAGGGCAGCGGAACTGGCAGGAGACCTGCCGGTAGATGTTGAGGGTCAGCGAGAGGCAGGCAGTGAGGCCAGTAGGAGGCGCCATGTTGAGTTCCTGAGGACTGGGGAGATGTGTTGAAGTATAAGCTGCCGTGGTGTGGTGGTTAGTACTCCTGTCTTGCAATTCGAATCTCGGCAGCAGCGCACTTGTACAGTATACAGTAAAGAAAAGCATCGACATTCAACAAATTAGGTATATTTGTCACAATCTTGTGGAAATAACGCATTCCCCAATGGCTCCTGGAACAATGGATGACTCCAATAATATAGCTCTCTCTCGGAATTTGCTGTCTCATAATGAGAACTTCATACCATATTGAGAGACGCGCACGAGCCTTTTGGAAACGGGCTGTCTCATTGTTAGTAAGGTGTAGATCCAGTGTGAACCATATGTGTCATAAATTTCCTGGCAAGGGATTCTCTCGGTTTGGCTTGCCTGGTCTCACCTGCTTAGATGGATGTCTGACCGATTTCAGTACGTAGAGAGAAGATTAGATGATGTAGATCAAGTTTACTGGATTATGGTCTGCAAGCTATGAGAGTGTATGAGAGTCAAGTCATGTAGAAGTATAATCATGTAGGTAATTAGATAGACTGCCATCTTGTTTCTTACCGAGGTTGGTATACTAAGAGAAATATGCCCATCGTTTTCTATTGCAGTGTGGATTTTGCTGCCGTCAGTAGTGTTTGCTGGAACCCTGGGCTGGTTCAATATCTGGGATCATGAGAAGACAGCAGACAACCTTGCTGACCTGACCTTGACCGATCAGGGGAACGTTGCCAACATGAACACGCTGACATCGTATGGAAACCCTTCAATGGTGGACATAATGGTTTTAGATGGTTAAATAATCATTTATTCTGTCAATAGTTAAGCCTGAATGCACAATAATACACAGGAAGATTTCGCATACTCCATCGATGAAGAGATTTGGTAGTATCGATTTACTCGCACGGCTTATTTCTTTAACTCAAAAGTGAGCGCATTGATGAAATCGAGCTTTTATCGGGGCTGTGGTAATGAAATGCAACTCTTGTACCGAGTTTTCGGTAGTATTATAGGGTTTTGTTGTTGTCTCATTGATATGCGTGCGGCACATGCTTGCCTGTGCAGCAGTGCGGCAGTGTGGGAGTGCGGTAGTGTGTGCGCATCAACAGGAGAATCATAAAAACCACATTATTTTTATTACTTCAATGTGCCGTTTATATGGAGAGTCAGCAGCGAATCGTTGTAAGACCAGCTGTCTAGGTCACATTTCTACCTCGACCTTGATCTTGACCCTACCAGTACCTAATCATCCAGACCGGAGTGACCCACAAGATACCACGATTATAGACACGGCTCTGCTACTGGCAGGCACATAGAGCTCAGATAGCTGCTGTGTAGCTGAGCCGACATTTTGTTTTTGTAGGAATTGATGTGAAGTTAATCCAGTCTGCTCGTGTTAATACACGCTGACGGTTGATTTGATAGCATGATGCTGTTGCTGAAATTTTACCTAAAAAGATCCTTGCAATGGTCAGTAGAGCCTGGTAGTAGTGTTCTCTGGCTCTGTCGTTATTCATGTCATCTGCTTCTTACTGTGTATTCTGAACAGTGCATCAGTCTCAGCTTTGAAAGTTATATGTACTGTTTAATATGCAATAAAGGATTCAAGTTATGGCCGTGATACAGATCTTATTACCACAAACCAGGCTGATTAGAAAGCACATGTATGTTGAGAAATACTAGTGAAATGAAAACACTGATAAGCAAGGAATAAGTGTCGCTTTTAAAAATTGTCACGCTATGATACGATAGAGCTCAATGCGATATGTTTCGGTGTGATTTAATACAATACATAAAAACGATAATATATCAATATGTTAATATAGTATAATATTATAATACTATGCAATAAATATAATACATCGTAGTTGAGGAATAGTTTGAATTGCTGTGTAATAAGTTTAATTGACAGGATAGAAGGAATGCTGTCTTGTCAAATACAGTTTCAGTTTGGGCTGCTATTTTGTTGCCTCAACCATTTGTGCAGTGATTTGCTGACAGGACAGACTGAGTGTCTACGTAACTATTATCCCCAGGCTACAGCTCTTAGACCAGTAAGTGGGTCTAGCTGTTAGCTTATCAGCGTTCCCGACATCATCTCTGGCAGACTTGTCTATTCTGGGTCTGTCATCCGATATTGCTGCAACAGTGGTGATGTCTGTGGAGTTGTTCCCCCTTGTAGTATCCCCTGGTCGTCTTGGTTCGGCGGAGCTCAAGTCCAATTTTGATGGAGGTGAATCAATTACGTCAATACCGACAGTGCCGTCAAGACTTGCAGCGCTGTCAGGACTGTCTCGGCCGACATCCAGTCTTGCTGGAGTTGCATCAAAAATTTCAGCCGAATCGCCAGATAATGCAGCTGATTCTAGTAGATAAAATGAGTCAATAGTTAGTTATGTTGGTTTAAAATACAAAAATATGTGTCTGCGATATTTTATGAAGGAGCTTGCTGAATTGATGAACTCTCAACTGCACTGATACAAGCCGATCAACTCTCATGTGACCGCCTTCAGATGTTTAACTTTAAATTTGACGAGTTTAAATAAAAAATTTCCGAATGTGACCACATTAGCTCAATATAGCAGAGAGATGACATTGGAGCTGCTGCAGAGTAATTGGCAATCAATAATCAACAATCGGCAATCGGTAATTAGCAATCGGTAATCGATAGTTAGCAATTGACAATCGGTATTTGGCAATCAGTAACTGATAATCGGTAATTGACATTGTTCATTCTCCTATCAGTGCTGTAAGACAGAGCTATGTTGTGAAGTTCACATTTTGATGATCAATCCATTTATCGCATTTATGTTTTTCAGGACAATGTCTTCAACGCGCATTTAATTTCACAATTGCAAATATTTTGCTACTGTAGAACATGAAATTTTTGCGAGCACAATATTTGCGTCATAGTTTGTAATAAAATTTTGCAAAAATGCATTTTTACGTTTCTTGCTGCTAGTCTAGGAACAATCAATTAAACAAAGAAATATTTGCGTGCTCAATTTTTTCAATTGCCCGAAAATTCTCAAAAACGCAAAAATTAAACGAAAATCATGTTCACGCATAAATTTCCTTTTACAGCATGCGTATGGAGCATGAAAGCACCAGTGTTCACAAAGTACTGAAGACAAAACCATAGTAAGTACTGGGACAACACCCAAGTAACGCATGCGCATAACACCGGCGCACGTACCGATAGGAGAGAAAAAATACCCGAAGTTATGCTTAAGTTGTGCCAATGTCAAATGTCAAGCCGATGAAAAGCCCATTTTATGCTTTTTATATGTCCGTAACTTTCAAAATCTGCGTTTTACAATAAAAAATTCAAAGTGATCTGCATATTGTATCATTTTTGCATCAATGACGTACTGATGAAAGATTACTCAATAGAAGTTTTCTGGGTACTGTAGAGCCGTATGTGATAGCGATGGTCTAACAGCCTGGAAAATAACGATGAAAAATTATCGCTGCCGCTGGAATTCGCTATAGAAACTATACCCATTATAACGTATATAGGAGTTTCTCCTCATTCATGGGATCGCTATCGTTAGATCATCATCACTTTGATTTATTCATGAGTTTGAAGGCAATGCTAACATTTCTGTCGCCATCAAATCTGGCTCCAACAGCAGAAATTGCTATAATATGACATGGCTTTCTAAATGTTTTGATTGAGATGGTCGATTAAAACGCTGAGTTGTATCAAGTGACTCACTGAATCGGTAAGTATACACATCTGTGTTGTTACTGAAGATGAGGTAGTCACTCAGTACGATGACAGATCTTGGTTCCTTCGTGTTCTCATCAGACCATTGAGTGAACGTCCAGTCATCAGTGTTCAGGAAATACAGGCACTTATCATACCTTGAAAAACATCAAGATTAATATCACCTGCAGAAAATTATTTCTAAGTTGGTAACAACTCGACCCACTACCGTTAGAATATGATCAAGAGAAATAAGTCATGCAAAAATTCCCCTTCATGGCAGTACTACCAAGTGTGACATGTGGTAGCTGGCAGGTAGTTGATGGCAGGTTGCGGGTTGTAGGCAGTGGCTGGCAGGTGGCGGGTTATAGGCTGAAGGCCGCAGTAACAGAGTGGAGGAAAAAATCAACTCTCCTCACCAGTGAGTGAAGATGATGTGAAAGCCATGATGAACTGAAGTGACTTGTAGTTCAAGGAAAGAAACCTGATTTTCCGCTAGTATGCTGGTTTTAGGTTCTGAAAAATAGAGGTAAATATTCATGCAATAAAACATCAGTACCCAATGTGCCAAGAATCCCCTAGAATCATCCCAGACTCCGTCCAGACTCTACCCTGACTCCATCCTGACTGTACCCTGACTCCGACCTGACTCCACTCTGACTCCATCCTGACTTCACCCAGACTTCGCAAAGACTCCACCCTGACTCTACTCACTCCACCCTGAGTCCGCCGTGACTCCACCCTGACTTCATCCTGACTGTACCCTGAGTCTGCCATGACTCCATCCCGACTCTGCCCTGACTCCACCTTGACTCCACCCACTCCATCAATGCTAATAAATAAAAACTGGCAAAGAAAGGAATGCGTACTGACCTATATAGGAGTGAATGATATCCGGTTCTTTCTCCTGCAGTAAATCATCAACGTCCCAATGATAGATGTTCACAGTTGTAGTCAGAACCCTAATAACAGTACCTATGGCAAATAATCCAGACTTCTCTGTATCCGGGAAGAAGCTAACCAGCTGCAATAGGCAACATTACATGTTATCATCTTGTAGGCATATACTTAATACGTCAGATAACCTGATGATTGGACAATCCAAGTCACATGATGCTGCTGATATCTCTAGGTGAGAGGCCATATAAACAGTAGATGGTAATGGTATGATATGGAAAACACAGGACCACATTAACCTCTCCTTCCTCCCAGTTGTGCTTGCCAATGTTGTGCGGGGCACAAAATTTCTAAATTTGTCGCTGCCAGGCTAGACTGTGTATCATGTTACAGCAGCAGCAGGCTATCCTACTGGAAACCAGATTATCTGTACTGAAAGCCAGGCTAGATTTAGCGGAGGCCAGAAAATTTATGAGGAATGTTGTGTTAGTTCACAGTGAGACAAGCGGCAGCAGAGATGCAAGCATGGAATAGTGAATAGTGACTGTTATTGTAACTGCCAGAGTGCCTAGGAGCCTAACTATAAATGTATCGGCTGTCTTCTAGTATTGATTTCAACTCACTCCTCCATTTACTTTCATCTTATGCATTTCACCAGTACAGTAGACAACTACCAACTCAAATCCACACTCTCACGCCCCATCCCAACCCAGATCACTCCAAACAGGCATTGCTGGTCACTCTTTGTTGTCGGTTCAGTCTCTGGCTTCTTGTGGGCAGCGATGGTCGTCGTTTGTCCGATCTCAAACAGGTGCCAAGTTACCATATTGATGTCACACTGACCCAATACTAACTAGGACTGTCAGATCAGTCTCACAGCAGTAGTATCGGAGGTAGTAGTATCGGAGGTAGTAGCATCGGAGGTAGTAGTATCGGAGGTAGTAGTATCGGAGGTAGTAGTATCGGAGGTAGTAGCATCGGAGGTAGTAGTATCG
>ERZ1740065.2835-NODE-2835-length-10843-cov-11.398220_pt1 | contig 10843 bp, 9 predicted proteins | sample MGYA00581738_ERZ1740065 | MGnify/ENA primary metagenome ERZ1740065 (study PRJEB43018, sample SAMN04849749) | marine metagenome | isolation source: floating plastic debris | place: Pacific Ocean | collected 2008-09-01 | study: EMG produced TPA metagenomics...
CTGGTGCCTGACAGATAATGTAAGGCTTTTGATTAGCGCTTTACACCAGGTGGTCATTTACAGTTTTGCAGTAATCAACAATTGCTGCCAATTGAATAAAGAATTCTGAAGAGCTTGACAAGAATTCTGAAGAACTGCTCATGAGCATGTTGTGGATTCTCAAGAATTCATCAGGAACGAAATCTTAATTCTTGAAAATGTTCATGGCGGGGAAATAGAACGTTACCGTAATCAATTACGCAACACGTCATTAGTTGTGGTAATTCGAATCGGTAGGCCAGCCAATCGCTATCAATCTCACGATTGTGCTTTGTGACCACCAATCACTGCCCAATCCCAATTTTTTCCCCAATACTACGATCCCAATCCTGGCTTGAGCACCCAACCGATTGCATAATATCACTCCCACCCCTCCCCTGCACTGGATATCTTTTGATCTTAGCTCAGCTTGCTTTCACAAGTACATCACAGCAAGTACTGCATTTCCTAAAAATATTTGATCTCGATTAATCATCGGATTAATATTTTTAATATTGAATTAACAATTTTTTAATCTTGCCACTACAGACCAGTTCCTGAGCTATAGAGTTTGCGGCCGTATCATAACTACCAGCTGCAGCAGCTGGTGTTGACTTCACTGTAATGTCTTTGGTAGGTCATTAGTGGTATTCAACTGCATCCATGTTGAATTATCTTAGTTAAATATGCTATCATGTTTTCACAGACACTTGTAGTACATTACCCTTGTTTTATTGCTAAAATTTACCCTCAAACTAGCCACAAGATTAATCTTGTGGCATAAAACTAATCTTCGGAGCAATTAATCTTAGTTAATCTTAGAATAACTCGATTAAAATGCAGTAATTCTCACAGCAGAGCGTTAGGTAACCAGTAGTTGGATGCTGATTGGACCTGATAAAAGCAGACTTGACAAACACTTTGTGGTACGCTTGTCTAGCTAAGAGCCTAGGGTCTTGTGTCGGGTTTTCACTACGATGTAAACACTAGCCCACTGGTAGTAGCAGGTGCTAATCTGTCCAATCAGCACTGTGGCATAGCGCATAAACAGTGAAACGCTAGTATACTTCAACATATTCTTACCATCAGATTTCCATTTTCATCAGATCTACTTCCCACTGATACTAACTAGAAGTCAACATCATATCACATAGCAACAGGATCTCTGGAGTGGTGGTAGCGGCAGGTGCTCTGGAGTGGTGGTAGCGGCAGGTGCTCTGGAGTGGTGGTAGCGGCAGGTGCTCTGGAGTGGTGGTAGCGGCAGGTACTCTAGAGTGGTGGTAGCGGGAGAGCTCAATGGCCTTTCTACATGAAGATTGGAATTGATGGCCACTTCTGTAGTCGGAAAAACATGCTCAGTAGTGTAAATGTGTTGTGTAGTAATACAGTCTAGTTGTTACCCAGATGATAGTTGCCTCTCTTAGAGCACATGTTACACTCAGCAATAATTGCGATTCAATCCCCAATCCCAATTGTATTCAGTCGTAATCTACTCGGCTTCTTGGATTGGCAATCATAATCCAATCGAGCTCCTGATACATTTCAAGAAGGCTATCGGGATTTAGTCGCCAGTCATGAACCTGCCAGTCGTAGCCTAATCCCAATCGCGCATGGAGCCAATCGGTACACCTCTGCAATAGTACTAGGTAACCGGAAACCGCGGTGAACCATTTTTCAGTGAGTGAATAGAATTTTTTTAGCAAATGAACTGCAGATCGGCTCATTTCACTGAATCGTGACATCCCTAGACTGGTCACAGGACGGTTACAATGGTTTCCGATGGTATGCTGCTTCAAGTGGTGGCTGAGTTTTGGTTGCTAGAAACAATCCTATCTGTGACAACCTTCCGAACCTGTCAGTCTCAAGTTTTCATCTCTCTGACGTGACCTCTTTCTTCGTTATTATTACAGTGCAAGCGCAAGCTATAGTTGAGAACTATGGCAAGCAGTACCATGAAATCAATCTATGGTAGAGAGGGCTGGTTGTAGCAAGTGCTACTGTAGGCATGGTGCGGTATCACAACTTCCTTCAGTTGTTTGCAGATATTTCGGTTTGTTGCAATGTTGCTGAAAACATCAAACTACTGATTTAATGTGACCTCGCCCAGCTTCATCATACTTGCATCAAATAGATCGGTTGCTTTTTCTCCCATCAGTTTTATCCATGCTAGAGTTTTGGACGAGGTATGAAACCTCAAGTGTTGGCGTTTCCACTCAGATAGTTCAGCTTTGTCTGACTTTTTTGACCACCTCAAAAAGTTGGTCATTGGTCCATTCTGTCAGGCAGGTTCATACATATTCAATCAATTTTCCCCTAACTTTCCCCAAAAGCGATCGATCCCGCATTAGTGATAATACGACTTGAACATCAGTTGTATTCAGACTATGGTATACACCTGAACGAATCTTACAAAGGAAAGGTAGGGCTGCTGCCGGAACCGGTGCCACTAAGAAGAAAAGCTGCCTTATACCAGGCTGAAAGGACCAAGGTGAAGGCAATGATAGCTGTTCGACTCTGACTCAAGCGCAATTAATCAGTCCTCCCTCTAGGTATGAATACTCGAGGCACGAGGAAGAGAAACCATCAGAATTCTGACCCAGTAGGCACGTACAGCAGAAAAAAGTTATACAAATTTTTCACACTACCAGCATGCTCTAAATTATGACTCATCAGCATTAGCAGGAACAGATGGGCACGGCGTGCGTAGTGCAAGCAAGGGGGAAGCATTGCTGTATTTTTCTGTTCTTGATGATGAAACTGATAATGTTGTTTTGCAATAATATATAAACGAATTAAAATTTCTTTTAAAATTGACAATATCCTTCATCACTACCACAGGAAGTAAGTATAAGTGTCAATGACACATAATCACACTTAGTTCACTGGGGGGATATGTATACGGCACTTGAAATGGCTTGATCTGCTAGCCTACAGCACTGTAGTAACTGGTTTAGTTACTGACAGCTTGCGAAAGGAGAAAAGTTCAGGTAGAGTAGTCGGCAGCATCTCCAGGTAAATATCTGCTCAATTCCTCTGTCAGCGTGGTACAATTCCAACTCTGCAAACAGCTGAGGATATTCGTTGGCTGTCTCAAGCTATTGAAGAATCAAATTATTATAGCTGCTGTAGCTGCCATCGAATAAAGCGTTAGTTTTGACAAGCGTCACCAAAGGAAGAAGTTTGGTGAAGAAGTGACCTGCAGATTTCATCCAGGCAACTTCGGTAGTTTGTACTGTTCTGAAGACCAGAGACTATCTGGAAAGCTATGAGAACCTTTTTAATAACTATTTAATAGTTTCTGAAATCCAAAATGGTTGCTCCAAAATACAATAATAATCTGGGTCAGCTCTGCAACACCGCATATAGAACCAAATTACCACAATCACAGAGAAACGTATATTTGATGTAATGTAGCGCTATCTCTACTCATAGAATCAGCAAAGTGCAGCATGGCTACTGAACAGTTTGACAAGGCCTTAGAGAGAGCTGAGGACTTCCATGAACTGTGGAGGGATCTGTTAGAGGCCACTGTTGACAAGTTCGTGTCTGAATACGAATGGGCGGATGATGAAGAGAGGGAGATGTTTGTGAAGGAATTCCATCGCGTCGAAGATGTGAGTAATATTAGTAACCAAAGATAGATGGTAATGGAATACAAGTGAAGCTCATTACAATTCGTTATTTTGGGTAAAAGTATGCGGACTTTCTCGCTTCCACTCGTAATGCAATGCATTTTTTGAAGGCCAGCCATCACTCACATCAAAACTGAAATGATTGGGGTTGCACACATTCACAACGTACACGTGAAAACACAATGCTGTTCACTCAGCTGGTTAGTGCAGCAGTCATAGCCATGTGAATAGATAGTGTGAGCTGACATCATCACTCCCAGGAATAACATGTGAGCTTAAAGGAGAAGCGCTATTGAAATTTGTCCTATTTCCTTGACATTATTATACCAATTTTATCTACCTTCCCCTCGCTTTGAATGTTGTGAATGATCGTATCACTACACTGCCATATCTTGGTGTTATCAAATATCACCGCAGAGAGAATTTTGGGATGTTTTACTCTACTATCCGCAGGCGTGCCAGTTTTATCAACGCCGGTGTTAAGCTTAGAGTAAAGCCGGCTTAAGTATGGCGAAAGCATAATAAGTGCTGACAAAAGCCAGCATAGCACCTGTGTGACGCCGTGCAAAATTCCGGTGCACCAACCAATAGAAGAGTAATCAATTTCAAAATCTCTTCAGCAAGACCTTCACTCCTTCTCCAAGTTGTTTCGTATAAAAGTGCTGCTATTTGAAACAGTTGTATTTATATTATTTAGGCAGTTGAAAAAGTGACGGCCGCGTTGGAGGAATTCACCCTCCATGAAGAAAAATCAATCGTGACTGTAAAACCCACGGACTGCAAACGCAGTGACAGCCAAAAAGCTTATCAGCTGATGATGAACATTTTTTATGCTGTAAATGACAGAGAGAAGAAGAGTGTAAGTAAAGCTCCTCGTACTGCATTTGATCATCAATGCTTCATATATAAGCAAAACGGGCTCTGGCGCCGTCACTCTAACTCTAATATGACTTGAACATGTCAGTGGCCTGAATACTCAATACCAATTGCCTGAATGATCAATGCGGATTACCTAAATGGTCGATGCCAGTTGCATCGATGCTCAATGCCAGTTGGCTTCTAACAGGAGAAGGTAAAGGAACTCGGGCTCCAGCATAAGAAGGGATGGGAGCAAATCCGAGATCTGATCTATGTGGAGATGCTGCTAGTTGGGATAACTGACGAGTGGAGACAAATCCTACAGCCGGAGATTTCCAAAGAGTATTTTCACACAGTAGGTTGTGTGTTAAAAGTGCTGAGAAAGTTTTCTTTTGCTGCATTGCCAACCTCAGGTCAGGAATGAGCTATGCAGTGTTGCCAACCCCAAGGGGCAAAATAGTGGAGATTTTTGCGGCCAATCCACTGACTGTTGTGCGGTAACAGGAGGGTCTGGGGAGGTTTTCCCCATGAAACATGATACTGATTGGAAATGCTGTCTTCTGCCATTAAATTCAACACTTTGTGATATTGTATTTAGTTGGCAAGGAAAGTGGCTGCTGCGAGACGAGCTGGACCAGTGTATCCTCGCTTTGGAGAGGTTTTCAACTGGACAAACATACCGTGTGACCAAACAAGGGTGGTTTTCATTGGTCAAGATCCTGGGACGAGGGATGAAGCTCATGGTAGGGTGGCTGTTCAAGCTAAAAAGAAAAATGTCAGCGGTAACTTGAATTAAACTAAAAAGTATCCGATGGAACTGTAAAGCCACGTGTGCACTGGCTCCAAAACATCCTCAGACTGAAGGCTTGCGCAACGCAACGTCGAATATGGCTCCACTCCATGGACTAGTGCAGCCGATTGATTCATCACCCGCTCAGTGATTGGTCAATTGTAGACTGGTGACTTCCTATCTACCTACTAGCCAGTGAGCTCTACTCGAAGGTTGCACATGCAGCTTGACCATGGATTAATCAAAATATTGTTGTTGCTCAAAGTGACAGCTGTAAGGAATAGTTAGCTGCTTTTTGGGGTTAGATGAGAGACCAAAGGACCAGGAAGTAAGCAATAGTCCGAGTGAGTAAAATGCCTCCAAAGTTGACCATTAGTTCCGTGAAACTAATCACTTGGATTTGTACAGGCAAATGTAACCGCAGTGTACTGACTCACAGAGCCATTCATGGAAAAAATATATGAGCTATGGCCTGTTTGTGGAATAGAAGTTGTGGTTCACCCACAGCTGATCTAATCAACAATTCGTTTTTGGTGGTAGTTTTTTCAAGAAGGTTTTGTCATTTAGTCGGCTTTGGTAAAATACCGGCATATGATTGGACAATAGGAGACAGCTCCGCGGATTAGTTTGTTTTCAATCAAACTCATATCTCACTCCTGATTCAGTCGGCGGACTCTCACGTTACGCTGTTCAGGCACCAAAAACTTTTTTGCGACCGACCTGCAGGTGGCTTTTTTGTGGATCTGGAGCCAGTTTACACGTACCTAAAGAAAGACAAGATGAACTGTATCTCATACATGTTATATATAGAACAGTGGATAGAGAAATTGGCTCTTTTTCACTATTCAATCGGTAGGCGCACCGGTTTCTTAAATGCCGCTGTTAAGCTTAGACTAAAGCAGTTTTAAGTTTGGCGAAAGCATAATATCTGAGAACAGAAGCCGGCGTAACGCCGTCATATCACGGGAGCATGATTCAGTGCACATAGCGATAGAAGAGCAGAACATACCAATAAGTCATGAGCTTATATTGTTTTAGGTATCGCCTTTAGTAGCAGAGACAATGACTTCGTGTTTGCCAGCACCAGAAACATGTTCAGCGTTCCTCCATTCGATAGTATTACGGATCTGCCTGGTAATCTGGAGCAATGGTCTCTGACTGGTCAGTATTATAATCATAAAACCGGAGCACAAACGAAACATTTTGAAAAATCAAAGCCAATCAGCCATTTTCTCGGAATGTTATGTGCTGTTGATGTAGTCCCGTATATAACGTAATGATGATTGCTTACTTTCCGCGAACTTCGCGGCTAATCAACTAATGCTGTAAAAAAGTCTCGTTCGAACTTCCAACATGTAGAAAGTTGCTTATGACGGAAGAGGTTGTCTGTTGCTAGCTAAAAATAGAAAGGAATGTGTGTCGTCCGTGACTGACGGATGAAATCACGACTAGAGTGGCCCAGCCTTTAGGTCCACCCTATAAGAGAGCCGTGGTAAAACATGCAGAACTCCTTCCGCTGTGAGGGCAGATGTCTTCTGTGGAAGCAATTTCTTGAAACTTTTGTGTTTTTCAGGAGGCATTCTGCTGCTGAACAGTGGCCTGACTGTGGGACCAGATCCAGCGTCTCACATGGATGTAGATACATGGGGTAACGGAGAGACGTCATACTGGGAGCTTGTTACAGACGCTGTGATAAGGGCTCTCATAGATCGGGCGGGCGATGATGGAGTCGTATTCATACCTTGGGGCAGATTCTCCCAGAAGAAGTCAGCCCTCTTTGACACGGTATGATTTAAAACTGCAGTAGCGCTGCCAACAGGTCAAAGTTTATCTTAGGTGCGGAAGTTTTCAATGAAGCTGTAGCCAATATTGCAAAATTTTATTACGGTGTGATACGATTTAAAAATTTCAAAACATTTCGGTGAAAAATTTCCATCATGCTGAGTTCAATTGCATCTTTACGAAAACTATAGGAAGTAGTGTTTGTTAATATGCAATCTACGGTTCATAGACAGGATGAGGGCAGAGGACGATGCAATGATATCATTAAGATCCATAAAGGCAGGGAGGAATGTATATCCAGAGCAGAAGGAAAGGGAAGTAAGATACATAACTCCAGAGGATAGTAGAAAAGCACAGGGGTGAGAGAGCATGTGGAGGGAGAGAGATGAGATAAAGGACAGGGGGTGGGAACAGAGGAGGAGCAGCGTGACGAGGGAGGAAGAAATGGAGGAAGAGATGGGGGGAGAGATGTTGGGAGAGAAGGGGAGAGAGAAGGGAGAGAGAAGAGGAGAGGGGAGAGGGGAGGGGGGAGGGGAGGAGGGAGGTACCAAGGAATAGGGAAGGGGTAGAGAAGAAGACAGAGAGGGGCTGTGATATGTAAATAGTTAGTCTGAATGTTGATACCTGCTTGCCTCTTTCAGAATGGCAGCCATGTCAATGAGGAAGTATGCAACGGCGCCGAAGCTCTTCATCGCTATGAGAAATTCTGTTTCTGGCAGGTACGAGCTGATTGCCATCTCTTTCCGTTGACCCACTTTCCTTGCTAATCTCCAAGTTTATTTTCCTAAATTATTGTCAGAAAATTTAGACAACCGACTTTTATTAACTGAGAAAAAAGTGAAAGAACCCAAAATCCGGTCGTCCAAGTATTGCTGACTATTCTACTTAGATCACTGATTCAATCCCCACAGATTCTATTGCCACTCCAAAAAGCCAACGACCCATGTTTTATCACACATTCAAACGGACAGGTTGAATTGGAAGAACAAAAATACAGTAGATACATGTTCAGAGCACGAGAGTTCTCAACGCCGCAAGAGGCTTTCAGATCTTAAGTTCGGGGCTCGCAGTGGAGTCTACAAGTAGTTAGCTGTACCTTTTCCAATATCTGTTTGGGATGAAATCCGAGTCAAACTGCTTGAGTTGTGCACCCATTCCTTCGTTTCAGGGTAATCATATGTTTCTCTATGCTCCACATCCATCGCCAAACAACGATGACTTTGAGGAGTTCACTGAACACAATGACTACATCATGGCTAATGAGGCTCTCGTGGCGGCGGGAAAGCAGCCCATCAACTGGACTGATGGGATGTAACGAGCAACCATAAATAGCATCTACTGAGTTTCCTTGTTATTAAATACGAAACTGCAGACTAGGAGTTGTCCTCTCTCAGTGTCACTATCCATAGACTGCTGTGAGGATATGTAGCAACATGCAATTAATGAAAGTCACTAATATTCTTTATTACCAAATAAAAATTATAACTTTGGAATTTTCTTCCCTTTTCTGTGTTGGTTAAACCATGACATCGGGATAGACAAAACCACCCGACTCCAGCGGAGAGGAAGGCTGAGAGAGAGGGAAGGAGGGAGGTGAAAAGGGAGGGAGGGAGGTGGGTTGGGAGTCGGAGAGGCATGGGGGAGGTGGAGAGAAAAAGAGGGAGGTAGAGAGGGAGGTAAAGAAAGAGGTGGGGAGAGATAGGACTTAGTAAGTTTGCCGGCTTTATTTTCAATTTACCACCTGCATAGCACCTGCGCTTATTGAACCAGCTTGCCTGTCGATAGTAGAGTAAAATATGCCGCAAGGTCTAGGTAAGAGGAGTTTTTGCTGCCAACCTGTGGATATACACTCGTGAATTTTGAGTCACTGCACAGACACCATAGCTGTGCAGTTTGCATGCGGCTGTGCCTCTCCGTGTGGACAATCACTGGCTTATCATCAGCCTAGAAGCAGCGGACCAATCGGTGACAAAATAGCACATGCCTTCTGTTCTGTCCACTAACGGGAGGAGAGAAGATAATCTATGGTCCGTTATTGAACCACTTATCTGCTTGCCCTGCATCGCATCGATCTAGATAGTACATAGATACAACTAGCTTACAAAATCCACAGTCCACTGGGAAATAGTACAAGGTTGATTCAAGAAGTAGTAGTGACCAGAGATGATGTGAGAAGGCCCTGGGCTTTAATTAGAGGCTGTTGTTTGGTTGGACAGTGGCAAGCTAGCTGTGGAGCTAGTACAATGATTCATAGAGGGGCAATAGTGATGGAAGAAGTGAAGGAGTGTGGGGGAGGAGACGAGAAGAGAGGCAGCAAGGGTAATTGTAGAGGATAAACTTTGGCCACTATGGTATGGAGGTGGATCAGGCAGGGGCTCACGGACAGCGATAAACTGAGAGTTAGGGTCTAATAGCTAGGTAGGCCAAGGACGACTGGCGTGGAAAATAGGGTCAGGCACACAGTGGGAAAGGGATAAATGCGCAATCAAAGGAGGATCGTATGAAGATCATTTACCCATCGTACTTGCCTCCGAGGTGTTGCATGAAATGTTCAGCATAAATTCCCTGAGCTATTTATAGAAACAAAGATTGGTTTACTATCACAATATACAGCGCTTCATTTCACTCTCTAATCACGTCGTCTTTGCAGATTACATTCAGGGCGTTTTCGGGTCGTTGATTTCATCTCAATTTACCGAAAGCGCACAAAATTATGGGGGAAGTTTCGGATACTAAATCGACGCATTGCTTTGGTGACCATGATTTAGCTAGGCATGCAAAGGATTTTGAAATTGATTGACCTCCCGATTTGCTCTCGATTTTGCTAGCTGTTACCTTGTCGCTTGACCTAATTGCTGCGAAACTCACAGGTTTTTTGGTGTCCGTGTCTCCCTTTACCATTTTGGATGTCACATTTGCAAATAGTCAACCATGAAAAGACTGGAAGCATTACGAAATCTACCGGTCAAAGCTCTTTTAAATTTATTGGGGTTATTCGCCTTACCTATATCATCTTATATCATTTCAGTATATCACAGCTGACAAAATTTAATCAGTCCCTTTTTGTGGGTCTATGACAGAAACTGACTGCACACAGCCGCAGACACTGACTGCACACAGACACAGACGCTGACTGCACACAGACACAGACGCTGACTTCACACAGACCGCAATTTTATGACCCAATGTGGTACATTAGCCTCAACAGTGCAAAATTTCAAGGATTGCAAGTAATGTTGTATGGTTGGCAACAGTGGTCTGCTTAGCCTGAATCCAGCTTTGTGATATCACAGTTTGTCTTACATAAAGATGGTAGGAATTTTAACGCATGAGCTGGAGGGGATTCCCCGTGGGATGGCGTTCAGGCACTCTATTAGACAATCACTCAGTACACACATGCCTCGGCTCAGTAAGATCTTTGTTAGGGATAACAATCACACGAATCCATTAATGGCAAATAAACCAACAGACAAAGCCCGAAACTTGCGTCTAAACGCGCGACCTATTATAGTTGATCTGTGTTAGTTTTTGAGATCAGCATTGATTACACATTGGTATAACAATAGAAGCATTGTGGAGTGCCCCAGACTGACGTAAAAGCGATCGAAATCAATTCCTAGACTTTTTGTTCGCTAATTGTAACATGAACAATCAACAAATCATGCATGTGTAATATGTCTGTAAGTGTAAGAGTGTAAGGGTTTTGCGAGCAAAAATTACTGCCGACTTTTTACGCTGTCTTGCTATCTATGTTCTTCGAATC
>ERZ1740065.2836-NODE-2836-length-10840-cov-12.849328_pt1 | contig 10840 bp, 21 predicted proteins | sample MGYA00581738_ERZ1740065 | MGnify/ENA primary metagenome ERZ1740065 (study PRJEB43018, sample SAMN04849749) | marine metagenome | isolation source: floating plastic debris | place: Pacific Ocean | collected 2008-09-01 | study: EMG produced TPA metagenomics...
GTTACAGCCTGTATGTTACAGCCTGTATGTTACAGCCTGTATGTTACAGCCTGTATGTTACAGCCTGTATGTTACAGCCTGTACATACATACTGCACAGCGTCCACTACAGCCTAAATTCAGTACTGTACAGGGTTAATTACTGCCGCTGTGTACTGTATTATAGATCTGCTAGAGTAGTGCCTGTGGCAGCGAGGTCCTATCTACGGTGCTGACAGTGTATTGTAGGAAGCTAGCTGAATGCCAATACTGCTCTCATGCAGATCGTCGGAGTACATTGATCAGAGCCTGATGGCTAATGCCCAATCGAAACAACCTATCAGGATCAGCTTCAATATAGACTGTGCAGAGTACAAGCAGAGCGTAGTTACCCACCACCGCATTGCGTCATTACCTTCTACCTACACCCATTGGCAGCTTGAGTGAATCCTGAGGGAGGACAAGATGAAAGCATGCATTCACATGTCACACGGCGCCGTGTCGCGTGTCAGTGGAGAGCAAGATAAAGAGGACAGTTCATATTTCACCCAACTGGTAGCTCAGCGGACGGGAGGCGCCTGCCGCTGTTCCAAATGATGACAGGGGGCGCTGCGATTGTCTCACCTCGAAGGACAGTTCCGGGTGGTCCACAAGACTGCCCAGCCAGGAGAGTAGCCAGTTGACAAACGCGAGTAAGGAGAGGAAAGCTATGAGATTGGCGGCGATGTTGGCGACCAGCCCAATGGACTGCGAGGCTCCAGCAGCTGCAGCAGCAATGAAGTTCTCCTCAGCACTAGAAGCAGCACAGCAGCTTGTGGCGACTAGCTGACTGACTAGCTGACTATACGGGTGAAGAGTGCGGCAGCGGGCTTTCAGCAGCAATGGGGGCAGCGTACTCACGGCTTCTCAAACTTGATTCTTTTGCCGCCAACCATATATTTAGGCTTTTCTGTCTCCGGATATGAGAGCTTGGACACTGAGAGTGCCATGGGGGCATTCATAACCGAGGCACATATCAGGTGAGCCGGGTCGATCTATGGGCAGAGTAAGATAGAGTACTCGTAGGTAGGGATAGCAATTAGTGCAATGGATGAATCACGGATAGAATCAAGCAGTGATGAATGAATCGATAGTAAATAGTTGTACGTGCATGAGTGAAGCTATGAGGGAAGTTACTCACGTCAAACTCTATATACGCTGCCAGCACCCCGCCGGCTATGGTAGCGAAACCGCCTGTCATAACGGCATGCAGCTCGCTCCTCGTCATCTGGTCCAGGAACGGCCGTATCATTATAGGGGCCTCAGTCTACAACCGCGGAGCTGACACTTAAACACGCTAGGTCACAAGTAATCGAGTCAAGGTTAAATTGGGAGTCGTGCGGGATACCGACCTGGCCAACGAAGATGTTGCCAGCACAGCTGAGCGATTCGGTGGGCGATGTGCCCATGGTCAGCTGCATGACGTAGGCAATCCTCTTGATCACAGCCTGCATGACCCCGAGGTAGTAGAGCAGCGAGATTACGCAGCTGAAGAACACAATCGTCGGCAGCACCTGCAACGGTATGACACGAGTTGCGATTGAGAGGCGAGTTCCCTGCAATGCATTCGGCGACAGCAATAATGACCTTGAAGGCGAAGAAATGGTCTTCAAATGTCTTTTTTCCGAACACAAACTTGGACCCTTCATCGGTGAACTGAAGGAAGCCGGCGACCGCGTCCGCCACACTCCGGAACACGTCGACACCAGCCTTGGTTTTCAGAATGATGACTGCGAACAAGAAGTTGAGCAGCATACCCCACAGTACCGGCCTCCACGACACCTGAAGCGATAGGAACCTCCAACTGATACGTAACTAACATAGACAAGATTCCTTTGTCTGGGGAATTTGTTTTGTCTCCAGTAAAAAAACCACAGCGATAAGCTGAGAGACACTGCACTGAGGTGCTGTTATCTACTGTCACATCTGCAGCACACCTGAGATCTGATTGTCCACTGAGCACACCAACGATGAGATGAGGACAGTAGGCAGTGGGAGGACAGTAGGCAGTGGGAGGACAGGTTACCTTGGCAGGGTTGTGCGATGTAAAGAAGAGGAGAAGAGTGAAGAAGATGAATCCGGCCAGGCCGCGGTACTGGTCCACTCTCCTGCCGATTATCACTGCCGTAATAACTATCACCAGCAGAGCCGTTGCCACTATGAACATCCTACAAGGCAAGGTCGGCAGCGTCAGCGAGAGCGCGGCATGGCTGCACTTCGGTGCAATGGTATCAACGATGGTCAGGTTTTAATCAGCAGAGGCCAGGGAATGGGATTCCTCCCCTCATCAATGACCAAATCAGAAACAGTCTCTTTATAAATACCTCCTGACAGTACATACTGCCCACACAGTACATATTGCCCACACAGTACATACTGCTGGCTATGTGGGCAGGTGAAGGGTCAACATGTGAAATAACAGTTTCCTTTGATGAAATTATCAACCACAGTCCAAAATTGGCACCAAATGTCAGAAAATTCAGCTCATAGCTTATGTAACTAAACTGCAGGAAGCAGGCAAGGAGAGAATCTTGGAAGCATCGATGTAACAAACCATTTGATTATCACACGCTTGCCTCGCAGCTTATGCTTCAGAGGGTTCCAAGTTTTGTCTATCACAGTCTGCCCCAGATGCTCTTTCAGTATGGTCACAAAGATGACTCCAATCACAATGGAGGTGATGACGATAAGAGGCAGCGCCCGTTTGTAGTCCAGGAAACACGCAGCAATGAAATATGCCACGTAACACAGCAGTCCAACAATTGCCAGCACCTGAAAAATATGGCGACAGATGGCGTACTAGTCAGCTAGAACCTAGAGAGCAGTGTACTTGACAATTATCGAGTACCTTGGCAACTATCCCACGGTTATTGGAATATTTCTCATGACAGTATTGCTGAGCCTTGAGCACGCAGTGACATGCTGGTGACACAGACCCATGGCCAGTGTCTTGGGAGTCATCTAGTGCTTCTTTATCTTCACATACACCTTCAGTGTCACCAATACCCTCATCTAAAACAAGGAGAATGAAATATTGCCAGCTAAGCAATCCAAATATACAAAATAACCATGAATCATAGACTAGCAATTTACTAGGACAATAACAACAGACAAAAAGCAGAAGTTCATGAGCAACGACAAAAGACATACCTCGGTACTAGTATAGCAGTAATGAATATCTTAGTACGTGAACCGTATAACACCTTTACTAACATCGATCAGATTCAAGCAAAGAGGATATATATGTAGACAGGGCTAACTGTAGTTACTAGTAGGTCTATTATTGGGGAGGGTAGGCACTGCGTAGTTTTCACTCTGTTTGAACTCCCGCAATTCACTTTCTTCCTCTATTTGAGACTCTGTTGATCGTAACTGTAAAATAGAACAAATATTCAAGTGAACACAATGGTAAACTGTAAAAAAAAGTATCCATGTCTAATAGATAATCGACTCTTACTGGCTGTCTCTCAGCCATTCTTCTTTATTCAGACTGCCTAAAAAATAATTTCATTCACACTTGATGGATGAACCAACGGAGGAGACAAGTTGGCGTTTACATCACATTATTATATCATACACGCAACTAGTGAATAAAACTATCGTCAGGCGTGGTTTTACGTTTACTAACATTAGCGAGGATGATATTTACTAATCCAGCAACACAAACATACTTGACTACCAATCTATAAATTTCGAACGATGACTAGTACATACCAATGAAATTTGCTTCTATATTGGGTCTCGAGAAATACAACCACCAAGCGGTAGATTTGGACTCTTTCGACCGTTGTCACACTGCCTATGTTACTAGTGGATACCACTACGCAAAAATCTCTCACGATTGCCGGGTACTAGCAGGCATGTTAGAGGAAAAGTAAACCAATCAAATCCCGAAACCAGCCACTCCCGGCTAAACAACCAATAACAGCATGGCCATCGTGGGAACGACGATTGATATTTTCACGCTACTGAGGCGATTATAGGGATTTCGGAATCATTTGTTACATTATTAAGACATCTGGTTGTAAATAGTTGACGGTTGTGGAGTAGATGTGTAGATAAAATGCTGGAAAATTCCGGATTAGAGATGGCTCCATAGCAAGTTTATCCGGTTCGATACGGCATGCCTTATCCTAGGGGAGATAATTCTATAACTATGCGAATTTGCGCATGCTCGTAAGATGGTTTCTTCCAGCCAGCTACCATTTCTGGTTTATTGTATTGGCAAAAATGATGAAGTGAAAAATAATTTTCTTTTGGTACTATACTGCCAAGCTCAAGAGCTCCTACCAGCACCATGCGAGCTTGAGAGACCTCAATATCATACCATATACTAGTCCCTCACAGAGCACACTTCTGTAGCCCACGTGCACACCTACATTCCCTGGTACCTGTGCCAGCCATTAGATGTTACTGTACTGCACCTAAGGGTCCAACCAGCCACCCGTAGCTTAGATAATACTGTGCCCAAGACTCCAACCGCCACTGGGATAATTATGGTAGCCGTCTTCCACATTCTTTCCAGTTCCTCCTGCAACTACAATGGCTGATACCTTCCCAAGGTCTTTGCTTCCCCTACCTTCCACTACCTTGCCAAAGACCTTCTTTTGACCTTGCCTTTTCCAACTGTTTGACCTCGAAACTTGATGTTTCCGTCACTGGGCACGCACTGCAACATCTATTACTGCTGTGTACTTGGTGTACTTGTCCACCACCACGATGTCAGGCTCGTTGGTTATCACCAGCTTCCTGGCTGCATGATGTGGAAGTCCCAGATAACCTTGGACTGGATCATCTTCAATGACCTTTTCTGGAAGCTCCCACCATTCCACTGTAAATGATATTTGCCACCTGGTTATGCTTCTCTGTGTAGCATTTAGATACCAGCTGCGAGCATCCGCTGACTATGTACTGCACCGTCTCTGACGAATGTTTGCAACAGTTGAAATCCACCATCCTTGATGGCGTGGGGATAGCCTGACCTATATATGATAATTGTTAGAGATCCCCAACAATGTCTGATATTGCTGCATGAAGAGGAAAAAGTATTCGCGCTGTGTAGTGGAGTACAGCAAACTAGAAAGAACAAATTGTTACAATCAGATATTTTTCATTCAATCTTCTACACACAACTATGATTCCAGGCAGTTTCAGTTGTAAATATGATTCTATTCTTGAAGATGTTGACTCAAGAATTGAAGGATTTGGTTTGTTGTCAGCATTTTCATATATTGCACCGCATAGCTGCTGCGGGGCATCAATGATCAGTGATGACAGCCAGAGTCATAGGGCAGCCTATGATCACAGAATTAAAAATAGAAATACTGTTCAGAGGCTGCAAGATTACACCCTGGCATGGCAGAGAGATTCAGTGAGTGAAATTATCAATATATGAGTCGATTCATTATTGTTAGTATTACTAATAATGATGTGATGCTGACCAATACAGGAACACAGAAAGAATGGCGCTCCATCAAAATGGAATTACTGCAGCTGTATCTGAAGGGGCAAGTCCGATCATATCTTGGTAGATGCAAACAGCCCAAATATGTCAGCTATTAACCTTGATGTCTGTATTTTGTGTAGCATTGTGTGAGGGTTTTCCTGGTCTATGGTTGTAAATTTTATCGGACATGAGTGTGGTTCATGACCCAAAGGTAGTGGTGAAGGCGATGAATGATGAGCTGTTTCCTTACTATGATACTGTGGGCTTGGCTAAATGTCCTCCAACAAGTTTTCCCCGCAAGGTTTGGAGAAGGCACAGAATGATCACGCGCAAAGTTGAACAGAGAGTGAAAACTTTTGAAGCTGTGGAATTGTGTGTCTCTGAGATTGGGTCTGGATGATGACTGATAAGGCAGAGGGCAGTGCGGGGCTGGGGGCTGAAATTGGGACTGATAGGAATGAACAGACGTGTTTAGACATAGAAAGATCGTCACAAGTTTGAGAATGAGACAAGTCCTGATGTTCCATTCCAATTTGAAGCGTCAAGAGCTTGTAGGATGCTCCTTGTGAAATTCTGTAAGCAATGGAAATAAAATATGCCGTGATGATCAACTGTGAACTTCAACCATTCTCACCCACTAATTATTAACCTCTAGGTTGGTAGGAGTACACACAATGGTAGAACAGCAGCTGTTCCCCTTTCTTCCTCCTCTTTCTCCCCTATTGCCCCCTCCTTTCCTCTCCCATCCATACAATCTCAAGCTGCTGTACATTGCATATTCAATCTAATCCATCATCATTGCGTGAAACCTAATGGAATGAGTCTTCATAAAAGTAGCCTACTTGGCGATGAGGCTTAGGATCAGGACTGTCATTGCTAAGATCCAAAATCCAATCAATCGGAGACATGTCGATTTTTTGTCAATTTCAGTTCTTGCACAAGCCAGACCATTCGCCTCGCTGTAATCACCGAGAGGACAACTCGAAATGAGTTTGTACCGGAAAATACACCGAAGCCTCCTTCCCGTAATGACAAGCCACAGCGAGGGGATGCCCCATAAAATCGTCCGCCAAGCTACTCGGTTTCGACGAATCGAAAACTTTAAAATGGCCCCCATTCCATCTATTTAATCAATAAAAGTATTAAATATGTAAATAAAGGTTATCATTTAGTAACGGAAAAGTCATTATACGTCGTAAAATCTCCTAAATATACTACAATGCAGCGCGGCGGAATGATACAGATTGAACGTCATGTTAGTATTTCTCATAGCGAATGGAGAAACACCTACTGTAATGAGAAATTCCCTAATGCTAATAACTAGGTGAAGAGTTTCCTTGGTCATTTGCCCTAGAACTGAGGTAAGAAATCTTCAAATGATCGATTAACTTGTTGTTATGACTAAATAGATTCAAAGATGATATTCAATGGCATATTATGCTCAATAGCTTGTCTAAAATATGTAATAATACCAGTTCATCCGTGATTTGGAAACGAGATGGAATTACCGCTAGGTTGAGGAGCGATGGCGTCTACGAGAAGATCGGGACAAACCAAAAATCCCTCCGTATTTTTCAAATATGGCATATGTTGCTTCGAAATAATACAGTTTTAGTCATCTAGGGTCAATATCTGCCTTTACTGATACTTTTCCTTGCGAAATAACCTGCTTGCTTGGTGTCGTCCTGTACCTGTACCAGCATAGATCGAATACCGAATTTCTCATACTTTTTTGCAGGTCAAATCGGACGAGTTGCTTCTCAGAATGTTTATAATGGAGCGAAGTAACTGAGGTGCTGAATTCAACAGGCTGGGATCAGTTTTCTACAGTCACAGTTGTAATGGATCGCAATATGAATTCATTGACAAGTAAGGTTTCCCTTCATTTACTTGCTAGTTGAACACTTGAAAAGAGCTGTAAACACAGTTTTTGGACTTATTTTTGTGTGCACCAGATTGAATGAAAATTCATGGCAATGCATTTCATGTTTAGAAGTGCCAAGAAGGAAGACTTTGGAGAGACAGCCTTCGATGGATCATTCTTCTCCAGAGAAATCTCACAGTCTTCCAGGTCCAGTACCAGCCAAAAAAGACCCACTCAGCTTCGTCAGCGCGTCGTCCCCATTGTCTGTTGGCAGTGGCGGTGGGAATACTCATAAACTGTCCAATCTTCCACTCATCATGAAGTCGGCCCCATCAACAGAAGCCCCACCAAACCCAATCCAAGCCGGCGTGCTGATCAAAACCCAGTCTGGATCTCTGGAGCAGCTAAATGCTCTGAGTGGTAAGAATCATGACATCAAACTATATTTTGCTTCTAAAGTTATTCCTAGTCTCTTATTAGCGTTACGAATTGTTTTAGGAATGATTCCTGTCAGTAACGTTGGCCGAAAGAGGAAGCATCCTGTGAAACCGGGCAAACACATCTGCAAGTACTGCGGCCGGGCCTGCGCCAAGCCCAGTGTGCTGGAGAAACACATACGCATGCACACTGATGAGAGGCCATACCCGTGTGATATCTGCGCGCTCCGCTTCCGTACGAAGAGCAATCTATACAAGCACAGGAAGTCCTACACGCATACCTCCAAACTCAAAGAGCGGGTTAGTAGATCACCTCTACGGCTGTTGAATTTTACGCTTGCTGCCTCATAGTACTTGGAACATCCTCTTGAATAATTTGATAAATTCCCCTTTTCTGCTGCATTATTGTCTACGCGGGAGGGGGGGGGGTTGTTGGACATTGCTAGTGACTCCACTAAGCGTTTATCTCATTTTTATCAAGCGTTTAGCGATGCTTGTGCTTATCAATCTACTCATACCTGTTACTCACTTCATTCATACGGAGAGAAAAAACATCGAAACAAGGTTAATTTCCTCAGAGACTTGTCTAGGTCGTACATATGCATTGCCTGTATTTCCTATCCCACTTCTCTCCCGCTTCTGATCGCAACTCAATGCTTCTGGGCAAGAGATTTCACCGATGACTTGCTTTCCTTCAGGGTGTCTCTCAAGAGTCTACGCATGATGAGAGCTTCAGCAGTTTCCGAGACGAGAGCATAGACACGGAGATTGATGGATCAATAGACGACGACAATCACTCTAATTACGCCGTAAGCACACCGGATTGTCACATAAATATTTACCGATTGTCTCGACTCTTGGTCGTGCTGCTATCCGATGGCTAATATTCCTTGATTTGCAGTCATTCAGCCGATCCGGCTCGTTCGGAAGCTGTCGCTCTTTCGACATGCACAGTAAGAAAGTCACTGATGCTATGCACCTGCTGGACAACGGCGAGTCTATGCTGCATGTCAAGGACAGAGAGCTGTACATCGAGGCTCTCAGGCAGCTGGAGGCCGCCGATGAATGCATAGATAGCCACGCCCTCCAAACCGGACTTTTGTGCAAAGTCTGCTCTTATTCTGTGGTTGAGAAGAATCTTGTCATCGTGTACCAGCTCTCTACCTCATTCATCAAACCGCCTGATCCAGGTGATTGCCTCACTTCTCACTAGTGTTATCGAAATTCCTGTTGAGTGGGTGGCGTTTGCACGTCTGAACACATGTGTAAGTGCTCCGCTATTGTGCGTCCATGCGTGTAAAAGTTAGAAAAGACTGACTGAGAGCAGATTCTCAGTAATACGCCATTAGTGTTTCCCATGTCTTTATCAGCAGCATTCATGAGTGCAGCGGTGGGTAAGAAGGACGGAAGTGACAAACTGTCTGCCAACAGAGGGAGCCTCACCCGCGCCGGCAGCAGTGAAATGACAGAGAGGATCGATGCTCTGCTGAGAGTAAGTTACCAATTGATCGGGTCCGATTGGATGTCCGATGCTGATACGACTGATCTGATTGGTTGTTCAATACTTATATGACTGATCTGATTGGCTATCAGATGGTGATGTGACTGATCTGATTGGCTATCAGATGCTGATATGACTGATCTGATCGGCTGTCAAATGCTGATACGACTGATCTGATTGATTGTTCAATTACTTATACGACTGATCTGAGTGGCTATCAGATGCTGATACGACTGATCTGATTGGCTCTCCAATGGGGATAAGATGAATCCAATTGGCTGTCCAACTCTAACATGACTTTTACCTTCACCCACAGGTGAATCAGGAGATCATCAACACGCCCACCGTGGAGGCTCCGAGGCGGAGACTCTCCCGCCAGGACAGCGTCTCCAGTCCTGCTAGCAAGATGTTTTCATCTAGCAGCAGCATCAGCGTCACGGGGTCAAGGTTGGTAGAAAACATTCGATACCATTTGGTGCTGTAAGATATATATCATAGCTCTCACACAGTTTCTCCCAGAATGCATTGCTGCTATGTTCCCTCAGTAACTGACTGAATAGTAATAGTGGGATAATCATTAGTGCTGCATTTCTTCAAAATTATTAATCTCGATTAATCTTCTGATTAATATTTTTAATCTTGAATTAATCTTATTTTAATCTTCCCACCACAAACTAGTTCCTGAGCTATGGAATTCATAACAGTATCATTGCTACCAGCTGCAGCAGCCGGCGTCAACGTCACTGTAACGTCTTTGGTGGGTCATTAGTGGTATTCAAATGTCCTGGTGTTGAGTTTGCTTAGATAAATATGCTATCCTACTTGTTCACAGGCCTTTTTAGCATATTACTCTTGGTTTATCTGTGAAATTCACCTTCCAAGTAGACACAAGATTAATCTTGAGGCATAAAATTAATCTTCTGAGCAATTGATCTTAGTTAATCTTAGAATAAATCGATTAAAGTGCAGCACTAATAATAATAAAATAGTAGGATAATAATAATAATAAAAGTAATGAATGGAGTTTAGAGATTTCAAATTAAAAACTAGAAATTCCTTGTTGCTCTGCGTTCATCCATTCATGGCTAAATTGAGAAACGATTACTGCTGGTGTAGACCCTCAGTCTTACCCATCTGTATATATGATCTGCATGATAGTTCTCTTCTCAGAGACAGAAACAAACTCCATCTATCTATTTCTTATTGCACATACAGTATATCTAAAGTAGCACAGCTGTATCATTAGAACCATTGCCGTTATGTTTGATGTGGTCTGATGTTCTTCTAATGTGTCTCCTACTCTGTTAACTCAGTACGGACAGCATGCCGCTGGCTGTGCTGCCGGAGGGTTCGGTCGCTCCGACTACTGACACTGAGAAGTTGAGGGCTAGCATTGATGAGGCGGTGGCATTGGCGCTACCATCTCAAGATGGCGAGACTGGAGTCCATATAACTGTCATACATGTAAGCCGTGATACTTCCCTCCCTCCTCCTAAAGAGAGCAAAAGAACAGAGAAAAAAGAAAAAAAACAACAAAAAAAAAAACAAACAACAAAAAAGACAAAAGAAAACAAA
>ERZ1740065.2837-NODE-2837-length-10840-cov-12.386277_pt1 | contig 10840 bp, 11 predicted proteins | sample MGYA00581738_ERZ1740065 | MGnify/ENA primary metagenome ERZ1740065 (study PRJEB43018, sample SAMN04849749) | marine metagenome | isolation source: floating plastic debris | place: Pacific Ocean | collected 2008-09-01 | study: EMG produced TPA metagenomics...
TCATCCCTCTTTCACCCCCCACTCCCCCCCCCCCTCCCCTCCTTCCTCCTCCCCCTCCTCCTCTCCCTCCCTCTCTCTCCCCCCCCCCCTCCCCTCTCTCTCTCCCTCCCTCTGCAGTAGAACAAGCCACTGTTACACATGTAATACCATTCACATATAATCTTTTGCTAACTGGCCAACAGAAGCAAACTTATAGGAGGCTGATACTCAAACACAGGCCTGGCCTGAGGGGTCAGGAGATCACCTGCCACTGCAAAACATTGATGATCTCCTCACACTGTTCCCTCACCACTAGTAAGACACCAGAATGTTGTAAAAAGGCCTTTCATTGCATTATGGTCCTTGTTAGTATAGTGTCAGTGTAGAGTAGTTGACCAGATCTTTGGCTCATAAACACGTGATTCAGAACTGCTGGGAGCTATCATGATACGGAGTTGTCTACTCTGTGCGAGCACCAGCCTCGCTTCTGTGCGATATCGAGCAAGATGGCGGCTGCAGCGGCTGCGTTGCTCGATGAGCTTATGGGAAGAAACCGTAACGCTCATCCTCACGAGAATGTCAAATCTATTAAATGGGACGACCCACAAGTAAGGCATTTCAGTTTCATAGAGTATTGTTGTGATGGTGCTTGATAAGGTCTATCACATCCTATCCTACTTTCTCTCACGTGCTTTCCTTGCCCGCTTTTTCTAAAACGTGATTATTCTTTGTTTCTCGGAACTGTTATTGTATTTCGGATTGCTATAGTTTTTTGTCAGAAATAATACTCGATTTATATTGTAGGTATGTAAAAATTTCCTGTGTGGTTATTGTCCGAGCGAGTTGTTTACCAATACCAAAGCTGATCTTGGGCCTTGCAATCTTATACACGATGAACCGTTGAAAAAAGAATACCAAAACAGTCCCAAGTTCGAGAAAGTCGGGTATGAAGATGGCTGGATTGAGGTTCTAGAGTCGATAGTCTCTGATGTTGATAAGAAGATCAAACGTGGCCATCAAAGGCTTGCCATGACTCAAGGCAATGAACCATCTCCCCCTCATGGCAACAACGGTCCCCGTCAGGAGCAGATAACCCAGCTCACAGCAAAGATAGGTAAGTACAATATGAATTATCCTTGCAAATAAGATTGTGTACTAAGTTAGGCAGATTTTTCTCAACTAAATTGGGAATGTATATTTGCATGACATATACTGATTGGTGTTGAAGATGATTTGGTGGAACAAGCGGAGAAGTTGGGTAACGAAGGTAAGGTAGAGGAAGCACAAGGCGTCATGAAACTCTGCGATCAGCTCAAAAAGGAGAGACAGCAGCTGGAGAACTTGTCTAACGACAGACCTGAGAACGCTCCTCAAGCCAAACAAATGGAAGTGTGTCCAATATGTGGTGCCTTTCTCATTGTTGGCGATGCTGAATCCCGACAGCGAGAGCACTTGCTTGGCAAGCAGCACATGGGCTATGCTCAGGTATGCGTGTTTATTGCCCTTTAGTTGATGATATGACGCTGAGCTCTATTACTGCTGACTCGCACAGATGAGAGCCACCGTGGAGGAATACAAAGACAAGAAACGCCAGAAAATTGCTGCTCACAAAGCCGAAATGGAAAAGAAGAGAGAAGAGGACCGGAAAAAACGTGATGACAGAGACAGAACAAGGAAGCGATCAAGGTCTCGTGATCGCCGTGATCGTGGCAGAAGAAACAGCCGTGAGAAACGCAGATCCCGTAGCAGAGAGCGACGAAGGTCTCGGTCCCGGGACAGACGCAGGTCAAGGTCTCGCGAGCGCCGACGCTCTAGGTCGCGTGACAGGCGCCGATCTCGTGACAGAGGCAAGGACGACCGGAGGAGTGCACGCAGCTCGAGAGCCGGTAGTAGAGATAGAGACAGGGACAGAGACAGGCGAGGTGATAGAGGACGGGACAGGAGTCAGGAGGGTAGCAGTCAGGAGGGTAGCGGTAGCAGGCGTGATGAAGCTGATCATAAGCCTAGTGACAAGCAGAGTGAAGACAGACCTATCAGTAAGCATTATCTCTCTCCATCCTCTGCAATGTGGGAGTTCGGTACGCACTCATGGATTTTGTTTTGCAGATCATAATGGAACCACAAGCGTTGACGAAGAGGAGACGAAACCTGCCGATATGAATGGTAATGGTGAAGAGAGACATAGCGATGAAGGGAAGACAGCAGGCAGTGACGACGGCCAGCCTGCCAGCGACGAGTAGCGGCCAGCGCCTCTTCCTCTCCCGGTATTAGCCTCTGATCGATCGAGGTAAGTGACCAGAGCCGTTTGCTGCTCTTCCATCTCTCTCTCTCAGGTTAGTCACTTCTGCTTCAAGTACCATACTACCTACGATGAGCGTGTCCGCGCTGTAGCCATTGACCGCCTGTATGAACAGTCAGTGGCTTTGCCACCACCCTGTCAGGTGAACACCAACATTTCTCAGTGAATATCAGACGCGTGCTCGTCTAACCTCTCTGAGACAGGATTCACTGGAAAACAGTGTCTATGAAAACTCGTGATGCGTGTGCTTGCCGCTGGCGTGCACACGTTAATTGTTGATTGGGTCCATCTTATTCTGCTTGAGACATGCTCTCACTATCTCACTATCGACAACAGGTATTTCGTGTTGACACTGTCTCTTTCCCTTATCTCGGGATCATACATTTCGTTGCCGTGTAATTATGGGGCGATACCAAATGGCGTGCAGCTGTGCTGAGGCTAGTAGATTTTATTTATTTCTCCTCCGATTTTTTGTAGCTCAGTGCATCAGGCCTCTCGCCGGCAGCCTAACAGGTATGCTTTAAACAAATCTCGTTTGATGTAATGTGGTGAAACTCACCCGATCTAAGACAACGTTCGCCATCGGAGACGTTCCCTGTCGTACAGTGGTGGTTACTTACCAATCGTCCAATCAACCGCAAGCAATGCTGCTGTGCATCTGAATCACGAGCCGCCTAGTTTTATCCATGTATAATAATCTTATCATTGTATAGGCAGTTAGACAACTGAATTACTATTTTGGTTTATTGGTTTACGCATTAGCCGTTCCAATGATTGTATTGAAATATAATTCCTCATCAACAGATAACACTCATGACTTATTTGATTTCTAGAAATACCGAGTCTACATCAATGGCTCATCACTCAATCAATTCCCAAATCAAATTGCTCTGGTAGTGAGAGTGTGCTGAAAGTCTCAGATGTTGTCAGTGTCTGTTTAGTCTTCAGTTTCACTTCTCCAGTGGGTTGCATGATGTGCGAGTATGTCTGGTGGCTTGACCATGGGAACAGGCTCTTGGCTTGTGGCTCACTGGTTCCTCTTTATCACAACGTCCCATGTAAGTGTGAGGATTTGTGTGGTAGTCGTATCCGATTTGTGGAGAACCTACATGTAATTATTTTGTGAACGGGTAGGTATTCTACCTGTGAGGGTTGAGCCAGATTGCCGGAAGCAGCGGCGGAATCGTACTACATTCACTTCTCACCAGGTTAGTGAAGAAATCCACCACATGACTCGCTGAGGTGGTAGACCTGCGAGTTAGTACTTTGAGGGGGAACAACTCCCATCACAACAGTGTAGCTGATGGAGTAGAACTAGCCGATCGCTCCTTGAGTAAAGGTTTCGCTTGCAGCTGCAAATCTTGGAGAGTCATTTCCAGGAGATGAGATACCCTGACATATCAACCCGGGAAGCTATAGCAGCCGAGATAGGCTTGACAGAGGCAAGAGTTCAGGTACTGCGGCTGCTGCTCTGCACTCATTCTCGCTAGTTCTGTTGATGAGACAAATTCAACTATCAGGTATGGTATCAGAACCGGCGAGCCAAATGGAGGAGAGAAACCTCGAAACCTGAGAATCAAACTGCCCAAGAAACGGAGGTTAACCCATGTGAGACGAAACGTGGTGTGAGCGACAGCCTTGCTGAACTACGGAGACGAGCTAAAGCTTACGAGATACAATTCATACAATCTGACGGTCCGCATGAAGACGCTTCCACTGAAGTAGAGACATTTATTGAGCACTAGAACATATAAATATAGAGACAGTCACAAAATCTGGGTGCCATGCATGAACTGACACATCATGGTCTATAGATGTCTCCTTCCTAGTAGCGACCTTGTGAAGTTATATGACCACTCGTCTGATTGACTTACATCTAAAATGAAGGACTATATAACTGAATACTAAAAACCATGATTGTAATGGCGATCAACAGCAAGCATCATTTCAGTAATATTAGTTTCTCTTCAGCTCATCAGAAACCTAGATTGCATCAACCATCATCAATGTGCCAACTAAATATTTTCAACGATCCAGCAAGCTTCGGCATACCTGCATCACGACCATGCTTCTGAAGGCCATCGGGTCCGACTTCACTTGACACAACAGATGCTTCTATAAGAGAATGAGGATAAACCTAGATGACTTGGGGGGGGGGGAATATTGATGGAAAAATGATAGCATTTATTGGTAGATCAGAGAAACCGTCAATTCTCATCAGTATTGTCAGCCAGTTAGTCAAGAGTTCATCATTTCTCAGCGAGATTGAGTAGTAACGATAGTGAGACGCTTACCTAGCGTACAGTAGAGGTCTACTCCTGATGCAACCTGTGTTCCTACAACAGATGATGGATAAATGTATGACATCCTAAAAAATATCACTGGCAAAATGATACTAAATGCCATTAGATCAGAGAAACCGTCAATTCTCGTCAGTATTGTCAGGTTGTAAGTCATAAGGATTTCATCATTTCTCAACCTGAGTGAGTAGCGGTGGCCATGACACAGGACAATCAGACACTTACCATCTGGAGTGCATGTATTCCATGACCAGATGTACAGCCCAGCCCGAGCACAACTTGTCTCCATTTCTAGGAAGTAAGACAACATTGATTAGACTGAGTACCCTAACCAGTTTGCAGCCTTGTCTTGGGCTGCATTTGAGTCAGACTATGTTCTCTCAACATTCAGATTTCAGAGACCTAGATAAGTGGCATCATTAGTCTCATTGCATTTGGCAAGGACTGGGAGGGGTGGGGGATGTGGACAGTATTATACCAACCTAGGGACTCAGTCCACTGGAATCTTCAGTCCGTCAACCTGTAGAATAAAGAGTATGAAGATCAGTGAAGTACGGAGGCAAGGTTCGTTACATATTGTATAAAATTACTTACTGAGAACCATAAGAGGAAACACAAACGGCCAATTCGACAAATCAACTACAGGAGATGATGTAATGCAATCACGATAAAGGAGTTTTATTGCCACCATGTTTTTAGCCATTCTGTGTGTCATCAGCTTCTAGATAATTAAAATTATTCATCAATTAACTAAATCCCGATACTGGTTTATGATGTTGCAGCAGCCTCCACTTCTGCCTGCGCTGACGCCGCCTTCTTCTTGTTCTTCTTTTTATTAGACTTGGAACTAACAGGCTGAGCTAGCAGAGCCTGCAGGATAAACGCAGTCAAGCATTAGAGAAAACCTGGCCGTAGAAGTTGAGGGGGGATTGAGTACAGCGATGATATACCTTCAGATCTTCATCAGCAATGCTGTGCTCACTGTCAAACATATCCAGATCCAGTGGCACACCGGTGATCTTCATTGGCCCATTGGGCATCAGAAGTACTGTGTATTTTAGCTGAGCAACTACTTCACCTATCAAAGACGCCAGCATTACAGCACAAGAAAGATCAACTTATGATATAAATACCCAGCTAATCCTCCACACACCTTCTTTCTCGTACAGTACTGGAAAGGGCTCCACAACCATATGCTTTACACATTCTCCAACACCCATCTTAGCCTTGGCTTCATCATCAAAGGCTCTGCAGTGGATAACAACAGGCAATGAACATATAGGATTGGATGGGGACCACCACTACCCTCAGCCACACAGAAACTCAGGCTTACCTTAGTGTGAAAGGCATACTGTGGAATTTCTTTTCAGCTTCACTTAGAAAAGCTGCAAGCATAAAAGTGACCTCAGAGGCATCCAATGAATTGGGGTCATGCTGCCATTTACCAGTTTTCTGGCTCAGATTGTTTGTTAGTTTCAACACAAAAGTAATCAGAAACTTGAGCATAGATGTTTAGCATCATCGCCACAATAATTTCTAAAAAGCGTTATGGAGAACTTTCGCACCTCGAGAAGCTTTCATTTTTAGTTGATATATCAGATCAGCTTTCTTGAAGACTGTAGTCCTAGTGTCCTTCTCCTTAGCTTTGCCCTCACCAGTGCTGACCAGTATGTCTATGGCATAGACCTCGTGTACGTCAAACTCACACTTAGGATGGTCCTTCCTGAAATAGACTAACTAGAATACAGGAACTGCTATTGAGCTACTGCACGATGATTAGAATAAGAGCAACCAGTAACCTTTGCTGGTCTGATGGATTCAATATTATCGCCTTCTCTCCATCTATCTTGTGCTGCTGAAGTTGATGTGAAAGCATACCTTCAACAGGTTTACATTTGAACTGCTCCACTGCTTTCTGAACAACATCAGTTACCTACAATAAAAATATGCATTTCATCAGAAACCTAATCGAGTCGCAGCGAATTAGCACTGATAATTTGAGATACTGACAGCATAGTTCTCATTTCCTCCTTTGAGCATACGCAACGCCACTTCACATGCGTAGTGCGCTGCCAGAATGGCATCGGCCTGTTTACCCTTGACTTTATTATCGGCCGAGGAGCCAACAATTAGAGAGTGGGCCACCACCGCTGGAAAGCCATCCAGATGTGCACCCAAGTCTCTGATAAGAAAAATATAGATTCTCAGGTTGTGACGACAATAAGTTGATTCATAGCAGCTGAAGGCAACTCACAGCTTGACAAGGTCACCATCTTTCAACTCAACATCTGGCTCTGTCTTGAGAGGAGAGTAATGGCAAACACAGTTGTTGACAGAGACGCACGTTGGGAAGGCAATACCTGAAACAGACGGTATTGAACGTTTATACTCTCACGTCGTGAGTGGTGATTGGCAAACACTTCATTTAGAGCGAGGTAGAGCGTTTCAGATGAGCAGCTAACCTTTCTTCATTTCCTTGTCTTTACGATAGATTTTACTTGTCTCATCAGCCAGACGCTCATCACCAAACATACAGATGTCGAGAACTTTGGCTCCAGCAACACATTTGGCGACCAGCTCTTTCAATATCTCTGGAAAAAAGCGGCGGGATTGGATGATAAACATATTTCATAGCATAGTTCCTAATTACTAACGTGAGAACACATTATATACATACTATTAACAATCTCTGCAACCATTTTATATTTGGTTACAACGATATCTTCAGCAATAGTCTTTTCTTCTTCCACGTTGTCCGCCATGACCGCTCTTCACGTGGGCGCCCAGAAAACTGAAAGGACCTCGTTGACGGATGTAGCACCAACTTGCATCCGTACTTGTAAAGCACAAATATTTTCATTCATAATAAGTTTCCCAGCATATTTTAATTCGAAAATAACGGTTAATTTTATTTATCGGTATGGAAATAATGCCAAGCTAGCAATTGCAAAATTTTCGGAATCAATGAATTCTCATCAACCGGAAACATCTATAACTCTCTTGAAAAAGTATCGATGGTCATGGCGGTGGGATAAGTATTTGCGAATAGATTTTATGCACAGTGCTAATTGACAACATACTGGCAGAATTTTTAGTGCAGAAACCATTATTTTGGTACGTATATATGGTAAAGTGATTATTACAATGTATGAGTGTGTTGCTATTTTTCTGACCATTTTCAAACCTGCTCTATGGCTATAGCTCATAGGGCTGCCGTCCTTGTTTACTGCTCGGTGATTAGACTGTGGTATATTTATTGTCCTTTCGTCGTTAAATGAATCGAGTGGTTATTGCATTCTCGTTTATACTCTCTGGTATTAAATGTGTGTGGATATTTAGGGTTGACATCGCATGGTTGACTGTCGGGTATCGTAATCTATAATCTTATCTCGTAGCATGAGAATGGCCGCAGTTTGAATTTAATGGACATGTTTCGTGTGATGCAATTCTATAACAAATCTACTTTATACATTTCTCTATTGTAGACCTAAGGAGCTCTGCTATGGATACCCTGGATAAGTTTTATGACAAAATAGTGACCCAAGACAATCGAATACGGACAGCAACGTATCCGGAGTTGGTGGAGTTTTTGAAGAACCCGAGGACATCATGTACGTCAGAGAACCTCGACCGTATAATGGATGGTCTGGCTGGATGGGTCAACAGCAGCAACTTCAAGGTGGGATAGTTAGACTGTAGATCCGTGGTGTACTCTTCATGTTTACAATGAGTCAACATGTCTTACATATATGTTGACCCAGCTCATTCGTCTGTCCATTTAGCTCATCATTGGAGTGATGGGCAATAAGACGTTTTGTATCCGCCTCCTCTAGCTAGGATCATTAATGTTGCAGGTCGAATATCATTACCGTGCAGTGCCGGTCTATTGGCTCCCTATTGACTTAATTGTCCTGATTACATCAATCAGCACTGATTTTCAGTTTTAGAATAAACCTTTTGTTTTGTGCTTGTTTTGTCTGACCATTGAAATTTAGTTACTCTTTTGATCAAGCCCATTTTTAAATCATAGCTATGCACTCACCTAAAAGAAAATTCAAATCTTTCTAAATGCTATAGAGAGTGCAGCGCTGTGCGCTCTCTCACCCATTGTCAAGCTATCTGGTAAGGATGGGCTACAGCGAGCCATCAGGCTGGGTTCTTGTGTGTTATATCAGGGGATATGTTGTCAGGGGGTATGTTCTGCTGTTCCAGGTCTCTCTCAACGCACTGGAGGTACTGCACCTGCTGGTGAATCGTATCGGAGAGAGATTCAGGCCCTATATTCCTAACGGTGAACGTTCAATCCCCATTGCCCTTCTCTAATGTATATACTTGTTATACAAGGTAGGTATGACCAATGTATTTGTATCTCCCTCAGTGTTGGAGCCCACAGTTAGCCGACTTGGCGACATGCACGATGAAGTGCGCGATGCCGCTCAAGACCTCCTTCTATCATTCATGCATCCCGCCTCATCACCGAGCGTAAGTCACTTCCTGTCTGTCCATCGCCTACTCAGTAATACGCGTGTGTGTTAATGTTTGCTTCCAGGTGGCGCTAGCACTGCCCATTGCTATTAGACTCAGCTCCATGCCTCCTCTTGTCCGTTTCAGTTTGTATTTGAGAGGATATGGCCCCAAGCGGCGGCTCACAAGCAGTTCCGCGTGAGGGAGGGCATCTGTATCTGTCTACAGAATCTCCTCAACCAGTGAGTCAGCACAGCGGCATTCTGACATACCGCGCATAGCTCGGCTCAATATATACACACACGGGCAGCCCCAGTGCTGCCAGCGTTGCCAGATGTAGATCATTTCTCTTGTCATTGTAGCTACGGCGCAAAGAGTGTGTCCCTCAGCAAACTTGTGCCTGGCCTCGTGAAGTTGATGGATGATTCAAACGGCCAGGTCGGTACTAACGCTGCCTAAACCTGTATCAAACGTTGTTTGGTTCGTTTCCATGGTAGCTCCCTACACCATACAGCCTCTCAATCGTCTTCACTCTTCTCTCTATCATTTCTATCCTCTTTCTCTCTCCCTCATGCTCCCTGACCCTGTCTCCCCCCATGTCCTTCCCTGTACATCTTCCTGTTTCTCCTTCCTCCTCTCTCCCGCATCTTTCTACTATCCCCCCTGCCTCCCTGTCAGCGTTGCCGCCTGAGGGCCGGTAGTCCTGCTAAGATGACATTGCCGTGAGTATTGACTGATCTGAGTCAGCGATGTGATCTCAACCCGTCTATCTGTCTGTCAGTCAGCGGTGCAGGTCATATATTGATCATTGTCTCTGTTAGCCGGTCTGCGTCTGGGCCATCACTCCCTTGAGTATACTAGGCAGTACACTAGGCTGGCAGTATAAATACTGGGGTGTCTCCTTCCTTGGCCATCCGTCTGCTGCTGCTGCTGCGCGTTTGTTCTGCGTCTCTGATGACTGTGAGATAATGTTATGACACAGCTGATTGGTTACCAACAAACGCTCGGCAGTCAAGTGTAGACTTTCAGCCAGAGATAAGCATTGTGCACTTACAGAGATCTCGTAGTATAATTGACTCATACCTGTACAAACTAGCCTGCCAGTGAGTGAGTGTGTGAACCCTCCCATTGGTCCGTCTGCCGCACGCCGCCATCATTAGCCCATCTGCTTTCATTCCATCTGTCTGTGCCGTCTATCCTAGTTTTTATTGGCTCATGGCGAGAGGAAACGAAATAAAACTAGAAATAGTACATCCATAACTCATCGCACTGCTGCCTAGCTACAGTCTCTAGCCTGAGATTTATTAGTGTAAGCGCCTCAGCCTCCCTCACACCGCCCCTCTCTCACTGCAGGTCAGGGACGCGGCGCTGTCGGCGCTGTCGGAGATCTACCGACACGTCGGTGAGAAGGTACGCGCCGATCTCTCGAAGAAAGGACTTCCTTCCCAGAAGTAAGTGGGCTGGCGTGACTCTCCATCGCCGCGGTTACGGAGTTATGGTCCATTCCTGTACTAAGATTTAGTCAGAATGCCGTGCGCTGAGCCTTCTTATGTACGTAATCCCTAGCCAACTAGTACTAAAGGCAGTGTGGAGTTTTCTCCTCCTGCTGTGTGGGCTGAGAGAGCAATGAGATTAGATTAGAAGTCGCTGGCAGTGATGTATCCGTCTGTCTGATAGTCGCCCTAGTGCACAGACTGTACCACTATACCGCTGCCCTGTGGCTGGGTGTGTAGCCATACATCACTGCCCTGTGGCTGGGTGTGTAGCCATACATCACTGCCCTGTGGCTGGGTGTGTA
>ERZ1740065.2838-NODE-2838-length-10840-cov-11.386926_pt1 | contig 10840 bp, 12 predicted proteins | sample MGYA00581738_ERZ1740065 | MGnify/ENA primary metagenome ERZ1740065 (study PRJEB43018, sample SAMN04849749) | marine metagenome | isolation source: floating plastic debris | place: Pacific Ocean | collected 2008-09-01 | study: EMG produced TPA metagenomics...
CCTCTCCCCCTCTCCCTCACCCCCCCCCCCTCCCTCCCTCTCCCCCCCACCCCCCTCCCCCCTCCTCCCCCCCTCTCTCTCCCTCTCTCTCACTTCTTCCCTCCCTCTCACTTCCCACCTCTCTTATTTCATCCCTCCCTCTATCGCTTCCTCCTTCCTTCTCACTTTCTTTCTACTTGACTTGTTCCCTCCCTCACTTCTTCCCCCTCCTCTCCCACTTCTTTCTTTCACTCATTGCTCTCTTATGTCAGAACTCATCTAGCAACAGCTTGTCCACTTATTAGATTACTGTAAGTACCACTACATCTTATCAAACAGGGCATGTATATAATAGTAGAGTATGTAGATGGGAGCACAACAGTGACATGACAGATAGAAAGACGGACAGCATACAGTGTCAACATGGTTGACGCTTAAGTACTTTCTGAACGTTGAGAAATCATAGCTCGAAAATCCCATCATGTACAGCTATAATTCTGTCATATTTGGGCTTTGCTCAGCAAGATCTAACTAATGAGCCACACATTAGTTATTACTATTCAATTATTACAAAGCCAACAATATCAATTTTGTTCCTAAATTTCAGCAGCTAAAATACAGGAGACTGAACAGGTCTGAATACAGGAGAGTTGGCAGGTCTGAATAAAGGAAAGTTGGCAGGTCTGAATACAGAAGATTGGACAAGCCTGAGAGACAGTTATCATAGAACATCTGATGATGTCATCATTACTCATGTAACAGAAGTCAGTATTGTCCCAAAACCGCTGAATTTCATGTGCTCTTCATAGCTGATCCAGTAAAGCTGTATTTACATGTGATCTCATGAAGACTGTTACAAATTGAACAAGGCTAGTGCTGCAAGAGATGAAGAGCGTGCTGTGGATATGTTTGCTACCTTCTGTATCCCTGTAGTAGGAGCGAGTGATGCTACGGAACCTCTCCTGGCCCGCCGTGTCCCAGATCTATAAATGGGTCATAGATTCTCTCACCCAAAGTGCTGTGTGATGACGGATTATTGCCGAGTCTCCCGAGTATAAAATAGAATGCCAGCCTACCTGCAGTCGCACTTTATCTCCATCCACATCTACTATCTTCGTCTGATCAAACGTATGCAGTCGGTTTATGTACATAATAATTCAATATCTGGTATAGAGGCAGGGTTAGCATGACACAGAACTTACCGCGTATCCCACACCGACAGTGGCGGCTATCCCTGAACCGCAGAACTTGTTCTGATCAAAGCGAACGAGTATTGACGTTTTTCCTGTCTGGGAATCTCCGAGAATGATCACCTTTAGTTGAAGGTCACACGCTGGTGAATGATGAGTTGGACTTGGATTGAACGATGATCGCTCACCTTCCTGGCAGGCAAATCCTGTTCCAACTCCTCATCACTACTGTCATCAGCTGAGCGATTAGAGCTGATCTTTTTCACGAGCACCTGTTTAGCGTTGCCACCCAAACCCCCCACTACAGCCATTCTCCCTACACGGATGGTGCAGACGAGGATATAGGCTTACTTACATGCAGCTCTGACCGGCCTGTGTGTGGGTGAGAGGTCGATGTGTCACCAGATATGACCTGACTGCGCACCGGGTTATTGGTGCTGACAATTATAAATAACAGCGTCGAGTGCAATCACACGAGGAGACGGTAATTCCTCCTATATTCAATTTACATAATTTGTTTCTAATTACACGCGGACGCACGGACAGTCGAACTAACCGCCGATAAGATCAATGCTACTGTTATCACGAGCGACAATCAATACTGAGCAGGAGTTAAAGAGACAGCAGCTGCGGCAGCAGGCAGCTGATTGGTCAGTCGATAGCGAGGATGGGAGTAATACAATATTAATTATACCATACGTCTATGCGTGACAAACAACCAGAGAGTGTCCGGGCTCTCATGAGCTTTAATTGTCAATAAAATCTGCCCTGCAGAACCTAGTGGTACAGAGAGTGAATGTACGGCACACAGCGGCCATTCATGCTGACCTTGATATTGGCCAGACGGGAGGTATAAAGACAAATAAATTAGCATTAATCATCAGCGATAGAGTAGGAACTCGAGGCTATACACTAAAAGGGTGTAAGGAATTATAGCAGACGGAGAAAGTGAGAAAGGACGGCAGTTGTCATTCGGAGCTGCTGACGAGAGAGCACAACTCCCCACTTATTCATTTACAGATGTATCGGCGATGCTATCAAGTATGTCTCTCTCGGAGGAGGACTCCCTGACAAGATCATCGTTCAGTTTCCAGACTTTTACCGAGCCGTTGGCATCACCAACCGCCAACAAGTTACGTCTGAAACAGAACACAGGCTATGAAAGAACCAACCCCACTACAATGCGTACATGTATGGTGTATTGAATGCTGAATGCTGACTGGCTATATAGGAAACAGGTGGCAGCTAGTGCTCATAGACACTTACTGCTTAGAGTTGAACTCGAGACACTGTAGAGCGGATCTGGTTGTTCCTGAGGCCTCCAGCTTGTAGACCGGAGCGTTCTGAGTTCGCTTGAGATCGTATATCAGTAATTGTCCACTCTGAGAGGCGACAGCAAAGACCAGAGGTCGGGACGGGGACCAGCGCACCCCGTAAAGATATCCACAGGCTGGCTCAATCACAGTCAGAGGCTCAGTCTAAACATTTGAGATATAATGTAATGTAGCGCAGGGTACCAGAGTAAGGATAGTATGCGGGTACCTTCACTATGTCAATAAAGAGAAATAACATTATATCAGTTTTAGGGACTCTCCAGTCAGCCCAACTAACAACGATGGAAACCAACTCAGCAGCAGAACTACTGTTAGCAATTTCCCACTAAGATAGACGATAGCTGACTTTGTAGCTAGAGCGAAAGTAGAGGTATTACGGTAGGCTATTGAGAGTCAGCTAATGACTGTAATTCCCCAAATATTCACTAACAGAGATAAAACAGTCTGGGCTTGTGCAACTCTTTCCTAATCAGGGGCAAAAGCTCAGTTCATCACTGTTTCATTGAGAGGCTTGTTCTTAAAAAAGGGGTGAAATCACCACTGATCTCCATGTATACCCACTAATTTGATGCTGTAGAAGTCACAGATGATAAACTTTCTTTGCTTGATTCATTCAAAGCGACATGGCTTAGGATTATTTTACCAACATATTCAACTTCTACAGCATCAAATTAGTGGGTATACATGGAGATCACTGGTGATTTCACCCCTGTGCTTAAACTACATTTCAGTTTCTTCTGGAACAAAACAAATATTCCTTCACTAAACTTGTTCCTTTGCCCTCCCGCCTTCACTCAGCTAGCTGATGAAGTGCACGGATGACACAGCACATTTGAGGCTGTTAGCAGATTATTGCGTGAGTTTCAATTATTTATCATTAGTTGTGTTGCCACAATACTTGATCATTTGGCCGATTCATGGAATAAACAGCTTTACTTGAAGTGAATTGAAGGCCAGAGGTTGGGACGGGGTCAGTACGTCCCACAAAGGTGTCCGCAGACTGGCTGAATCACAACTAACAGCATCTAACGGGCTCATAGCTAACCACTGAGCTACCAAGATACTGACAGTAATTCTCTGAATATGTGCCAACCTGCAGAGCTGAGTAGAGTCTGAGGGTTGTGTCAGAACTGCATGTCATAAACAAGTTTCGATGAAACGGGTTCGCTGCTACAGCGTAGGCGGGACCCTGGTGTGGCAAGAAGGCCAAGGTCACCGGGTCGTACATCTGTACCTCACTCAGGTCGTTGACTAAAAGAGCACAGAAAATAAAAATACAAAAAATTCAAATGGACTCGATGAACAGGCGATGGGCAAGAGGAGACGATTCCATGGTGAGTAGAGAGTGTTTACCGATGGGAGCGGATCGGTCAGTGAATGAACATTTAAACAGCCCTCCTGACTCGGCACCTATGTAGAATATCGAGTCATCGACGGCGTTGATTGACAGCGACGTTATGCCCATCTCGGCGTTCTTCTTGGATGAACGGATCTTCACTGACTTGGGCATACTCTTGGCGAGGAGCAGGTGTCTGACATACAATAGTAAAACACCTATCAAACACTATAGACCCGTGTGGGAGCCTGGCGAGCACATAGAGAGAGATAGTGATGACCTGAGACAGCGTTACACTATCCAACAGTCAGGGTTGTACAATGAGAACGATAAGCTTTGTAAATAAAGCTTCATGTAAGTGAGTTCATAGAGTTGACTGCTAGTTTCACACGCAATAAGTTCTGGAGAAGATCGGTATGTATCACTTCCAGGTGACAAGCTGCCTGGTTTTCTGAGAAGACCAAAGTTGCAAAGCAGCAGAAAAATTTCCATTCATTAGAAATACATCTATGCATATGTGATGCTAATATTAGTCTAAGCCCAGCAATGAATCATCAGTAGATTTCCCCCTCCCACCCTATCCGACAGACAACAGTCAATCCTAACAAGCAGCTATTCTCCGCAATCTCCTGTTAATTCAAAACAATTAAAATCCCACGAAAGGCTCCCTTACTTCAGATATGTAGTCCGTACTGACAGATAAAACGGAAGTCAGGAGATAGTAGAAAGCCTGATATAGTTCACACGTATACAAGATTCCAAATCCAGTCAGCTGTGAGCTACTGGGAATCATTGGAAATAAATCAAACTACAGTCGCTGTCGGGCACCAGTTCTTCTCACTCACAGGGTCAGTTGTAAGCAGAGGTTCAATGATGAACACTAAGTCACGATTCGTTATGATTAGAATATCATCAGAGGAATTGGTACGAGAGTACAAGCAGCGTGAGACGTAGAGTCGTGTACAGACCCGCCGATCGGTTTCAGCTGGCCCTTGTCCTTGTCCAGTTTCCATGCCAGCATCTTACCGTCGTTACTCACCGATATGAGCTGTAAATACGAGTATGTTGGCAGTAACAGCAAAATTTGTCTTAAGAAAATAAGCAGTTCAGTATGCGAGTGTAGAGAAGTACATGAGAAATGTGTGGTGATGACTGGAATTAGGCATGGATTTGACATCAATAGTTCGTAAAATATGATCTATTAGCAAACATATTCTTCGCATTTCTAATTAGTAAAAAATTCGTAAATTAGTAATTAGTAATTAGTAATTAGTAATTAGTAAAAAATATACTTTAGTTGTGTTTTTGCAACAACTGCATCGATAATTAATAGAATGTGTACCCAGCGTACCCGGCGTACCCAGCGTACCCGGCGTAACCGGCGTGCCCGGTGTAACCGGCGTGCCTGGCGTACCCGGCGTGCACGGGACAGCGTATATTCCCTGGAGATGCATAGGAAAATTTAAAACAGCAAGCCAATGCTCTCTGTAATCTGATTTATGTCTATGTCCACCTATGTCTATGCGGCACATAATGACTGATGGCTGGTTTTATAGCAAATATTATAGTATTGCATTAGAGGAGTTTATCTGCGACACTCATATTGCAATGTGTTCGCATTTAGCCGGCTATCGCGAATCATCTTTGGAGTTGTCTTCTATTGAGATATCTTGATGTATTGAGAAGACAACTCCAAGAACTGATGAATAAACGCATTACTGTAGTAGTAGAAATTTTTTCGGTGTGACTTTAAATGCGTTTTTTGCGAGGTTGTATAATCGCAAAAATAAACTTTCGCATTTTTCTTCCTTTTTCCTTATAGTGACTCAAACAGAATAAAAAATTGCAAACAATCTCTGTTCGCAAAATTTCATGTTTGCAGGATTGGAAAAATTGCAAACATTTTTAAGCGCAAATATTTCTACTTCTACAGTATATCTCAGAACAAGGGTCACCACTTTGTTTTCCGAAAAAAATCTAAAAAGAAGTGATGATATGATGATCTCAAGAGATAAAACAGCGACACTCATACCAGTATTACAGCAATATTTTACAGAGACACTAGTTCTGTAAACATATTTCTAGAAAATAACAAGGAGATTTTACCTCCCCTTGGCACGCTCTTGCAACACCATGATCTGTACTAGTGAATGTAGGAGTTGTTCCCCCTTGGGTGATATCATGGACATCATCTCAAACGAATTTGGTATGTCCGTAACCGATTTTGATTAATTCTTAAGTTTTCACTCACGCGCCAGCATCAGAAATTCTAACAGCAAAATTAGGTGTAAGAGATAGTGGCCTTACGTTGTAGGAGCGGCGCTTGCTATCTGGATCTTGAACCCAGAGAACTTTTGATATGGGTTCGTTGTGAGACTCGTCCTGCTGGGCGGAGTTAGCCAGCAGCATCTCTGACTCTCTCCCGAGATTCCAGACCATGACATCGCCTGTACAACGCGGTGATCCGTTACTGTGCGACTCCGTGCAAATCGAGATAGTTATTGCCATAACTCACCGTTGAACGTGCCAGCAGCTATGAACGCCGGCTCCATGGGATGGAATGCCACTGACATCACGCAGGAACTCACGTCCAGCAGCACACTGGGCTTGGCGCCGTTCGGGCCACCGACCCTGTTGATATTCCAGGTAGAGATATACGACTTGTGAGTACACCAGTCCTCATGGTCGTAAAGCCCATAGCTGCAATTCATACGGCGGTGTGTATATATTGGTGTCAGCAGTAGTGATGAATAGAGCGGGCAGAGTGTAAGGTTACGAGGCGGCGATGACAGAGCCGGTGGAGTTCCAATGGACGGACGTCACTGAGAGTTGATCCTGTGTGTCGGGACAGTTGAATGTGTGCAGCAGACTGCACTGACTATTATCTTCATCAGAACTTATTGAATAGCCTGCAAAATTTACATGCAGAACTTAGATGAGAAAGAAAGAGAGGGGAGGGAAGAAGGGCAGGAGAAAAGGAGAGTGAGAGGGAGTGTGAGAGAGAAGGGGAGGAAAGGAGGGGAGAGAGGAGAGAGAAAAGGAGGGGAGAAAAAAGGGGAGGAGAGGAAGGGAGAGGAGAGAAAAGGAAGGGAGAGGAAAGGTGGTTTGTGTTTTGGTGGGGAGAGCTGGTTGGAGGCAGAGTGAGGTTCAGGCTGTTGGAGTAGGCTGTGGGAAATGGATGCAGAGGTAAATTGTGGCAGAGGGAAGAGGGGAGAGCAGGAAGGAGGCAGAGGGAGAAAGAGGCAGAGGGAGGAGGTAGAGTGAGAAGGGGGTAGATGGAAAAAGAGGGAGGGGAGAGGAGATGTTGACAACCGAGAGTCCACTCTGTCTCAAAAGAATTTTAGTTCTTGTTCTTGTTTTCTCCGGCAATGAGGTCTAATGGCAGAGTGCAACATGGAGATATGACCCACTCACAGACCTTCAAAAGCCGTGCTCTGTGCATTCCGTATCAGAGCCCTGGATATCGTGTTTTCTATACGATTCAGGAATGCTATCAGGCTGTCAGGATCATAGTCTTCGGTCAATTGGAACACTCTGTCGTCGGTATCAGTTTGAGTCTACATCCACAACATTCACACAGCAAACATATGCAGGATATTAAAAGGGCCAAGGCCACGGCCGACAGCTTACCGAGACCTGGTCTTGAGAGACACTCTGACAAGCTGACTCCTCAGTCTCTATGTCTTTGGTCTGAGTTGCAGAGGCGGCATAGTTCCTGCAATCCACAACTAATCACTGAAGTACGCTCTCAATCACACATAAAGCGGTATGAGAAACGGTCTAAAAACAAGGAAATTTCCTGTACAAAAACTGAACAGAAGAACGTCTTACGTTCAGAGAATTTGCGTCTGCTAGGCACTCATCACCGAACGAGTTTTATCTGTAGTCACCAGCATATCATAGTAAACTCAGCAAAACTCACCTTTCCTTCCTCCAAGATGACTTGAATTCCACGACACCTACAGTTTCATCAGTGAACGAAAGCATCGTTCAATCAAATGAAGGTAGCGAGATCCCGCGCCACTTTCCGAGTTCCACAGAGCTCATGAACCGTCTAACATTAGCGACGCCACACTTACAACTGTTTCCTGTCAGCTATCAGGTCGAAAGACGTTAATTCTGCTGTGCTTCTATGGTTTACCGAGTGTCTATCAGTATATTGAAGGGAGAAGACTAATACGGCAGTGACAGTGTTTTCCCGTTCACCCGCAGACGTACAGACAGATTCATGGAACGATAGGGTCGCGGCGAGGACCGAAAGCGGTGATGATTGGTCAGCATCGGCTTGCCAGGATTAGGTCACGGCTGTCGCAAAGGGAATCCTCACGGAAATCTGGCAGATAAACAGACACTACTAACTCCTGATTTGAAATAATACTAGTAAATGCAAAGGGGATGTCGCTGCGATGTCAAGGGGCACTTCCGCGCTCATAATTTTCTAATAACATGAAAAATGAGTAAATAATCAGGTTGGCGTTGTATTCTGTGTCAAAGTGATCATATGCAGAGGGTGATAATCCGATGCATTTCTAGTCTAATTTCCCTCATGTTTTCACAACTACATGGTGCGAAGGATATGGCAGATTTAGAAAAATGATTGGCTGTGTGTGAAGAAAGATAATGAGAGATATATTGTAGGAGAAAGACTGAAAAAGAGAATGAGAGAGGGTGGCATAAACAGGCTTAAGCGAGGGAGCATAGATGAGAGAGCGCTGGAGAACAGAGAGAGGAGACAAAGGGTGGAAGAGCAGAAAAGAGAAGGTTAGAGAGCGGAAGATACACTGTAGGAGAGGGAGAGGAAGGGAGGTAACGTAGGAAGCGCCGATGGGAAGGGAAAGAGACCAGGAGAGGGAGAGATCATTCTATATTTTCACGGATCTATTCACTCACACCGTTGCCTCAACTTATCTCCCGACTGCAAAACGGTAGATACACCTACTAATCCCCCCCCCCCTGCAGTGGAACACTAGCACACGCTCTAATACTATTGCTATGTAGCAAACATCTCTTGGGATAGCAAACATCTCTTGCATTCCATTGGATTCCAATCTCGTTGTGTTTTGATTGTTTTTCTCTTCCCATGCATTACGCAACAGAGTATTGAGTAGAATGGATATTGAAAAAGTTGCAAAAGTTTACCAAAATGTCGTTTGACTTCCATCAGTGTTCTACTATTGGACACATGTTGTTTCTCATCGTCGTGTGGTGTGGCGCTGTTTTACCAGCTACGTCCAGCGACTCGGTGATCAAGGCGGCCATCGTATCCTTTACTGACACGCTTTGGCGTATAACTACTGCTGTTTCTCATATTTCCTCTTCTTTATATCTATTTGTCTTCATCCACCATACGTGTTGTTGTCCAGTCTAGTTTACTCTATTCAACAAGGTTGACCTTAACCGCGCATGCAGACCCTGACGCCGATCATATTGATACTCATTGTCAGCTACGTTGGGGCAGCGACAGCTGACTCAGCTGACGACGCCGTCCGTCAGAGGGACGCGCTACGGGAAGGATGCATCAGTGTGGCAGACCTGGAGTCTGGCCTCGGCACAGGCTCCGTGTTCTGCGAGGAATGCCAGCTGAGAGTGTAAGTAAGAGAAATGTCGCGATTTGACCATTGGAACACTCGCGTGCGTATATACAGACCATGGAGTTGGATAGTCTATTGCTTTCATAGTTGATCACATTCGTGGATAGAAGTCTGTCTGCTTTACTTCTGCTGCGGAAAAAAGTAGGCAACATGTTATCGATCACCTTCAATTCTCTGCAGGTCTCCCAAATCCAAGCATTGTTTCCGATGCCGGAAGTGCACCGCCAGCTACATCTACCATAGTTCTATAATAAACAACTGCGTGAACGGCAAAAACTACGCGTACGATTTCTATAAGGATTAACTGCTTACCGCATGAGAAGGTCGTCTCCATTCATTGTGGATCTTGTTGTCTTGTACAGATGGTACTCCATATTCCTGGTTTCGGCCATCGTCATGTGCTGCGTGATGGTTCTACAAAGCGCGACAGTGTTGCAGAACCATCAAGACAATGCCACAACGTCTGGACAGCGCCTGCTCTGCCAGAGTAAGTATAGATACACCTGTTATGACAAGAAACGGAGTGAAAATGAAACTGTTTATCTACATGCGAAGCTGTCTTCCCCGCAGAACTGACCGATGGACAACGCCTTCGCCGGTGTGAGGCCGCACACGCTGCCACGATGATCTTATTCTCAATGACTGCCGCTGTCACAGCGGTCATGTTTGCATGCGGGACAATCTATCACAAGCGTAAAGGTAAGTGAGCTCGCTGTTACCACGGTCACGTGATCGTCATTGCTCTACAGCTCTACTTGTATGTCACAGTGATGGAGAAATGCTGCGATTCGATGTGGTATGCACTCAGAGTAAGTTATCTACATCAATGTCTGCATGGCGCATAGCATTAAAAATACTTGATAACGATACGAGCTGCTACCTTATAGAAGGGAAGCAAAGTAGGGGCTGTGGCTGCAACTCCTAATATCATGCCAGCCGGAAATGCTTCACCGCTGCCACCGGACGTAAGCGATATACACTACTTACCTGTCTGATGTTGTGCACAGCTCCGCAGTGAATAGTACGTACTCGTTGATAGATGAGCGTCAGTGGGGGATCCTCGATGAAATGCGACATTGATGATCCGACTAAGAGCGACAGCGGGCATTATAGAAAGGACACCAACCGCATTAGCAACTACAACACCCATGGCTGCAATAACAAAACCAATTTTGTCAACATCCACAACAACCACGGTGCTGGCGACGAGTACAGGCATAGAGAAATACCACACTTCTCACAGGTACGCCACTCACGATTCCACGCCATCTCACGTGTCATCCGGTGTCGCTCGGTGGACGTGGAGAACACAACTCCTGTCATCACGCTCGTGGGATACGCTTCGCCAACATTGCCAGACGTAAGTTCCATACACACTACTCATCTGCCCGATGTTGTGCACAGCTCTGC
>ERZ1740065.2839-NODE-2839-length-10840-cov-11.176912_pt1 | contig 10840 bp, 11 predicted proteins | sample MGYA00581738_ERZ1740065 | MGnify/ENA primary metagenome ERZ1740065 (study PRJEB43018, sample SAMN04849749) | marine metagenome | isolation source: floating plastic debris | place: Pacific Ocean | collected 2008-09-01 | study: EMG produced TPA metagenomics...
CAAATGACCCAACAGAATCGCAGCCACCCTTCCTTTGAAGACATCACCAACCCCCCCCCCCCCCACCCCCTATAGCAATCATTGATGGAACTACATCAGAATACCAGCAGTAGGATATTGGTGATAATATCATATGATCTCACTGAAGGGCAGGGAAACCATCATACCACGCAAATATGGGGTCAGCAGAGCCAGTAACCTATTGCTACCCTCCATCACTGCCCACTATACACTATCCACTATCCACTATCCACTGCCCACTATCATTATACAGGTACCTGCTTGGATCTGGGAAAGCACCTGTTGGCAGTTGGCTTTGGCATGGCATCTCAAGTGCCCGCTAGTGCACAAGATGAACTTGACTAAAGTTATTTCACTGATGATAAATACAGGAGAGTAGAGAGTGTTATGTTATATATACTCGATTACCTTGTAAACTTTGGGTTGGTGTTTCACCTAGTGCAGTCTGCGCCGACTGACATTGCGGCAGCGTCCAGTAAATCCTAATGCTGTCTGTGCTGCCGCAGTTAGCGTCCCCATAACAAACCTCATTCAGAGCATTTCAATTCATACATGTACATTTGTGTATTCATAGCATAGCTCTATACATAGAAACTAAAGCTATTCCAAATAGTGTGATCACGGACTCGCCTGTATCATTACTCCACGCTCAAAACAATGCCTGTTGTTGTTTACTCCGTCTCACTTGCCTCCTTACACTGCCCCTTTCCTTTCCCATCTCTCCCCGTTTGGCCCCTCCCCATCAGTTTTTGTCCTGTGTGAAGGGGTTTTATAGCTGCACAGTTGCACCCTCTCCATTTCTCAGCCACTCATGATGATGGATCGAGGTTTTATTACTCCTGCAGACAGCGAGCTCCCAGAGTGAAGTGGCAAACACATGACACTGAGTCCATTGTAGCGATTGCGCTCTCCTCCTGCTCTATGGCTCAGCTATGGGAAACTGTCAGCTGTCTCCTAGCCGTATGTAAGACAAGGTCCCTCTCTACTCTCTCCATTCCTTCTCAGACATCATGATGAGGTGCCTAGCAGGCTCGCTGCTACTGCTAGCAGTCACAGCTCTCTCTGTTGACGCCAAGTCATACAATGGGTAGATATCATTGGATACATAGACAGCCTTACACTGCCTTACACACAATGTACCAAATAACATGTATTTATCTCACGCAGCCATCGGTTGATGAGAGTTGTCCCCACAACGCCGAGTCAAGTGGCCAAGCTGAAGTTTATGGAGGAGGATTTGGAAGGGGTAAGTCACCATCACCTTAAGACTTACATGGCATGTACTATCCCACTCTTGGTCAGTAGGTGACCACTCTAGCTCAGTGCTCTCGATCCGTAGCCATAGAAAACAATGTAAAACAATGGAGAACCTACAAATATGTAACTGTTGTGGGGAATATTGCGAGACCATATAGGGAATGCTAGCGCTGCTGTTGTAGCTGGATTTCTGGACAGAGCCTGCACTGAACAGAAATGTAGACATCAACATCCCACCAACCCTGCTAACATATGTAACAATGAACCTGGCAACAGTTGGACTTCAAGGGGAGATAATCCACACTGACTTACAGAAGTATGTAGAGTTATTAGATAGTATAGCTGTCGCAGCAATGAAGCTCATACAGATCAAACACCATTCCTTTACATCGATTACAGGCTGATAGATCAGAACGCACCAAAGAGTTCCAACAGTTACGTGACAATGAAAGCCAAGGCTCTTGTGGATCAGGGGCTGACCCACCCGCGAATGATACCATTCATTACTGGGTAGGTTCTCTTGCTTAGCAAGTGCTGTCAAATAGATGGTCTGCTAGTTTGCCATGTCTCTGATGGTGGCTGACATTGCAGTGAGGCCAAAGCACCAGAGTGGGTTGAGGCTAAGCTGAAAGGGATTGTGGAGAAGCTCAATGATGATATTGTTGGGACGTTCCCGCGACATGAAGATGTAAGTACTGTTACCAAGTGAGTCCTTAGGCTATCATTGAGGCCCTTTCCTCCACACAGTCTAGGTCATGTGATCTGCAGATGCAGGTGGTTGTTAGTTATAAGTTATAAGTTATTGGTTTCTGTATCCCTCTGCTATGAATGAATAGGAGGTAAAGCGAGGTTAACATGTCTGCCTGTATGTTCACAGCTGATGCAATGGCTGTCAGACAAGGTGCTCACTCATCCTGACCTGGCTGAAATCGAAGACATCGGTACTACCTATGAGGGAAAGATACAGCGCATGATCAAGGTTTGTACTCATCAATATACTTACACACCCAATTGACACTTCCATGATAATTGTAATACCTGTTTTATTCCAACTGTTCCAACTCCTCGCACTCATCCATTCCATTTACCGGTAGTGCTGTGAGTTATATAGGTAGAGCTTGACCAAACTTAGCAATGTATCTCGTCACTTTATATTTATACTGACCTTCCTCTCTGTCCTCCTCTATCTCTATCAACCTCAGCATGTTTCTTTATAGATCGGAGCTGGTCTTGGAGGTGACAAACCGATAATATGGGTGGATTCGGCCATCCACGCCAGGGAATGGCTGACTGTCGGCACCACTGTCTGGATCATAAACAAGGTCAGCTGATCTCACCCCTGTGATCAGCGCAATGCTACTCCATCATTGCTGGCTTTCTCACCTACATGAAATAATCTGCTGTCAGATGCTGACCACATACCAGACCGATCCTACAGTGAGGTACCTGATGGATCAATATGACTGGTACTTCCTTCCCATCGCTAACCCAGATGGATACGAGTACACACGCACCGTGAGTGATGTCTCCTACCTAAACTCTAACCTGAGATACTTCATCTGCGTCACACTGTCTGCTACACCGCTTGTCTCACTTACTGACTCACTTTCCGCCTCACTGACCGCCTCACTGACCGTCTCACTGACCGTCTCACTGACCGTCTCACTGACTGTCTCACTGACTGTCTCACTGACTGTCTCACTGTCTGTCTCACTGTCTGTCTCACTGACCGTCACACTGCCTGTCTCACTGACTGTCATGTTTACTTCCATATTATTGATTGTGCATAGGATAGACTGTGGAGGAAGACAAGGACACCAACTTCTTCCTTCCGGTGCGCTGGTGCTGACCCTAACAGGAACTGGGACTACAGGTGGATGGGTGAGTGTAGACACGTTCTAATACCTATCTATCTCACACAGTCATTGCTGTCACTCCATTGACTCTAATATTACATGGCAGAGAGTGGCACTAGTACCAACCCTTGCTCCACCACGTATGGTGGATCATCCGCATTCTCTGAGCCATGCACACAGAACATGAGGGATGCCATATTGTCCGTGAAAGACAGGATGAAAATGTATATGGGAGTTCATTCCTACTCGCAGATGTGGCTGACACCATACGCCGCTGGCTCACCAAAACCCAACGACTACAACGAGTTGGTAAGCAGTCGACCAATCACAGAACAGGCACTGTCACTAGTGATGTCAATGACTGGTAATTACTAGAATGCAATGCAGCAATCTATGAGTGCATGAGAATGAAATGGAGGAATTACATGTAGATCTGGTCATCTCTTAGTACGGAGAGTTAGTCAGGAGAATTGCTCTATTATTTGATGTATGTCCCTTTTTTAGTGACATGCTACCAATGTAGGTAAGCTAAAATATTTGGACTTGAGATGGAGAGGCATCGATTTATTGATTGCCGTGGGTTGAAGGGACCAGCGTTCTACGGAGTCTATTTACCAACATGATTACTTACTCTACCCAACTGATATCTATGCAGGCATATGTCCGGAATAATCTCTGACTAGGTCTATAAAGTATTGATGTGCTACATTGTCTTTACTATTATTATTATTATTATGCTTATTATCATTATTACTACTATTTGATGCATCATCCAGGTAAAATTAAATGAACATTCTGACATATAAGTATCATTATTATTATTTTTAAATTTTCCAGTACGATTAGATCAAGATAAATTGTCAAACCACATCAGAGTAGAGTGCTCCCCTGTGGATTGGGAGGTGCGGGTTCACTTCCCACTCCTGGACATGTCTCTCTATCATACGGTGCTTGTAGCTGGATGTGGCTAACTCTGGTAATTCCGCTCTCCAAGCTGTTCATGGAACACGTTTCCTGGTGGGCACGCCCCCTGATATCCTGTGTAAGTATCAGCAGCAGAGACGCACTGTATTACAAACGATAACCGTACCGTGATGCGGTGTTCCTTCCTCAGACGCGGCCTCGGGTGGTGCCTATGACTGGGTGAAGGCAGTTGCTGGAGTCAAGTACACCTATACGTTTGAGCTCCGACCTGATGGCAATGCCTGGAATGGCTTCGTGGTTCCTGAAAGTGAGATCCAGCCAAGTGGGGAGGAGATCTGGGCCGCCCTTGCTGATGTCGCTGACAGACTGTTAGCAGTGTAAGAACTCGGGCTATCCACTGACTGCATCCATTACATGCAATAAAGCATCTGAACTCACTTGTCTTGGCTCTTGGTTGCCTCGAATCATCTATTGATAATCACCCTGGGCTATGAACGGATGTTCTATATTACCTCACATATAAGTCTGCGATGGTTTATATTACCTCACATATAAGTCGGCGATGGTTTATATTACCTCACATATAAGTCGGCGATGGTTTATATTACCTCACATATAAGCCCGAAATGCCCTATACACACTGAGAAGCTGGTAAATGCCACTGCCAAACGTTTCATAAACCTTCCGTAGAACCACAACACCCAAATCCCCCATAGCTGCCATGGAATTCCTCTATACTTGAGTTCAATCAGGCGGGGATTAGAAGGCAGTAGGTGAGGACAGAGGACACAGTAAACAAGTTCAGACTTAGAAATTGGTGGGGCACTGCTGTCATACAGTAGACAATGACATTGTACACCACACTGTGTCAAATACACTGATAGATATCTATCTCTATAAAAACAATATACTCCATAGACACCATTGACCATGGATCCGCACCTACTCACAACTCATGAGTTGTAAGCACCAATCAGGCTGGCATTGTGTGATAGACCTGATAGACCCTAACCGATAACAGCTCCGTGTGAGATACACAGAGAGAGAGAATAGTGTCCACAATAAGGACCACATTTGAGTCTGCTCTCACCATGGAGCGTAGATGTTCCTTCACCCTGCTCCTCATCATTGCTGTCTTGTCACCAGCTAGCACCATGCCACCCTCTGGGTAAGGTTCTCTCTGCTTGTCGACAGTGCTTCAACCTGTGACCTTAGAAAACCTGCAGTAGTTATGCTGTTTATTGTGATTCTCTTATTCTCCAAGGTATCATATGTTGAGGCTCATCCCTACCACTCAGTATCAGCTGAGCTCTTTGGAAACGCTGAGAGACAGGTTTACGGAGGTGAGGGACTGTTGAGTTTTGTCTTTTTGTCTGTCCACCAGATAGTAGGATGATTGAGATGTGTGCTCTCGATTTTTTGGCTGATCTCGCTGCCATTTCCTTTTAGATAGAGTTCCTATCAGAACCATCGCTTATGAGTAGCGTTGACATAAACGTTCCTCCATATCTGGTGGAATATGTGTCAATGATTCTGACTGAATCCGGCCTGCAGGAGCAGATGGTTTATCCGGGTGTGCCGAGGTACGTGGATGAATCCGTTGCTGTGATATCAGCTTCATGATTCGATGACTTACTATTTACTGGGATTATAGAGCTGTTGATAAATCTACGAGTTCTAAAGACATTGTATCCAGAAAGGTGGAAGAGTTGGCATCCAAGGGAATCTCACACCGCGACATGGAGAAGTTTGTCACAGGGTGAAAGTTATACTCCATCTACTAACCTAACCCTGCCACTAGCTGCTTAGTACACACGGCTGTACAGTACGGCTAACACACACCGCTGTACCGTACGGCTAACAGACACGGCTGTACCGTACGGCTAACACACACGGCTGTACCGTACGGCTAACACACATGGCTGTACCGTATGACTATTTGGCTAGGTTTATATTACTTTAACTGTCGATTAGTTGAAACTCATATTCTAGTTTCCTACATTTGATTATTAGACTAATTCCTGCCCTTCTGTCTATACATCTAGGGAAGTGGAGACACCTGATTGGCTGGCCATAAAGTTGAGTGACACAGACAAGGATCCTGGCGCTGAGGATTCCATCGTTGGAAAGTTTCCGAGATACGGCGATGTAACGGACAATCATATCAAGTCTTTAGTCAAGATCAAACTATCACTTACATGTCATTCATTCACCCGTAGCTGATGGCCTGGATGTTGAGTATGGAAGAGATGTACCCTGACCTGGCAAAAACTGAGGACATCGGTACCACCTACCAGGGCAGAACAATGAAGCTGATCAAGGTACCTGTCTCCCACCTGCACAACTAGTCATGTCTGATATCTGATACACATACATTGATCCTCTCGCAACTGCAGCTGGGAAGTAAATCAGGAAGAGAGAAACCGATAATATGGGTGGACGCAGGTTTGCATGGCGATGAATGGCTGTCTGTGGGTGTCACAGTATGGATCATTGACAAGGTACCAAATTAGTACAGTAGAAATATGGCTATATGAATATGTTCATGTGAGGATGCGACGACCTTGTATGCTTCTACATCTCAGATGGCGTCACTGTATGCCACTAACTTCAATGTCACGGTGATGATGGATCGCTACGACTGGTACTTCCTTCCTGTCGCCAACCCGGATGGCTACGAATACACCCATACCGCGGTTAGTATGATGTACATGTCCGATAGAGCAAGGTAGAGAGCACTATGAGACACCTGTCTGTTCATGCCATTCAGGAGCGAACATGGAGGAAGACTCTCACTCCAAATAACGGATCGAGCTGTCTGGGCACAGACCCTAATGGGAACTGGGACTACAAATGGGGTGGTGAGTGTGACGTCACATACATTTCTCACAAATACCGATACAAGAGTCACACAACTCTTTGATCAGGTGACCCGAGTCACCTGGATCCGTGCCATCAGATATACATCGGTCCTGAACCGTTCTCTGAGCCGTGTGTCCGGAACATGAGAGACGCCATCTTAGCAGTAAGCAACCGGACCCGCATGTACATCGACATCCACTCCTCCGGTCAGAAATGGCTCACTCCATATTTTGCTGGCCCACCAAACCCACCTGACAGCGACGAGTTGGTAAGCAATTTCCTCTCTGGGGGTATGTCTCTGTTCTCTTACTTGATGTGTTCACTGATAACAAACCACTGATAGTCCACTTAATGAGTAGTTTAAATTCAAACCTGCGACGCTCAGCAGCTGGGAATGAATGTTTTGATTAATCCTCACCTTTGGATGGTAATCAGAATGCTGCGCTGTCAGTCTCGTACGGAGATACACTTTATCCATCATTCAGTTTTAATTACAGCTCGCTGTGGCCAATAGGAGTGTCATGGCGTTAAACTATGTCAACGGAGAGAGCTATGAAGTCGGGATCGCCTCAGATATTTACCGTAAGTACAATGGATGATGTACACCTATCAGTGCACGTACACCTATCAGTGCATGCAGAGGTGTGAGCCAGCTGATGTTTGTCGTTTTGCAGCTCCAGCTATGGGGACAGCTCTGGATTGGGTGAAGGCTGTAGCTGGAGTGAAGTACTCGTTCAATCCGATAGTTGGACTCTACCGGCCCCCAGGAAGTGATGAACCAGTCACTCCGAGTGAGATTGTGCCCACCGGCCTCGCTATCTGGGCTGCGATTATTGAAGCTGGGTACCTGGTACTACCCTGAACAGATCTGTATTACGCAAACCAGGGTCAGTACAAACCAGTGTCAGTACAAACCAGTGTCAGTACAAACCAGTGTCAGTACAAGTATATATTACTAGTATCTATAGTTGTACATGTCATTTAAATTAATGAATAAACTCTGATAGCAGACAATCTGTGTGGCTTCCAGTTCTCTTTCTTGACAAAAGACAAAGATGACCTTGAGAAACTGATAACACCACGGCACATGAGATTTTGAAACTATATAAGGTTTATTGTTTGTGACACAGAGGTCCAGGCTGATTTGACACAGAGGTCCAGGCTGTATATATTGTCCACTACTACCTCATTGTCTATGGATACGATATCATACTGGCCTATTGTTTGTGGAATACTAGCCAGAGTATCCATTGAGAGAAAGTCTGTCTCTTAGTATCATATCATCTGTGCTAGAAGAAACTACAGACTCTGCTGCTGATATCAGCAGCCTTGGCAAGGACACTGGTATACAGCATGTCTATAAACGCCACCATTTATATCTCCACCTGACAGAGTGTAACTGGAATAGCTGATGCATGCATGCCAGATTTACTGAGACTGTCACACTGGAACTGACTGCTTGTACTTACATAGAATACAATGTGACTGTTTAACAGTCACAGACAGCGTCTCGTCACATCCTACCACATAGTCGTATTCGTATCTCACTTCGACTCTCCAGCCTCCAGCCCTGCCTGTCTGTGGACAGACAGACAGACAGACATCACAGACTCCAGTCCTGCCTGGCTGTGGACAGACAGACAGACATTACATACTGTTGCTCAGGTTTCCTAATTTATTTTTACATCTGACTTCTGCTTCAAAAATGGTGCCATGATAATTTTTATGCGGCTTTTGTAAATCTCCTGTCGTTGTGCTCGTACTTGTCTGAATGCTCCCGCTTTTTTGCATGCCGAGGCTCAATAGCAATTGCTAGCAAACTCTGGATAAAGCGGGGAGCATGCAGACAAGTGCAAGCACAACGACATGATATTCACAAGAGCCTTGTATGCTTTCATGTTTGCAGGCGGTGAGAAGGTGGCGTGCTTAATTAATGTTATGACTGCCCGACCTGTATGAAAGCGAGCACAACGCTTGAATAGTAGATAGAACATGTCCTCATTCACCCAACAGTACATTGGGAAAAGAAACAACAGGTCTATACCACAGCAAGTACTAAGGAAATATATTCAATGTAACTGATGGAAGCAAAGGTTTACACAGCGATGATCTTCAATAGACACAGACTCTCTTAGTGATGGATAAACACAGGAGTGATAGACAACGGTCATAGCAATTACCTGATAGCATGCTGATTGTAGTACATGTATATATAGTGCTAAAGTCATTGAAACATGTACCATTGTACTTGTCTTCAAGAATAGAAGAAAAATTAATCGTTCATTTATCTCTGCTTTTGTTTCAGCACTGAGTTGCTATTTACTTATTGCTTTACTAAGGAAATATCTTTGATGTTGATGATGAAAGCAGAGGTTTATACAGAACGATGATCTTGAATAGATGGGGATGATAAACAAATACAGGAGTGATAGACATCATATAGTGAAACCAATTAATTGACTGACGCCATGCCTACGATTGTAGTACATGCTGTACTAAGTTATTGAAAGAGATATGATTGTTCCCACTTGTACTCATCATGACTTCAGCAGGAGAATCAACATCTAATTTTTCCCCTGGACTATTGACTATTGTTTCAGCTCTGCACTGCTGTTTTCTTATTGCTATACACCTGTCTGATGCTGTATTTATTTTGTGTATTCCATCCCAAGTGTCAGCTAGTCTTCGCAAGTTCCTACATGTGTTTGATGTCATGGCAGATCTGACGCTTCACAAAGGACTGGTGCATGATAGATACTGTAGTGATGTTATCGGAGAGGTGATCGCCTGAAGCGAGATACAAGTAAACAAGCGATAGGAATATAAACAGCGGCGCGCAGAGTGCCAGCCTCCATTCCATTCCAGGCATCATGAGGAGCAGCTTGGCTATCTGTCTGCTGCTTGCAGTCGCAGCGTCATTGGCTGATGGCAAATCCTACCGTGGGTAAGTGTTCTAACACTGCATTCTAACAGTGACTGAGACTGGAAGCTATTGGTATAACCTCCTAGCACTGCTATATCACTATCTATACATATAACTATCATTGACCCAGCCAGCTGATGTAGTATGTGGCCCACTGCTTCACATGGTCAGGCCTGACCGACCAGTAAGCGTGCTTTGTACCTTAGTTCACTGGATGAGTGGAAACTCATTTATTACTTCTTCATGTCATTGCCTCACTATTATATATGTATCCATTTTAGTTACAAGGTTATGAGAGTTGTCCCCACCACAACTCAACAGATCGATCACTTGATGAAGTTGAAGAGGTTCTTTGTTGAGGTGAGACCATCAGTTCACAGTCCAATAACTCTGTGCTTGAAATGGTTGCATTAGTGTGAAGCTCACACACCTTCCCTGTATTGCCCGTATTGCCCGTATTGCCCGTATTGCCCGTATTGCCCGTATTGCCCGTATTGCATTCCTTTGGTATTGTCCTCCATATTCATTGCATCACATTCCTATTGTATTATATTCTGGTTTACTCTTGCTCTCTGATTCATTTTATCACATGGAAATGACACCTTGCTCTTCCTGAAAGCTCTTAACACAATAATAACCAGAGTCAATTCCCTTTCTCTAACTTCAGCTTGATTTTTGGACAGAGCCGAGACTCATGCGAAATGTCGACATCAACATCCCTCCATATCTAATTGAGTACATGCCGATCAGTCTGGCTAAAGTTGACCTGCAGAGGGAGATAATTCATGAAGATGTACAAGAGTGAGTCATACTTCGAGTGATGGAAAGGTGTAGCTAAGGTGCTATAATATATTTCTTACTAAAACTTCAAGTGTAAAGTATGTTCTTTTCCTCTATACACCCTTTCCTTTGCCAAAGCACAATCGATAGTTTGCAGCACACTACAGTATATACTGGATTTATTACGCGACGTACAAATCATTAAAGGTATTAATTA
>ERZ1740065.2840-NODE-2840-length-10835-cov-5.484323_pt1 | contig 10835 bp, 2 predicted proteins | sample MGYA00581738_ERZ1740065 | MGnify/ENA primary metagenome ERZ1740065 (study PRJEB43018, sample SAMN04849749) | marine metagenome | isolation source: floating plastic debris | place: Pacific Ocean | collected 2008-09-01 | study: EMG produced TPA metagenomics...
CAGGTCTTCGATCAATTGATCAAAGGGGTAGTCCTGATTTTCCTGGGCCCGGAGGATGGTTTGGGCTACACTGGCCAGTAAGTCCTCCCATTTGGCGTCGCTGGCGATCTGGGTGCGTAGGGCCAGGGTGTTGAGGTAAAGACCGATTTGCTGGTCCAGGTCGTAGTGATTGCGTCCCGCCACGGCCGTTCCCAAACACAGATCGTTTTGTCCGGTAAGGCGGTAGATAAAGGCAAAGATCGTCGTACTTAACGCTGCGAATAGGGTGGTCGACTTTTCCTCCGCTGCGGCGCGGAGCTGACGGAGTTGATCTTGGGAGAACAGGCGGCGCCCCAGGGCACCCCGGTAGCGTTGTACAGCCGGCCGTGGCCGATCCGTCACCAAGTCAAGCCGGGACAGTTCTCCAGAAAACTGTTTTTGCCAATACCTCCCTTGCGCCAACACCTCGGGCCGGCTCAGACCCTCCCGGGACCAAGCGGCGTAATCGCGGAACTGAATTCGCAGGGGGGGCAAGGCCAGTGGCTCGTCCGCTAGCTGGGCGTGGTAAAAATTCGCCAACTCTCCTTGGATGATTCCCACCGACCATTCGTCAGCAATGATGTGGTGCAGCTTAAAGAGTACCGTATGCTTTTCCGCTTCCCGCACCCAGAGGTGTACCTGGAACGGCGGATCTTGTTCCAGATCCAAGTGGCTGTCGATGGCGCTGTGGAGGGCGGCTTCGTAACGCGTGGTGGGCCAGTTGCGGGCGTCTTGTACAAACAGTACGCTTTGTCCATTCGTTTTTGGATACTGCCGTACCTCCTCCCCTACCCGGACAAATTGGGTACGCAAAATTTCGTGTCGGTCCACCAACTGCGTCAGGGCCCGCTCAAAGGCCCCTCGGTGCAATAATCCGCACAGCTCGTAGGCCGCGTAAATGTGATAGGTATTGCTCGATCCGGTAACCTCACTCAAGGTCCACATCCGAGTTTGGCTGGAAGACAGGGCGTAACTATCGGCTTCGGGTAAGCGGGGAATCACCGCTTGAGCACCGGTAGCGTGTTCGCTAGCCCAGTGGGCCAGTTGCTTGATGCTCGGGTGGGTGTAAAAATCGCGGAGGGCAACGCGCAAACCCGTCCGGGCCTCCAACTGTAGCAGGACCTGAATGGCCAAAAGCGAATGGCCACCGGACTGGAAAAAGTCTTGGTTGATATCGACCGCCGAGCTGCCCAACAATTGGGTCCAGATGTCGGCGAGTACTTTTTGGAGGGGGCTGCCGGGGCCTTCGGATACTGCGACCTCGGGGGTCGTCAGGGGAAGTTCGGCCAGGGCCCGCCGGTCCAGCTTGCCGTTGGGGGTCAGGGGCAATTGCGCAAGCGATTGCCAGTGACTGGGGAGCAGGTACTGCGGCAATTGTTGACTCAGCACCCGACGGAAGTCCGCCAGCTCGTGATCGGCAGCGCTCACCAGGTAGGCCACCAGTTGTTTTTCTCCGCTGATGGTCCGCAGGCTCACGGCAGCAGCGTGAACGCCCGTCATCTTAGTCAAGGCGTTCTCAATTTCTCCCAATTCGATGCGGTAGCCCCGCCACTTTACCTGTTCGTCCGCTCGGCCGAGGTAGTACAACTGTCCATCCATTCCCCAGCGTACCAAATCTCCCGTTCGGTACAAACGCGAGCGCTGTCCATCGTTCCATTCGTGGTCGATAAAACGATCGCGGGTCAGGGTTTCCCGACCGTGATAGGCCAGGCCAAGCCCACGTCCTCCAACGTACAGCTCTCCCACCACTCCCGGCGGACAGAGGGTTCGGTCTTCATCCAACACGTATACTTGCGCCCCGGCAATCGGTCGACCGATGGAGACGCGAGTTGCTTCCACTTCTAGCTTGGCAACGGTACAACCCACCGTGGTTTCGGTGGGACCGTATTCGTTGTAAATGTCCAGATCGGGATTCAAGCGACGCAGCATGACCACCTGATTTTGTCCGAGGGCTTCGCCACCCAAAATCACTTTTTGAACCGGCGTATGCGAGAGGTTTAAAAGGGGTAAAATTTGGAGGTGAGCGGGCGTCATCTTTACCGCCCGGATGGGACTACCGGGACGGAAAATATCGTAGAGTATTTGATCAATTTCGTCATCGGGGGCACTGAGGTGCAATTCATCACCCCGGAGGAGGGGCCCCAGTACGCTGGTTAGACTCAGGTCGAAAGACAGCGACGTAAACCAGGGCGTGGGATAAGTCGCCGCGTCGTCGAAATAGTAGCGGTTGGCCCATTGCAGGTAGTTGCTGATGTTGGCGCGGCTGATGCGGACGCCCTTGGGCCGTCCGGTCGAACCGGAGGTATAGAGCAGGTAGGCCAGTTCATCGGCCAGCTGTTCCGTTTGGGGGGTAAAGTCCTGCGGAGGGTAATCCGCTGCGAGCGAGCAGGTTGCTTGATTGGGCAGCTTTTCGAGGAGGGAGCTGCGCGCGGCATCGTGGAGCAGGAGTACGGCCTGTGAATCGTCGAGTAGGTACTGGATTCGCTCCAGGGGATACTGCGGGTCGATGGGCAGAAAGGCTGCCCCGCTTTTGAGGATGGCGAGTAGGCCCAGGGTGAGCTCAACGGAGCGGTCGGCCAGCAGGGCCACCACCTGTCCGGCTCGTACCCCGTGGGTACGAACGAGCTTTGCGGCCAGGGCATTGGCTTGTGCATTTAGGCTTTGGTAGTCGAGCGAACGCTCGGCAGTCCGCAAGGCAATTGCCATGGGCCGCCGAGACACTTGTCGTTCAAAAAGCTGGGCTAAACTGGCGTAGGTCGGAATGGTATCTTGGGATGGGGCCCAGTTCAATAGCTCCTGCCGATCCGCCTCCCGGATGAGGAAGGTGGGGCGGAGCGCTTGTTCGGGCGTAGCGAGTATTTGTTCGAGTAATTGTTGGAAGTAGCGATTAAAACGGTCGATGGTCGGAGCTGCGAAGAGCGCCGTATTGTATTCCCAGTGCAGTTCGAGACCGGCTTCGGTTTCGACAAAGTAAAAAGAAAGATCAAATTTGCTGCTGCCCCGTTCCCGGTGCAGGGCCCGACTCTCAACGCCCGCCAACGCAAAATTTTGGTGGGCATCCAAATCGCGCTCCAAATATTCGATCCAAACGTCAAATACGGGATTGCGACGGTGGTCGACGGCGGGAGCCAGCGATCCCACCAGGTGGCTAAAAGGGAAGTCGCGGTGTTCCATGGCTTCCAGCAGTACGCCATGGACCCGTTGTAGGTACTGGACAAAGCTGTCGCCCGTTTCCCGCCGACTCCGCAGGGCCAGGGTGTTGATGTAAAAACCCAACTGTTGCCGCAGGGCTTCTTGCCGCCGACCATTTACCGTGGTACCGATGATGACCTCGCGTTCGGGACTCAAGAGGGTCAGAAAGCTTTTGACCACCGTGGTCAAGCCCGTAAAGAAACTCACGCGCTGCGTCCGACAGAGCTGGGCGAGTCCCTCCACTTGGGAGGTGGAAATCCGTTGCCGCAAGGTCTGCCCCCGAAACGTCTGGTGCAAGGGGCGGGGGTAATCGGTAGGTAGATCCAGTACGGGCAGGGGCGCGGCCAATTGCTTTTGCCAATACGCTTGCTGGGCTTGCCAGGCGGGAGTGGACAACTGGGCATGCTGCCAAGCGCTGTAATCCTTGTACTGAATCGCCAGCCTGGGGTGTTCGGCCCGTTGGCCCGCGAGGAGCGCCGCGTAATTTTCCCGCCACTCCCTTAGTAAAATGGCCAAGGACTGAGCATCGGAGATGATGTGGTGGAGGGCGACCAAGAGTCGAAAACGGTCGGGTGCGAGGCGGTAGACTTGCAGGCGAAAGAGGGTATCTTGCTCCAAGTCAAAGCCGCAATCCATAAATCGGCGGGTATGAATGTCGATGGTTTCCTCCGTGCTTACCTGGTCCTCGACCCAATCGACGTAGGACAGGGTCAGGGCGTGGCGGCCGGGAGGGTGAATGATTTGTCGGGGTTGGCCCTCCCGAATCACAAAATTGGTACGAAGCACCTCGTGGCGTTCCTCCAACTGGTACAAAGCCTCCTGTAGGGCCTGGAGGTCCAGGGGCCCGTCGATGGCAAAGACCGCGTTCATGTGGTAGGCCAGTTGTTGGGAATCGAGCTGGTGAATGGCCCACAGACCGGTCTGGGTAGCGGAGAGCGGATAGTCTTCTGCGGGGGGCAGGGCCTCGATGTTGGAGGTTAGCTCCGTGGGGCGCTCTCGCAAGTAGCGGGCGAGTTGGCGAACGGTGGCGTAGTGCAATACAAAATCTCGGAAGGGCACTTCCACCCGCCAGCGCTGGCGAATCCGCGATTGGACCCGCATCACCTGGAGCGAATGGCCACCCAGTTCGAAAAAGTTGTCCTCCGGACCGATGTCCTTGATTTGCAGTACGTCCTCCCACAGCTCCAACAGTTCCCGCTCCAGAGGCTGCGGCGTTTGTTCCGTCGAAGCGGAGGCTTCCGTCTCCGGACCTTGGTATTGCGCTAGCAACAGGCGGTCGACCTTGCCGTTGGGCGTATGGGGAAAACGATCCAGCAGGATGATTTCCCGGGGAATCATGTAGGTGGGCAACAAGGTACTCAGGGCTTCCTTGATTTGCGTGGGACTGGGCGTAGACTCGGTCTGACCGGTGACGAAAGCCCGCAAATAAGCGGGTCCCCGATCGGGTTGCTGGACCAATACCGCCGCCTGTAATAGCCCCGCTACTTGGAGCAGGCCCGCTTCCACTTCTCCCAATTCGATCCGGTGACCACGGATCTTTACCTGTACATCCTGCCGACCGTAGAAGAACAATTCTCCCGTTGGGCTGATGCTTCCCGTATCTCCAGTGCGGTAAAGGCGATCGCCGGGTGCCCCGTAGGGATCCGTCGTAAAGCTGAGGGCCGTCTTTTCGGGATTGTTCAAATAACCCCGTCCAACGCCAATTCCGGCCACACAAATTTCGCCTTTGACTCCGATCGGACACCAACGCAACTGCTCGTCGAGTACGTACACGCGTAGATTGTCCACGCTGTGCCCAATGGGTACGAGAGGGCCAGTGGGAGGCTCGTAAATAAAGGCCAGGCTGACATCGTCGGAGGCTTCGGTGGGGCCGTAGGCATTGATGATTGGAATGGTGGCTTGCACCCGGAACCAACGCTCGACCAATTCTTTGGACAAGGTCTCGCCCGTCAGCATCAAGTAGCGTAGGGCGTTGGTGGGGAGCGAATAACCCTCCTCATCCCAAATCTGTAAAATTTCATTGAGATGGGAGGGTACCAATTCCAAAATACTCAGTTTATCTGCTGCCACCCGCGACGAAAAGGTCAGGGGCGACAATATGGTTTCTTGGTCGTAGATCTGGACACAGCTGCCGCCAATCAGCGGAGCTAGCGCCTGCCAGATGGAAATGTCGAAGCTAATGGAAGCCGTAAAGCCGATGACCGTTTCCGAGTTCAGCTCCATGATGCGAACCTTGCTGTAGAGGTGGTTCATAAGACCACCCATTTCGATCAGCGCACCCTTCGGTTGCCCCGTACTACCGGAGGTATACAGGACGTAGGCCAGTTGCTCGGGATTGCCGGGCAGGAGGTGCAGCTGGTCGGAATAGTGCCGCCAGGCAGCGGCGGGGTCGGCGACGGACACGGTGGGCACCGGACCCGGTTCGGCCGGAATCCGATCCGTCAGGAGCAGGGGGGCCGCCGTATCGGTCAGCAGGTACTCCCGTCGGGAGGCCGGCAAGTTGGGGGCGATGGGGGCGAATGCCCCACCCGCTTTGAGGATGGCCAAAAGGGCGATGATGTAGTGGTCGCTCCGTTTCATACTTACCGCCACCCGCACCTCGGGCATTACGCCAAATTCCGTCCGCAGGTAGTTGGCCAGTCGGTTGGTGAGGTCATCCAGTTCGGTGTAGGTGTAGGTGCGATCGCGGTAGCGAATGACCGGGGCCTCGGGTTGCCGCCGGACCTGCTCCGCGAAAGTTTCGCCAAAGCTGCGACCTAACGGATAGTCGTGGATTTCGGCGTTGAAATCGTAGCGCAATTGCTGGACTTCCCGGGTACTCAGCAGGGTCAAATCTCCGATACGGTCATCGGCGGATTGCAAGATGCTGTCGAGGAGTTGGTGGTAATGTTCGGCCAGGCGTTCGATGGTAGCCCGATCAAAAATATCGGTATTGTACTGGAGGTTGCCCTGGAGGGTTTCGGTGCCTTCTACCCACTCCATGGAGAGGTCAAAACGGGTTCCCTTTTGCACTTGGGGAAAATGACTCAGCCGCAGACCACCCGCATCGACGGTTTGGCCGTCCGCCTCGGGCAGGAGCAGGTTGGTAAAGCGATCGAATTCGCTTTGGCTACGGAGGTAGAAGAAGCTTTGGAAGAGGGGATTGTAAGCCGGATTCGGGCTGATGCCCAGGTCTTCCACCACCTTGGAAAAGGGATAATCTTGGTGGTCGAGGGCCATGCTGATTTCGCGGTTGATTTGCTGGAGAAAATGCCGGAAGGACATTTGCTGATCCAGGTCGGCGCGAATGCCGAGAGTGTTGACGAAGTAGCCTTGGGTCCGGGCGTAATCCACCTGGGTACGATTCATCACGGGGATGCCCACCACATTGCTCGCCTGGCGGTGGTAGCGGAATAAGAGGGTGTGGAAATTAGCCAGCAGGAGCGCAAAGAGGGTACTGCGTTCGCGTTTGCAGAGGGCCCGGAGTGCCGCCAAACGCTCCGCCTCGATGCGGAGCGGGACCGTCTGCCCGCGACCGGAAGCCTGGCTAGGCCGTGGCCGGTCCAGGGGTAGCTCCTGCAAGGGGGCCAGCCCAGATAAGCGTTCTCGCCAGTAAGCGGCTTGGCTTTCTCCCGTGGCGCTGCGGATCAACTGGCGTTGAAAATCAACGAAGGTCCGGTAGACATCGCTGGGGTCGGCAGCGGCCAGTGCTTCCCCTCCACTCAACGTTTCGTAGGCCCCCAAAAATTCTTCAAACAACTGTCGCATCGACCAGCCATCGCTGACGATGTGGTGCATCGAAATCCAAAGCAGGGCCCGGTCGGCGGAGCGGGCGTAGAGGCGAATGCGAAAGACCTCGCCCCGCTCCAAGTCGAAGGGCTGGGCAAAATCGTCGGCCAGCCGCTGGCTCAGCTCCGCATCGGTCCAACCCTCGGCGGGCACCAAGGCGAAGTCCAAATCCACTTCGGTGCGCAGCTCTTGCCGGGGTTGTTCCTCGGCAAAGAAGAAACGGGTCCGCAAAACGGGATGACGGCGCTGCAACCAAGCAAAAGCCTCCCGGACCCACTCCGGCCGGTAGCCCGCCACGATCTGGAAGCCATAGCCTTCGTTGTAGGTCCAGCTTTGGGGATCGTTGTGGTAGATAAAAAAGAGGGCCTCCTGTCCGTATGACAGGCGGTAATCCTGCGCACGCTGGCGCGCCCGTTTTTGGGCTAGCAATTGCTTGGCCAGGGCTCTCTTTTCCAGTAGGGTCATTTCCCGAGCGATCTTAGAAACGCCGTTGGTTTCCGGTAAGGGTCGCTTTTCCGAGGTATCCATATGAGCGGTGAGGTTAGGGGCTTGGTGCCGAGCGGACTAGACGTCCGATTCGAGGGAGGCGATGAGTTGATCCAGTTCGTTTTCGTTCAGTTGGTCCACGTCCGTCGTTTCGACGGTGGGCGATTCCGCCGGTTCGGCCGGGGTGGAAGACATCGTTTGCAGGTGTTCGTAGAGTTGGTCGATCAGGGAGCGGATCGTGTGTTTGTAGAGGAGATCGGTGAGGTTGACCTTCCAGTTGAAGTCGCGTTGAAAGCGGCTGCGAAATTCCATCGCGGCGATGGAGTCTAGGCCGAGGTCAACGGGGGAGGATTCGACGTCGATGTCGCTCACTTGCATTTTGAAGATGTGGGCCAGGTTTTGGAGGACGTAGGCTTCGAGGTCGGCACGGCTGTGGATACGGGGGGCCGGGGTAGTGCGGGTCGAGGGGCGGTAGCGCGCCAGGACGGGCAGGCTGTCTTCCAGGTACATTTGCCGACAGGGACGCCGCCGGACCTTACCACTTGAGGTCATCGGTACACTCGATTTCTTGACCAGCACGATCTCTTGGGGGGCTAAGCCGTAGTTGTCGAGGAGCATTTCGTAGGTTGCCAGGGCCAATTGTTGGAGGGCCTCTTCGGTATTTTCGGATAAGCGGCGCGGATCGACTTCGTGGACCAGTACCAATTGCTCTCCCTGGCCAAAGTCGTGGGCAAAGGCGGCACCCCGATTCTCAATCAAGGCCGGGTGCAATTGCTGTGCGAGGTATTCGATATCGTGGGGATAGTAGCGGACCCCTTCGACGATGATGAGGTCCTTCCAACGGCCGGTGAGGAAGATTTCGCCATCGCGGATAAAGCCCAGGTCGCCCGTACGCAAAAAGGGTCCCTCGTCGGTATCACCGGTACGGGCCCGAAAAATTTCGTTTGTAGCCGCTTCGTTTTGCCAGTAGCCGCGCGCCACGGTACTGCCCCGCACCCAGATCTCCCCGACCTCGTCGGTGGCACACTGGCGCAAGCTCACCGGATCGACGATGCGAACGTCGACATCCGCCGCCAGCTTGCCCGATCCCACTTGGGCTAGGGCCCCTTCCGTCTCGGCGCTTACGAATTCTACCTTGCGCTCCGATAGGGCACTTTCGCTGACCCAGCATTTGGCGTACCCTTTCGTCAAGTCCGAAGAAGCCAGCAAGAGGGTAGCCTCGGCCAGCCCGTAGGCCCCACAAATCTTTTCCTCAAAGGCACCACTCGGATCTACCAATTGGAGAAAGCGGTCGATCGACTTTTGGCGGATGGGTTCGGCGGCGTTGGCAAAGCTTTGGATACACGATAAATCCAGGTCGGCCAGATCCTCCGGTTTGATTTTGGCCACGCAGAGGTCGAAGGCAAAATTGGGGGAGACGGTATGCGTGCCCCGTACCCGATCGATCACTTTGAACCAGGTGAGCGGGCGGGTGACGAAAGTCACGGGAGCCATCAAAAAGCAGGGGCAATCGGAATAGAGGGGCAGCAAGATGCCATAGATCAGGCCCATGTCGTGGAAGGCGGGTAGCCAGGACACCATCCGGTGGCCCCGGTGGAAGGGCGTATGCCGGTGCATGATGTCGATGTTGATCATCAGGTTATCATTGCCCACCATCACGCCTTTGGGATTACCGGTGGAGCCGGAGGTATACTGGAGAAAGGCCAGGTCTTCGGGAGTGTGGGGCCACTGCTCGCTGGCGGGCAGCGGCTCGGCAGCGTAGACGTCCGCCCCGGGAGCCAGGTAGTCGAGCCCCGCCAGGAAGGGATAATCTTCCTGCATCTTGGCCAGCTTCTGGGCTTCGTTGGGCGTGGTGAGGGCCAATCGGATTTGGGCGTCTTGTACGATAGAAGCGATCCGTAGTGCATTGGCATTTTTGCGAGGGGGATAGGCGGGTACGGGAACCGCACCGGCGTACAAACAGCCGATGAAGGCTTCAATAAACTCCAGGCCGGCGGGGAACATCAGGATGACTCTCTCCCGAGGCGCCACCCGACTGCGGATGAGCGCTGCCCACTGCTGGGCACTGCGGGCCAGGCTGGCGTGGTGGTGTTCTTTGACCACTTCGCCCTTGCTGTTGTAAAAGGCGTAGGCCAATTGCTCGGGCTGGGTACTCGCCCGATGATTGAGTAGGTGTACAATGCTATTGAACTCCATATCGTATTATTTTTTGTGGTGATGGCCCCAGTTTTCCAATTCCTCGGGAGACCAAAGACGGGGAAAGTAGCTGATGCGTTGGAAGCGGGGGTTGAGGTATTTGCGCCAGTTGGTGCCGCCGGTGGACTTGGCCGCTTTGGGACCGTTGTGGCCCAGGTATTTCATCGCCACCTTGAGGTGGGCATCGGGCCAGTGGATATTGGCCAGCTGGTCGAAGCGGCGGAGGGCCCGGGCGATCTGCTGATCGCTGTCCAGGGGGAGGTAGTGATTGAGGTAAATCTGGTTGAGGTTGGTGTAGCGCATCGTCCGTAGGGTAGCCAGGAGGGTGCCATCGTGTTTCTTTTCAAAATCGGTGAGGGTCACGCTTTTACTATTGGTGGCCACATCGATTGCCCCGCGTTTCCAGTAGGATTTTTCGTAGAGCGTTTCGAGTGGCAGATCGCGGGAAAGCTGTTGACGCCATTTGTAGCCGAGCAGGTTGTAAGCATCGGTGGCGTGGGCTTCGATCAGGCGAAACTGGGCCGACTGGAAGCCACTGGCTGGGAAGAGGGCGTAGCGAAATTGGAGGAATTCCTCCTTATCCATCCCCTCCCCCATCACGACGAAGGAAGCGTTGATGATCTCAAAATAGCGGCTGATCCGTTCGATTTTTTCGACGAAGACGGCGGGCTCCGGACGGGGGTGCAGCTGGGTCAGCTGTTTGAGTTCCCAGAGCATCAATTGGAAATACAACTCGACGATCTGGTGGTAGACGATGAAGATAAACTCGTCGGCGTAAAGCGTCTTGGGTTTTTGTAGCGTGAGCAGGGTATCCAGACAGAGGTAATTGTCGTAATCGAGATTGACCTCCATCCGCAAGCGTTCCAGGTGGCAGTTGAGGCTTTGGCCTTCGGCGCTGTAGCGTTGGCGAAGCTGTTCCAACTGTTGGAGTAGCCCTTTATCTTTGGCTAGGGTAAAGCTATCCATGCGAGGCATTTTTTGCGGTGAACAATGAGCGGCAATCAGGAAACGAGGGCGGTACCGAATTCTTCGGCTTTGGCTTTTTCGTAGAAATAGGTGCCGATGGCGATATCAAAAATGCCCATTCCCTTGGGGTTGAACAGCATGGCTTGCTCGGGGGGGATGCTCCGCAGTATTTCGGGGTCGATCAGGTCGACGATATCGTAGGTACCCTC
>ERZ1740065.2841-NODE-2841-length-10834-cov-11.104277_pt1 | contig 10834 bp, 7 predicted proteins | sample MGYA00581738_ERZ1740065 | MGnify/ENA primary metagenome ERZ1740065 (study PRJEB43018, sample SAMN04849749) | marine metagenome | isolation source: floating plastic debris | place: Pacific Ocean | collected 2008-09-01 | study: EMG produced TPA metagenomics...
TCGCTCCCGCCTGATCTCCCCCCCCCCTCCCTGGATACCACATTACCTGCTTCCCAACAACTTCTCTGCAATCTTGGAATGCTACTTGCTTTTTACTCTCCAGCAAAATGTTCCTCCTGTCATTGACTCGCTGAATCTTCAACCTCATCAGGGCCACATCTACTACAATGCGACAATAACTGCATACTGACCAGACTGACACCACAAAGAAGAGACCAACTCGCGCAGAACCACAATTTTTACCTCTCTTTTATAGTGCTGGGTAGAGTACAAATAATACCGTCAAACAATCATAATCTTCATCATCCAAGATCTGCTTGAGAACTACACGGATGAATCTGTCTGTAAAGGGTAAGTAGGGATACAGAGTGTATTTAAAGCTAGGGCTGTAAGAATTCAGTTTTTTACTTGTTTAGTTACCCTCACATTACTACGTTTTGCCTGAGGTTAGAGTGAGATCAGCAAGTTATCTGCTTCCCGATCTCAACTATAAGTTGGTAGTTGTCTTCTCTTTAGCGCATATTTCCACGATACAACGAGCGAAAACCCTTGCCCCCGAGAAAAGATCAAGCTCAATAGCCGTATACGAAGCTACGGTTCTGTCAAAATCGACGTCAGTGTACTACTCGCCTCCTCAGATGGTGTCGTGTCAACACCGTAGTTCATGACTTTTTACTCGTGAAGTATGAATGAAAATTAAATAAGATACGCCTCTCTTGCCATGGGTTTGTTTTACTGAGAGACTCTTGATCCACGTAATCCAGCCGAGTGACGGTGAGTGATACGGTTAACGATCATTTTTATCACAAGATGAATGTAAACTCGTTTTTCACTGTCAACTCATTTCACTTCTAGGGACGCTGAGAAGTATGTTTGACTCAAAGATAGCTACTCTTATCGCGCTGACATTGGCAACATGTGTGATAAACGTTATCTTTTTGGAGAAGTTGATCAGGTAGGTCCAAGTATAACCCCTGACAATCAATGATAATGGTGTGAATCATGATGTTGATGATGTAACCTTATACATTCCATTAGCACTACAACATAATTTACACCCATGTTGTAGTATCAACAAAAAGAGCTCAAATCTGATCACCTTCTCGAGTTTTCTGCTGATATCCATAGATGGATTCATTTTTACCAGCAAAGCGTTTACCAAAAAGCCATCAGTACCAATCAGGTTTGTTCCCCTGAGTAACTACCATATTACCTTGATTATAAGACGCATGTCTTATAGCTAGTAGAACAGATGCACTGCTAGCTAGCTTGTTGTACCTCGATCATTCACACGCGGCATGGCCTACCTCTAGCCCTGTCCAATTACATGGATCTTTTATTGACATATATCTACTGGTCACACCTTATCTTACTTACTATTCATTTCTTATTCTGCAGGTACAGCATCATTTTGGTGCTTATATTCTTCGTGACGAACGTTGCGAGTAACCTAGTATTCCGCTATCATGTCCCGATGACCTTGTACATGATATTCAAATCGGTAAGTAAAAGTAAAGTCGACTGCTGATCAGGTCTCCAAAAGTTTTGTTCAAGAAGAATTGGTTTTGTGGCATGGCCAGATATGTGGAACGAAAAGGTTCTGTGACGGGCTACATAGAAAGTTACCAATCAGAACAACTATTTGTATTCATTGCTGTACTTCTATGGAACCACTGCTATGACAACGCATCAAATATGCAGCTGAATTAACTTCAGTGTTGTAACAACGTTGTAACAAAGGAAAAACCACTCTGATAGAAATTTATGTTGGGAGTTGTCTTCTCCATCAATTTGGATCAAATTGGCAAGCGTAGCCGCAGCTTGACTCTATTTTTAATTTGTCATCACATTCCGAATGATGTTGTCGTATATTTACAGGGCTCCCTGATTACGAGCCTAATTCTGGGAGTCTTACTTCTGAAGAGGAGGTAAGTTCCCGGATGTATGTACAGAAGTAGATTGTGCAGTCACCTGGTGACCAGTTTATGATCCATTGAAGGATTGAATAGAACACGCAGTTATTTAGTCCAGATAGTCCATTTGAAACAGTTTTATTTAGGACTCGGGCCATATAGGTGTATGCGTGTAGTCATTTACTGTATAGAGCTATGGGGGGGGAGAAAGAAACACCGTTTCTGCTCAACCCTCCTCCTATGAGACACAGTTTTTTTAAGACAGTTGAAAGCTATCAGTGCAATCTTAGACAGCGTTGGTATACTTTGAGGCCATCTTATCTTTGGCTCTCACCAAAAATCTTATCTATAGTATCACCCAATACCAATGGCAGCAGACCTCTGTACTTTAGCACTGTACTCGCGAACCCATTGACCTCGGCAAGCCAACGTCAGTTCTACCCAATCCTTCCGTATTGTAGTCTATGATCTGCTTTAACAGTGTGACAGTTTCTCCCCATCCCCTCTTTTCTGTTCTACTACATAGATGCTCATGAAACCCTGGAATTCGTGTCTTACTGTCTTGTCTACATTTTTTAGTGATATAAGATTTTCTTGTTCTAGATACTCAGTCAGCAAGTACGTCTCAGTGGTTGCTGTGACGATTGGAATAATACTCTGCACTTACGCGTCTAGTAGAGCCGTAAGTATATGATAGATGTGGCGATACATGAATACTTCTGGTCATGATATTATCGTTCCTCGGAGGAAATGGGATTGAAGGGATTAAAGGGAGCAGTGAAACATCATTATGTTGTAGAACTAATGTAGCCATGAAATAAACGCTGGGCTTGAGAAGAAAAAGATTGCAGTTTTCTAAAGCACAAGTTTTTGCAGCTCAATGGCGATTGTTCGAAACTACTGCAAAACAGAATTATTTGTTGAATTGAGAATTTTTGCGATCGAGCCGTTCGCAAAGAATGTCAATTCGCATTTATTTTCAATGTCAATATACATAACTAAGGCTGAACCGAGAACGAAAACATTGTAAGATCGCAGATAATTTACCACACACTAAATTGCAAATATTGTCCGCGCATACAACTTCGATTCTACAGTACTTGCAATAATTTTGAAATGCCTAATTTTATCTAATAGCACTTTTGGCAAAAGATACATGGAGTACTCGACTGCAGGTGAACAGCTGGATCATTTAGGAAATCGGTTATAGCAGTTGTAGCCTTGATTTGGAGGGTAAAAAGCAGTATGTTTCCCACATAAACTGGAAGACTGTATGCACTGTAGAACCGGATTTGATAGCAACAGTCTAACGGCCGCGAAAATAGCGACGAAAAATGATTGTTATCATTGGAATTCGATATAGAAATTATACCCATTATACCTTATATAGGAGTTGTCTTCTCATTTATAGGGTCACTATCATTAGATCGCTATCATTTTTATTTCTTGATGATTTCGAAGGAAACGCTAACATTTCTGTCGCCATCAAATCCGGTTTTACAGTATTTTATTGTCCTGTATTGTATTATATTGTATTGTATAGTATTCTTCTGTATTGTATTAGTGGGTTTAGCTGCTCTGCAGGACTGGCTGGTAGCCAAGTTTCGTCCAGTTACAGCTTGTTCTCATATAACTATGTCTGTTTCTAGGAAAATACGAATGGAGGCGCCTCGGATTTCCACTTTGGAGAGTTTGTTATTGGTAAGTAGGAGTTGTCTACTCATACAATTACTGGTGCGTGCGCCAGTATGCGGCGTAGTGAATCTCACAGGGCTGTGTTGTAGGGATATCGATGCTGATAGCTACTCTGATCAGCTCGTCATACATGGGTGTACTGCAGGAACGCATAGCGACTCAATTTGGCAAACATCCAAGGGAGAACCTGTTTTACAATGTAAGTCTCTAACATCTTACTGCTTTATTGCTATCATTATTGTACGTTTGATCAATCTATAATGAGACTATACAGGACATGTACTGTAGAACCGGATTTGATAGCGACAAATAGCATACCACTATTATTGGAATTCGCTATAGGAATTATGCTCGTTATACCTTATATAGGAGTTGTCTTCTCATTTATCGGATAACTATCATTAGATCGCTATCCTTTTTATTTCTCGATAATTTCGAAGGAAACGCTATCATTTCTGTCGCCATCAAATCCGGTTCCACAGTATCTATCACTCTATCTCTCTGTTATGCAGTTTTTTTGTTTCCCTCATTAGATCTGGTCTAGCGTTCTTTCAATACTCACTTCAGAATTATTTGTGTCAATGAATGGCGAGCCAGTTTCAGCATTCGTTGCAAACTAAAATACCATTGCATTATGCACAGTGAAATCGACATGTAGATCAGATAATAGGCTCAGACCTTATGAGTGATACACAGGTCTATGGTGTTTTCTATGCTTGTGTCTACTTTTCAGCATGTACTGCCGCTGCCGTTCTTCATGTTCCTGTACAGCGATCTCCTGACCCAAGTGAAGTCGTTCAATGAATCCGGTACATTGTTATTTCCATCAGACATCAGTGACCTAACTCAGAGGGTACCTGGGAGTACTTGGCTAACTCAGGGGGCACCTGGGAGTACTTGGCACCTCTAAATCTGTTTATGGGGCTGAGTGCCTACCTTCCCCTCTAGATATTGGCACATTAACGTTGTTTTGTATTGAGCCAGTCTGTTTGGACAAAATGTCAGAATGTAGCAGATGATATCATGTTTCCCTCTGTTTTTATCAGTGTCTGTCGTAAACAGGCAGTTAGTCGCACTTATTGTGTAGATTTGGTATGAGAAATCTAGTTCGTTGATTGGTTCGTAGACTTTGTCCCCCATTGATGCAGTATTAGTACGTACTGACTCTTTCACACTTACCTCTGCTGCAGAACCTATGGGACTGTTCGGATTTGACGTACCTCACATGTGGGTGTTACTGGCGCTCAACACCATATCACAGTATCCTTTCATTCTGCATAAACTGATGTAAACGCGCAATCTCATAGTGATATCATCACTTCATTCACCCTCATCTGCATGTTTTGTTGCGCCAAGTAGAGTTCACACTTTCCTATAACTAACCAGATATTTCTGCATCAACCTGGTCTTTCGTCTCACGACTGAATGCACTTCATTGACGGTCACACTAGTCGTCACTGTCCGCAAGTTCATATCGCTCATCGTGTCTATATTCTTCTTTGGAAATTCGTTCACAACACTACACTGGATTGGCACCGTCCTCGTATTCGGAGGATCGGCCATCTTTGCCGAACTCCACAGCCTGCTTTTGCCGAATGCTGAAAGCATCGAAGTCAAGAAAGTGGAATGAGATTCCATATTTCTACACTCTCACAATCTTGTAGTCTATGCCAGTCATGTCTCATTGTGATGCAAGTGATCCATGCCTATATCCTGTTTAGATAGCAGTGTACGGTATGATAGTTCATATATTTATTAGAAATGAATAGGACCACCATGATAGTCTAAGACGTTGAGAGTTATCTGCTCTCTATATCGTATGCACTTTAGTAGTTATCACTTTACTGTCAAACCAAATATTTGTCAATCATAGGAATACAAAAATTGTCTTTGAGTTTAAATATATGGAATAGAATATAATCAAATTGTAGAAGGTTTTACTGTTTGTCTGATTTTTTCTCCATAGCCGAGTTTCCTCACATCAGCTGATCGTTCTCCTGTGCAAAGAGAAGAAAGTACATAGGTATTCTCCAATCTCAGTATGGAAGCAAGCATGATTCTATGTGCAAATTCAAGTGCAAAAATGAGTGAACTAATATTACAGAGTAGTTAGAGAACCCTTGTGGTCTATGTCTATGTCTATGTGGTGGATAATGCCGAGTAAAATCATAGCTCAGGTTGTGCCAACTAAAATTTGACCTATTTAGAGGCTGTGCTGGGCAGCTTTCTCAAAAGCCTTACCACTTCCTTCAGTTCTGTAGTGAGATAGGCGTGTTAGGGTGGACTATGGTATATGGGCCTAGCACAACGCATTACTACCTTACCTGGTTTAGCTTCTTAAACTCCACCACCTGGGCGAATATGTGTTCGAGAATGTGTTTGGCATCGCGGCAGTCTGGAGGTAGGCTCTTGGTGATACCGAGTATTTCGCCGCACTCCCTCGTGTAGTACTCCAAGTCATCGTCAGTACCTACCAATGAATTAAACCTCAGTGACAGGAAGGCCAAGGTCACAGTATGAGATTCAATAACTGAAAGACGAGTTGGTTACATTTGTTTGTGATCTGTGCCAGCCGCACTTTCTCGGTAGAGAACTGTTCATCGAGGTCGAATAAGTCGAGAGAAGGGGCAGGCAACTCCCTGAACTGCGGAGGAATCACAGCTGGCTGCAACGGTGGCAGCGGAGTCTCAAACTGTGGAACGATAACTCCAAGAGGCTCATGAGGCACTTGTAGCAGTTCGTACGCTCTACAAAACCAACAGCGGTCAGTCGTCAACCAGCTACTGATACTTCAACCACAAGTGAACACTCAAAAATATAATTTCTGTCAAAATTTTTCTCTGTATGAGATCATAGTCTGATGATAACCGAAGGTGTGCAGTAATGCCTTTCCACAGGTTTGAATCTACGGGACATGCAGTAGCCCTAGATCTATTGATGGGATATTCTGTGGTATTTCTACCTCTCATATCAACCTATTCCACAGTGGTGAAGGAAGAGTGGGAAAAGACCAGTTGGATAGTCACTGAGTTGGCGGTGAGGCTAAATCACTGCCCACAGGGTAGAGTAGGTTATTGAAGATATAATCATAACCATAGGTTATAACATCAGATTTGACTGTGTTATATTTTGGTCTCAATTTGAGTCTCATCGATTCAGCAATATTGATACCCGCCCACCTACTTAACTAGATACCCCCCCTGCCCACCTACTTCACTAGATACCCCCCACCCACCTACTTCACTAGATTTAGAACATTGAAGTATAGCTAAATCATTACAAATGATGTGATAGAATTGAAAATGTTACTGAAGTTGCTAAATGTTGCTAGCGTCTTGTTGTTCAGTAGCAGGAGGAGATTGCTATATCTAACTTGATTGCGGGTGAGACCAGGGACGTGTCTAGGGCGTAGAGCTTGGTATCAAAGAGCCGAGTGAAATCTCTCGGTATGTCGTCACTTTCTTGAAGACAGGATTTCACCGAGTCGGCGAGCCGAGCCACTTCCGGCAGCTGATTGTAGTCTGAGATCTGAATAAATGGCATCAGTGTCATGACGGGCGTGTGGAACAACACACAACATTTGTAAGACATGAAACCTACTTCAGGATCTTCTGCGTCAATGGCATTTAGCCTGAGATCATCTGTAGTCAAGAACTGCATTATCACATCCTGCAACACAATGGTTATTCCTTTACTATCAAGTTGAAGGCAGCTGCAAATACACAACTATAGTAAATGTAAAAATATAAAACTCACGAAAATCTTTCCATTTTCTTCCTTATCGACATACTGGTCTGAGAACATGTGAGCTGAGCCACAGACCACAAGTTTACCACCGTTCTTGGGCTAGAAAACATGAGGCATCCGTTCATGAAATCTTGATCGAGAAATCTACACAGCAAATAGCCTTCTTTTCTACTTACCGATTGGTAGAAAGCGCAGACAGGCCTGTTGAGGGGAAATGACACACTCCCAGATGACAGGACCGCAGTTGATGGCTTCATGATATTCAAAGTGGCGCCATAAGGATATACAAACGATAGCGCCCTGAAAAAATCATATAGCATGGGTGATCCTGAAAAATGTTATGAGCATCGCCATTTGTAGATGTATGACGTTATGATTTCCTAAGTCATCTCATCTATTAGCAACAGTTCTCACACAGTTATCACAAGCTCAAAAAGAACTTGGGAAACGTATTCAGTGAGCAGCTGCAAGTTTTAGGCAATCATGTAACAGTTTGAGTCCTGAATGATCAGAGTTAAGAACTGATGGTTTTCTGCTATTCAAAACTGACAGCGATGCCCCATGGGTGCAGTGAGGCACAGAAAACAACTCACTGCAGGTTGTTGGAATCCTCGGCACCCGCTGGCATGCTCTTGCCAGCAGCATGGGCGATGGCTCTGTTGAGGACACCATTAGCAACGAGGGCTTCTTTAGGGTGGTAGTACTTGTAGTAGCTAGTTCTTACGACAGCATCTATGACCAGAAAGGACACTAATATTAGAATTTATATACAGGTAACTTAGACTCCACATAAAAAATTGCTGTAAAATGAAAAGAGCAATTACAAAGGCAAGCTAGAAGCAGCACATAATGAAAAGTTACCATTGTTGATGGATATGCCATACTGCTCCAAAAGGTAATTGATGTTTGTCCCATGCTTAGATTCTCCACCCTCGCCCAACATGACTAGCAGGCTACCACCATTGGCTATGTATTGCTTGAACGTCTCAAACTCTGCTGCAGTAAATCTTTCTCTCGGACCGCAAATAACATATATACGAGCCATAGACAGCTTCTCCAGTGTGATTTCTTCCTTGTTTCTGCAACATCAAAATGTATCGACATTTCAACCTAAAATATCTACATAGCTGCCTATAAGATTCTAGGTATCCCATCCTCGAATTGAGCGCTAAGCAATCAGTTTTTTGTCGAATAACGTTCACAAGGAAACAGCCTACAGACTCAAGAGTGTCACTGAAAAGCACAGAAAGCAGAATATATGCGGGCTTGATGTTTCATGCTAAGAGAAGGAGATGTCAGATCCAATACTCACCCAACAACCTTCCATGATGTTTTCAATCGTTTATTCAGTGCTTTCAAACCGTTAGTGAGCGTAAACAGCTCTTTCTTTGATGCGTCAAAAACTATAAGCTTACTTGAGCTGGTATCGTCTACGCCATTCTAAGAATAAACCAAAGTTTTCACACATAAATACGTATCATAGGTAGAACTGATATGAGATTCGGTTAATTTAGATGTGAAATCTAGTTAAACACAAGTGCTATGACAAAAATTTAGTTATAATTCATTTTGAATGATTGTCTCATTGAGATAGTTTACCTCAGCAACAGGCGCCATGATGGAATTTTTGAACAGCATCATGGGATATCGTAAACAGCCAATGACCACTCGTTGGTCGTGCCTATGAAGGTTATCAATGGGTCAGGAGGCGTGGTAAGTTTTCACGAGCTATGCAGTACAAAAAAGGCGTCTCTATAATCTGGTAGCAATTACTGAATCGGCTGTGTCATTGAACTTTGCCTCGGAATCTCATGAACAAACAGTTTGTATCGTGAATCGGATCATCTGGTAAATTCACTGACCGTTCTACCTGCTGCAATGCTCTGTTTAACGTGTAATGTTGCGTTCGTTTTAGCGTCCTTAGCTTCCAAATACGTGTGTGCGCCTTACTGACAGCTATGAATAGTCTTAGGACATGTTGCTAGCCAGTTGTCCGTTTGCTCATTCACGGCAAAGTACTGTTCTTCATTTCAGAGCTCCTATCAAGAGAATTTGCTCTAGTAGACGTCAACCATGAGTCATTCCTCCGCTGTAGTCAGCATATCAGATACTGAGACATGGGAGAAGAATAAGAAATATACTGTAAGTGTAATGTACATCAACCTTCTCCAGCTTGAACAGCGTATGACTTGGTCGAGGATGACCTTTGTCCTATCAGTTATACCCAATACAATCTAGTGCGCTAATATGCCTTAGCTGTCATCAGCGCCTTGCTGTAATGCTACTGAACCCTTGTACTTGTCTAATTTTATGGCCCAGGTACCCTATAACTCGCTTCCTTATGTGTTTGATGTCAAACTGCAGTGCTATTATTGCCATATACATACAGTAGCATCGATTATACCTGCACTTTAGCAGCTTCTTTTTCGACCTCAGACTAGTTGTATGAATGAATGAGTCATTCGGCTACGACTTGGATACTGCCTAGTTCCTCTTTTGTAATTGATGTGTTGTTGTTGTCTGTCCTCCCACCGCAACGTCACACTACCCAAACGGGCAGTCAGGCAGAGATATTGATTGGTCAGAATGCTGTTTATCTCGTGCCAGCCGCATCAGTTCTGTGACCAGTCATATGGTATCTGCGGCTATGATGTGTCACAAACTTGCTTTTTGTTACTACCACTCCATCCCCTGGTAAACCGTCAATGCAGCAGGCATAACCGGAACCGGATGCCTTGCTGAAAGAATACAGTGATGTATGTGACAGAATGTGGGTGAATTCTTTTGATGAACGTGAGTTCTCTTCTGTTCCAGGTATACAAAGTTGTCGTTGTATGTAAAGGCAAGCAATGGTTTATATTCAGGAGGTACAATGAGTTCCACAGCCTCTATGACAGGGTAAGAAGACTTGTATAGTTTATGATGCGAAGGCATCGAGTAGCGTATATGAAAGCAGGGGGGGGGACACGGATGTTATTTGTATGAGGATTGAGTAATTGTTTGTTGCTTTGTTGAAATCTAGTGTAGCTTGTCGCTGTGCCATTTTTCACCTAATACACGTAATGTGCGCTGACATCATTGTATAGTGGACTATTCATCGCATTCGGCTCTGCATCACGATGGACTTAGTTGACTCGGTTGCCAAAATGTTGTAGCTAAAGAGAATGTTCCCAGATGCTGGCCTTAAGTTGCCGGGAAAGAGGCTGTTTGGTAACTTAGATCCAGTGTTTGTGAGACAGAGGAGAGAAGGCCTGCATGATTTCATCCAGAAGATTATAGTGCACCCCAGGATATCTGCTCTGTGAGTTCTAGCAGCCCAGTAAACACCAACTGCCACTGTTTGTTTGTGGCTGGTTTATAGAGTTCAACTATGCTCCTGCTGGTTTCCACAATCTTGACTCATTTTCTTCTCTCTCTCTCTCTCTCTCTCTCTCTCTCTCTCACTCTAAATACACTCACAAAATGACGCCGAAAACAAC
>ERZ1740065.2842-NODE-2842-length-10834-cov-10.711662_pt1 | contig 10834 bp, 7 predicted proteins | sample MGYA00581738_ERZ1740065 | MGnify/ENA primary metagenome ERZ1740065 (study PRJEB43018, sample SAMN04849749) | marine metagenome | isolation source: floating plastic debris | place: Pacific Ocean | collected 2008-09-01 | study: EMG produced TPA metagenomics...
ATGTTGAGTTCCTGAGAACTGGGGGAGATGTTGTGTAGTGTAAGCTGCTGTGGTGTAGTGGTTAGCATGCCTGTCTTGCAAGTGGGAGACCCGTGGTTCGGATCCTAGTAGCAATGAGACTTTTACAACCTGCTATTCAGAGTGTACACAAATTTACTTCGGCTCACTATACTCCCACTCATGTCATAGTCAGTTATGTCACAGCAGAGATCTCAACCTGTATCCAGGAAATATCCCTACAGCAGGTTTCAGGAACTCATCAAGAAAGATTTCTGGTCATAAAAAGCTCATAATCGCCATTATTACTACCATATTTTTTATATTTGCAGCATGAAAAACTGGTTTTTAGCTCATTAGGGAGATAGTTGGAGACACATTGCTTGCTTAACATATCATTTTACCAAGAGAGGTGAGTGATAACATACAAAATCAGAACTGAAAAGCAAAAATCCAAGTGAGTCAAGGAGAATCCTTATGTTACATAAAACCCGTCCTTTCCTCCTTACACAAGCTGAAAATCTGAACTGCAATGCTTAAATCCGAATAGTTGAGGTCCCTGAAGCTGGAGTCATAGTCAGTTATGTCATAGACGCAAGCATCCTCTTCAGCTTCTATCAAGCTCAACCTTTCAACAGTGTTGAGCTGTTACCAGTCAGGTGCACAGATTGTCATGAGACACTGTAAGAGACGTGATAGCTTGCCATGAAAAATGTACGTTGTAATGAAAGCAAGTTATCTTAAAAGAAGCTCCTGGGAAACTACTTCGACAAAGCGGAACCTTATTCAATATGGAACCTCATTTGACCTAGCAACCAAACATGGGAGTGTTGTTTTTTCACAGACTATATTATGCAAAGTTTTTGGAAGATGACCTGACATGGTTCTCAATCAAAGCAGAACCTCAACATGGAAAAGCTAGCACCAAGCATTAGCTTGGCTACACACCGCAGAGGCGGATAAGTCAGATACATTGAGATGCACAGGCAAGTCAAGCGGGCTAATGGATGGGAAGCCTCAAATCGCTGGAATTCTAATTAATATGTAGGAGGATGCTTACCGCTATTCCAACGCTTGTCATGAAGGCCGCATAAATAGCAGCCTATCTTTCACGAGTGGCATATGTTGCATGCAACTGGAAAATATTCAAATGAATGTTTGATTCTTGGATTGATAAGGCACTCTACCAGCTTATCAATGATTCTGCATTCCTTCTAGCACACGCAGACTAATTCATAATGGACAGCCTCAACTTCTAATGTATTGAGAAAAAGCGGGCATAGCTTTCAGTAGCAACTTCAGCTAAAAAGTGATTCCCATTTCATATGAGGACCCCAAAATCTAAAGAACTATAGACTAGAAGATATCTTAATACTCGGCAGCAACAGTCGGCCACTTTTTATACTTCAAACTGTGAACCGTCATCCCACTTCTGCCACCGCAAGCGACTCATCAGCATGGCTGACATTGCACCACTACTAACAATGATGGAGAGTTGACACACATTCCATTTCATGTACTTGTACATTTGTGTCACTTGGAAGCAGATGAAAGGGATAATAACAGGCTTTATTGAGATTAAGACCAATGCGCAGGTGGTTCTGACTCAGCAGAATGGCAGCAGAAAGTAGGATAGAAAGTCACCAGATTGATCTTCAGTACATGAATGAACCGATGGATGTCAATGAAAAGGGAGGACACTTATTGATGCTTGTAACATTTAAGCTCCACAACTATGACACAGGGACACTGGATGCATATGAGTTTAAGTTAACATTAGAGGAAGATGCAGCATAAAGTTTGAGGTGTCAACTGAGAGTGTCCAAATACATCCCCTGAACTTCTTGAAGCAGGAAAACTCCATCTCTTCTCTAATCAAGTTTGTTGTTATCTGCATGATGCTTTCTTGTGTGAGCTGTCAAATTACTTTTGTAGATAGATGAGTATGAGCAATGCGAGCATCTGTAAGATTTAGCCTTCATGTCGTGCAGTTTGCTATGCTTCGGCATGCTGCTTGGGTTGGAGGACTTGAACGGACACAGGGGGCAATGGTATGGCTTCTCTCCTGTGTGTACACGCTTGTGCACACGCATGTTGTCTGCTCTGACTACCTGCAAAAAAAACACCCTACTGTATAGATTTCTCGATGGCACAGCTTATGTGTGCAGCATCCTGGTTTGATGCAAATTATCGCCGCATGCTAAGCTGATTTATGCGTGCAGAATAACAAATCATCTGCTGGAGGCATGCTGAGTTCCTTAAACACAACACCGTTTGTTCGGCAAGTGCTTATTACTGTGATTTCAGAGGTATAGATGAGCTTATGGTGCTGTCTCAGAGCACCGACTGCACGACGGGTTCTAATCATGCTTACAGCACACTTTTACTCCACAAGATTAGTCATAGAGAACTAGTTACAATGGAAGGTGACCTCTGGGGCTCGGTGGGCAGGCTCTATGCCATATTCGTGGTAACTTACCTTACCGCAAATGTCACAGCTTAGGTACCGTTTGGATGGGAACACTCTCGGGCGGCGGCCCTTTGTTAATGACACGGGTCCCTCCTGCAGGTCATCACCTCTTGATGTCTACATTGGGATTGTAATGTTGAATCATTTTCAACCAATATTCACACCAACACATTAGAAGAATCAAGCATTACATAGCCACTAGATCCTTGTAAGGCGGTTGGGTATGCCAAGTCATATGGGTTGCCTTTACAATGCGAGTTGATACTTGATCCAATGGAAGCTTGATAATGCATCTGAACATCTTCATCAGTGAAATGGCATGGGACTCTGCAATGCTGGCCTTGTTGTTGTTTGTCCACAGAACTGGAAGAAGTAGACTTCTGATTATTATGTGTCAGGGTGTAGAAATGAATGGCAAGGATAAATGCCGTAAGCCTGATTTACACTCACTGTCCCCCATGTCTGGTCACAGATTCGGAACTGTTCTTGTGCAATGCATGACCATAGCATGACATTAGGTCTCTCACGCAAGTTAAGTTGTATATCAAAGCATCAAAGCATTGGTACCGTAACAACTACAACTATCTCGTCTACGCTAGTCTGTGCCTGATGTAAAACTTCCCAGACCTGCATCTATAGAAAGTTCATGAGCGCGCAACCTTTTTCCAAAATATCATAGTGATGATCGTGTCGTCCCGGTCAACTAGACTATATTTACAGGCAATCAAATAGTGAAACTCAATGATATCCCTGATTCGGAGAGTTCACTGAGCATACTGCAGTATCTCGGATGCCTTATCTGAACTGGACTGCATCAATCGCCAGAAATAACGTCATCCTCAAAACTCTATAAAACGTATGAGTGGCACCAATTTTGGAGCCGTTTCTCCAGAAGCATAAATAGAAAGGTGAAATGCGTTTTATGGAAGTTGCTGGTTATCATTGACCCGACTCTACTACCAACGTGAATTATGCCTCATTCACCCTCCATGTACAAGTCTTCGATCTCCTTGAGATTGCAACAATTCTTCACTTTTCCCTTTACTCCGCAGAGTTTTCATTTGATGAATGTTTTACTTCTCGGATAGGCGAGAGTAATTTGTCGCCTGTGTGATTAAGTGTGCGTGTAAGTACCCACTAAAATCCAGGTGTAAGGAAGCCAAATTAGACCCACTCATCAACAAATCAATCAACGATGCTTCTACGGCTTCTCAATCACGAACTAACAGGAAAGACATACAGCCATGGTGACTCATTACTTGAAAATTCCATTGCACTAGCAGTTTAATACCAGCTGGCAGGTATAGGAGGTCCCATTAGTAGACGTTTGGGCTTTTGTCATTCTCTCGTAGACATTTGTTCATCCGGCACATGCGGATACGTGCGTGTGTGTGTGTGTGTACGGGAATGTCCACGAAAATCGACGAGAGAATGACAAAAACCCACATCTGTAGGGCATACAAGTAGCACAATAAGCTCATCCTTAGTAGAAAATGTCAGATTCCTCGAATTCGCATGGCATATGGTGCGGTAAGTAAAAATATCAATTTTTGTGAATGTTACCATAGGAACACTTCTCTCAAAACTGATAACTGCAGTGTAGCTTACCGCAATCATGAATTTCTTTGATCAATTGCTCGTTAAATTCTACAAAAAGCTTCGACTACATACTGTGCTAATCCGCTGGCTGTTGTTCGCAGGATTTGATCCCACTACCTTGAGATTCCCATGAGAGTCGGTTTAGTGGGAGCAGTTTAAAAGGTCCTCTGACTCAAGTAAGCTAACTTTTTTGCAATAAAAGCTGAAATCAAAGCATAGTACGCTGAATTCCCAGAATGCTATTTCAGTTTCCCGCGCTGACAAGTTTAAAGTTCCTGGTGATGGATAAGCTTGCTGTAGTTCGCGAGAGCCTATTGTACTTTTATCACCAGGTACACTGGTAGGAGTCGTATGTTAGACTCTCGTCAGTCTGATCAACATGATACAAGGGATTCAAAATGTTCTACGTAGGAAAGGAGCTCCCACAGTGAGAAGAAAGTTCAATATTTGTGCGGGTAGAATTGGGCCTTTGTAATTCTCGCGTCAATATTCGTGCATCAGCATGTGTGGGAGTGTGCGGGGATGCGCTCATATGTGCGGGAGTGCGCACATATGTGCGGGAGTAGTGTGCGCGAAAATCGACAGGAGAATGACAAAAACCTAGAATTGTATCAATGCAGGGCACGAAGCATTGTCACACTAGTCCCCAGTATCTACTGGTCTGGTCTGTCTGGAGCCTTCTATACATGTATGATCAATATCCCTTACTGGTACCAAAATAGAAGAATAGCATACATGGATAGCATTTCAACATATCCTCTGGATGTGCTTTCATCCCTGCAGTTGGTTTTCAAGTGAAAGCTTGGCTGTTGCAGAGCTGATACATAAAATGAGACTTTTGTGCCAGTACCAAGTACTAAGATTCTATTTCCTTTACAGTATTCATCCTGACATCGGCTCTCACCATAAACAATATATCTATAATACCGCAGATAGATAGATAGCAACCAATTGCAGTAACGATCGGAAGGTGTGAAGATTCAGTTAATCCAAAGAGTTCGTCCACTGCATTATATTCCTAGGATTTCCACAGCTTGAAGATATATCGCTTCCAGGCCTCATCACTCACTGACCCGATGATCTTGGGTGTGGATTTGTTTGCGATACTAGCAGTGGGGATATTGCTGTGATCAAGTTTTCCAGCCCAAGAAACCAACGCTGTTTTTAAACCGCGTTGTAGTTTCAAAGTTTGCAATGTGACCAGTACAGAACTTTATTCCTGTAATTTTGGATAGCTGTTAGATTTACTGTTGGTTCCGAGAGCAGCGTGAAAACAGGGCTAAATTTAGTCATTGGGTTACACAGGACATTCAAACGAGTTACATACGGTTATTCTGAGGACCATTGATTTAGAAATAACTCGGTAATAGCTAGTACCACTGCTTTTACAATCAGTTAAATATCCATTTTCACAGTATCATAGCTAAAAATACTAATTGCTCGATTCTATAAGTTTTCAGCATCGCTATTCAGGTTTCACTATAGAAATATAACAGCAGGAAAAACATAGATGCTTTATCTCTGTCTCATCCAGCTCAGTTTTACTGTGAACTCACTATTAAATCATTTCTGAGTTTTCACACCCACCACAGAAATGTTGTAAATGGAAACGTCTGCCATTGTTTACCTAAGATGAGAAAATCGATATGTCGGACAAAAAACTGTAGGTTTATTTTCCTTGAAATCCTTGGCTTAGAGAGTTAGGATTCTGCTGGATTTGCGCTGGTCTCAACAAGTCCTAAGTGAGAAAAATCAGATAGAATTCGAGGCCAAATTTTAACACCTGAAACACACGGCTCTCATAGGAAAATAGTAGGAGACTCTCATCCATGTTTGGCAGTGCATCAATTCTCAGTGGGATATTAGCTTCTGTGAAAAGCCACAGCTATGACCACACCTAATGCTGTACATAATCACCGCTGCATGTACCCAATCCATTACTTGACTTGTTTATGTAATAGAATTTGTTGGATGGCGGAGCTGTGGAACTTTAAACGCGTAAAGGCATAATTGTAAGTTAATATACAAATTTTGGGTGCAGACGCATAGAGAGCACAATAATTGTTATCTGCCCTAAGCAAAGGAACTGTCAGGTACCTTAGGCTAGAATTAGTGTCACTCATAAATCAGTGCAGCCATCTGCTTTGAATGCTGTATCAACTAGTGTAAGCTATGGTGACACAGAAGATTCCATAACATTTTGGGCTAATTGGAAGCACTGAAATGACAGCAGTGCTCAAAATCTGCTACCAATAAGTTCATTCTGGACTCAGATAAGTTTGTTTTGGACTCAGAGTATGATGCTCAGTGGCCATAGCATGCCAGAAGTGGCAGCACTAGGAGGTACTATCAGAGAGAAAACATGTAGCAGGGATACCACAGCAGTAATATCACACGGTCATCAGACGGAAGGATAAAATAACTTTTAAACGATGTCTCATGTACGTGATTTTTATGATGGAAGTATACTGAAGAGAAAAGATCTCAACAAGATTTGATGGAAGCGGTATTGGGGATGGAAGCAGTATTGAGGATCGAAGTAGTATTGAGGATCGAAGCGGTATCAGGTCAAGTTTTCGTGAGCGATATTAGAACTATCCAGTAGTTCTCAGCATGTGAAAAATATTTTCATGTCCAGTCAAACTGCTTTCAAAGTGCAAATTTGGATCAATCTATACGTGTTTTGCTAGTCTTTCCAGCTAGCAGAGAAATTTCATCACTTCAATGGGTGAAAAGGAATGATTGCGTTCTTATCGGTCCTGGAATATTTTAGACTTATCATATTTACCAGTCACTGACCAGGCTGTAGTTGGAGCCCCCGAACTTCAGCATGATCTGGTAAATTCAGTAAGAATTGGCTACTCCTCTGAATCAGACCATTTACTATTAGTATAGGTACTTCTATGGTCAATTCTTCTTACAAAAACCCTATTGTAAAGGTAGTACGATCGTAAATTGAATATGAGCACTTTATTTTGCATGGAATTATGGATGACACAGGAAGTTATGTCATGAATAGTTTCCAACCATCATTGCTCCTGTGCAACACTCCTATCCCGATAAAAAAAATCTATAAGCTTTGTCAGGGACATTGACCAGTGCATAGTAGCACAAGCTGATAACACTGATCACCATACCTCTCAACCCTCCCGTACTTTTTGCAGTCTGATTTCGGAGCTAAAACTGTTGTTATTGGCTTGTTAGACAGATCTTGCTGAGCTGAAATATGCCAGAATCTTAGCTGTAAGGGGTAGGGGCCTTGAGCTATGGCTTCTTAAAGTTCAGAAAAATTGAATCCCCAGTATTTTCAACCTCGCAGGTTGACAAGTGTGCTGATCACTGACCACATGAGCGTAAATGGAGCATAAACTGAGTGAGTTGTTTGTGAAGCCAATCGGTGCTTCTTGATGTAACATGTTCTATATATTCCCTCAAGCCAACAATTGAGAGACACTAATTCATCTTCAACGTCAACTAGACTCGCTATTACTATGAGAGGAAAAGTTGGAACGCCAAAATTATTATCATCCAAGTAGGTAGACTGTAACACCTGTATGGTTACTGTATTCCCTCAACTATAAGTCATGTGTCTGAGAAAGCAAAGACATCCTAGATTCTCTCTCATTTGCTGGCCAGTAGTTCATTTAAAGCCTTCACACTATTGTCACAAAAGATCTGGATTTTACGAAACGGTTGAATCAAGTTTGATTGTAGGTCATATGAACGAAGATCCACGTCCTCACAGGCTATAGGTGCGTCTTATAGTCTATGAAATACAGTAGTAACAGCCCACCTCCATAGATGAGCGGTTTCACATCTTTCCTTGTCTTTCTCTTGTCTTCGACCATGAAGAGACAAGTCGAGAGCAACCTCTGGTGGTCCATCAAAGTAAGAGTAGTATCCGTATGAGTAGTCCATCATTTCAAGTCTAGAGTTCACTGTCAATCCATGAGGGAAGAAATTAGGGTGTAGCTTCAAAGTAGTCGGTGCGGCGCTGGTAAACCCAGAAAAACTTGTCACATCAAAGCAGACAAGATCCTTGTTATTACGTCAGTGTTGTCCTCTACTGGGCACTCCAGTTGTTTGAGCAAGTTTTCCAAGGTTTTCAAAGGTTTTCCAAGATTTTCTGATGTCTAAGTATCTTATTTAGCTCTCTGAGGCTGAGTCTTGTGCCCTTTCCCCTTTAGAGCTTTGATTTCGTCATATCTAGCAAATCAACCATGGAGTAGCTTTGATGAATCAGTGTCAACGAACTCAACTAGTACTCCGCAGAAAAAATCCAAAATCACCCCACAGAGCTGACAGCTATGCACATAGGAAGTCGGATATCTCACCACGGTACGCACGCACCACGCATGAATATTCAAACATCACGTAGAAAGATTCTGTTGAGCCCCTACTCATTTTTTCAGTTTTTCGTTGGTTGTAAGAAACACTAAGCCATTCACTTATCTATTGCGACAATTTATCACTCACCTCTGTCTCTCGATAGACTTCTCAGCTTCAATCAGTATTCCTCGCCAATATGAGACCTATCCATCGTCCACATGTCTTCTAAAAAATGCATGCAATCACATTGGTTACCGTCCAGCACAGCTTAGATGTATTCCATGTTGATTGGACATTAGTGTCGCGTAAAAAAACAGTGCATACATCCGCAACGTGCAGTAAGGTATCTAGGCAGTAGTTCCACCAAGTACATCAACTGCTTTCATGTTGTTACAAAATAATTGTGTAGCTTGAAAATTACTTCAGTGCTTCAATGCTAGAGATTCAATTTGATCTCTGAGCTGCTCTTGTAACTCATCTTGAGAGATAATTAAAGTATTATATAGCCGAAGATGATGGTTAGCTGTCTCATTTCTAGGTCATATTTTAACCAACCTAGTTGCTCTGTATGCGCAGCCGTTCAGATTTACCACCAATTTAATGTCACCGATTTTCGACCGAGTCTCTCATACTATCCACGTGTTACAGTGGAGAACTAGTAAGTTGTTTTTATAGGTGAAGGTTGATATTGTGGTAAAGGCCTGGCTACACAATCGCGGAAAAACCTCTAAAAAGCGATGGAGAGGAGATACCACTGCTGAGTCAAGAGCAAGATAATTTCATCCTATAATCTCTTTGTTGCAATCGGCTTTTCCTCTTCTTGACATACAGCTATGGCTCCGTAATTTAGGCTGTCCGGATAGCTAATCAGTGCCTTACTCTTAAGTTCCCATGCATCAGAGCTCACCGGGCTGGACCAGTAGTGGATTCCACTAGCAATAGTCCTCAGGCGGTAGCTTTTTCACACACCATATGCGATTAGCAAGTTCACTGTAAATGCGTAGCCAGACCTTTAGAACAAATCCGTTTTACGATTGACTCTTGTTTACCCCCTTATTCTGCCTCACAGTAACTTAAGTCAGGCACATATACATCGAGATTTGGGATATGGGCGCATATGTGTGGATATGTTTTCCCGGCAACTTTTCCTATGCCTGTCAGAATATTCACTCAGCATTGCCACCAAATTAAAAGTTGCAGAAGCTGTATTGTGACATCACAAACCACCAGCTTGCTTGCATTTCTTACTACTCCTCAACCCGCCATCTCTGGAGGTATCAATGTATAGGAAGAATGTTAGCAATGCTTTTCACAGTAGGCTTAGGTAGTGATCATACGGATAATCTACACGCCGTGTGTAACAACCAAGGAAATGCCTGACATAAGGTGGTATATGACTCACCGTGACGACTTAATGTCAAACAATGAGAGTGAAATACGTCACTATCTAATCTCTTCACTCACACAGCCTTATTCTTCTACTATGTCTGACACGACCTAAGATTGAAACCATGGCAACTGATCAGCTTTGGAACTAACCATCATTCATCTGATATTGCTTTGGAAATATTCTTTGGACCAAAAAGCTGCTCATGACCCAAATACCGGAATGTCATACGTGAAGCATTGAAAGGCTGTCAGATGGTGATGGATGGAAAGTAGCCTAGAGCAGAAACCATAATGGGTGACCACATTGAAGGCTGAGGAAAGAGTGAAGTACTGAGTGAAAGGAAATAGGCAGGAAGATGGAAGAAGAGAAAATGATGCAGGGACCAGATTTTGGTGGAAGGGCTGCAATAAAATAAACTTAACAAATAGTGCCCTTACAGCAAAACCAAGAACAGAAAGGAACAACAGAAAAAGCTCAAATGTATATTTTTATACACTTAAGTATGTTATTGAATATGCTGAAATCACTTTCTAAGAGCTTCTCTATAGGGGGGCTAATTGAACTCATTTTCTGGCGGTTATTCTCTCACCGAAGGAAAAATTCTCATCCCGAAACTGATGATCTTTTTCTTATTTCTGGGAGAAACTTGTATGTCCGTGTGAGTCATGTAGCAAAGTAGGAAGTTCTAACATCAACAGATAAAAACCGTGGTAAGTGTGGTAACTTTCCGTCTAATGGGACTTGGTAATGGAGGTTTATCCAGTTACGGTGTTTGTCACCTGAGAACTATGTTATGGACAACAACTCTGTCTAATGTGTACAGATTTTGCTAGATTTTATACCAGAGATGATTGCGCATACCCGCTGAGCTGTCAGGCTAGAAATACTGAAGGTTCAGTTTTTCCTGAACTTCGAAAATTCACAACCCAACGCCTGTACTCTCTGCAGCTAGGATTCTGTAAAGCAATAAACCGGCAGCGTGGGTAAAGAGGTCACAACCACACAAAACGAAAGGACTAATATGAAGGAAAAAAAAAAAAGGAGGAATG
>ERZ1740065.2843-NODE-2843-length-10828-cov-12.557691_pt1 | contig 10828 bp, 6 predicted proteins | sample MGYA00581738_ERZ1740065 | MGnify/ENA primary metagenome ERZ1740065 (study PRJEB43018, sample SAMN04849749) | marine metagenome | isolation source: floating plastic debris | place: Pacific Ocean | collected 2008-09-01 | study: EMG produced TPA metagenomics...
GCTTAGACCAAGCCAGGTTGCTACATAGAAACGGCAATAGAAAGCTAACATGATAAGTTGCATACATTCAGCTGCTCCTGTAACTGCTTAGTGTTGCTGGCTGCTTGTTAGCAGGAAATCTTTTCGCATGGGCTTGGTCATACGTATAGCCTATGTATATTTCATGGCCATGATCATTTTATTCATAATGTACTAGAAAAGATGCCCTCAGGCCGTATAAGGTCACACAAAGTTTGAGCAGCTATTGGGAAAGGATGTTTTCACAGTCAACTGATTGAGTACATAAATGATGCAATTTTTTAGTGTTACTATCATCTGCCCTCCACTGTTTATTTTTACAGATACTTTTTATGCAGTTACCAGACATCATATCATAGAACGTCATTTTAATTGTACTCATATGACAATACGACGATCAATCAATCTAGCCCAGCAACCTATCATGTTAGCTTTCCATTGCCTTTTTATTTAGCAATCTAGCTTGGTCTGAGCTTATTCAGCTTGTTATTAACTTTCCCTGTCACACCGATCAGTTGGCAGAGAACAGCAGCATCAATGAGACATGTCACTGATGTAATCAGACACTCAAACCACATAACTAGATAGAAACTATTTTTATGTACTAATTCCATAACATTTGTCTAGAGGATGACAGCATAAGTGCGTTTCTGTGTCACAGGAGTGAAGGCAGGCTGCAGTCTTGAGATCCTAAATGAAGTGTAATTTTATTAGAGAGGAATTTTATTGAGATGTTAAGAAATTTTCAAGCACAAAAGCTCCTTCAACTCATTGAAAAGCTCTTTTCATAACTTTCTCTTCTCTGAAACATCTGATGACCATAAATTAAAGACAGCTCTTGTAAGAGTTAGTGGCCAACTTAAATGTTTTTCTTTCCCAAACAGCATTTTCCCCACTAGCAAAGCCTACATCAATATGTTTGCATTCGCATCATCAGAAAACTATCCAATCATCCAATCAGACACGAGCATGCTGAGAGTAGACAATAAGGAACTGGCATAGCGAACATTATTGAGTGAGACAGAGAGCATTCGAGTCTGATTCGTGAGAATGTGAAGCATCACCCAATAGTTGGATACTATTTACCTGTCAGTTTCATGATAGCGTGTCTACCCGATCCAGTCTGGGTGGAGAAGTAAATAGAGTCTCCCACCATGGCAACAGTACGTGGTTCATCTATCTGGCACATAGCAATGCTGTTATTCACTCCTAATCCACCCTGTCCAGTACATATCGCTTGTGCTGTATTTGTTTCGAGGTCCAGAAGAATCAGCCTGTAGAATTATTGTGGATAATGCTCTCAATTTCAGTTCCTCAAGAGAGTTACATATCTTTGATTTTGTGAATCTCCTATTGCTGCACCCACTATTGCCCACACCTCTGGGCATTTACCAGCATGTGCTTTCAAGCAGGTGCCCGTAAGCGCCCACCGGAGGTCTTTCTATTGTCTGACTGCTTTGCTGAACCATGAGTTATTTCTGAGAGCAGTACTACTCCAAAAGAGGGAGTGAGAATAAAGTATGCAGGGAGATACTCGCCTAACACCTACCTGTCATTATACCTATCGGCGACCAGCAGTGTCGAAGCATCAATATTTAGTACCCTGAATGGACTGTTGTACTCAGTAGTGTTAAGGTCTCCTATGGACGCACCGCTTGTAGCTGATCCAGAAAACACTGAAAATTCCTCGGCGGAAATATTCACTCTCCCAATGGCATTGACGAGTGAGACAAATAGAGACTGAGAGCTATGATGGAACACAAGAGACGTCGCGAACATCCCACTGGTACCACAGACTTCATATACCATGTCAGACATCGTGTCAATGCCGATAATCTTCTCGTGGCCACTAGATGATGAGTAAATCATGTGACTTCCATCAAATGCCGCACCCGACGGGTATGAGAGTCTGACATCATCTATACGGTGACCTGTCAGCTGACTACCATCAGTATCGCAGACACCTGCATAGGCTGTCATCTCAAATGTGGTTACATCGAATGCCTCTATGCAGTGTAGGCTGCTATGGCTGACGACGAGAGTAGATAAATTGATGTACACCATCTGGTGCCTACAACAACAGTTTGGTCTTTTCATCCTAGTTGGTCACCGTAAAGCCGAGTGGAATCATCGCAATCAAAGAAGCCAAAGAGAACTCCATTCTTAGTTTCTAATTGCAGATAAAATGATCACCCGCCTATACTCACAGTTAACGGAAAGTTGTAGTGTTTTTCCAAAGAGTTCGGCATTTTTTTATAGGCAATATAACTCCTAATTACCTTTTGCCTAGTGGGGAAGGCAACTCTCAACTATCCGCTGTCAGACAAGGAGAGACAACTTTGATTTTTGACGTTCCTCGCAGTAAAGCCTACCTTTTTGTTACACGAGTTTTGCTTATCTCTCCCAGAAGCAGAGATAATTTGAAATAGAGAACATTCGCGATGAAAGGATGAGAAACTGTACGGCGATAAAATGAATTTTCCCAGATGACTGACTGCTTGGAAGATATATTGTTGTAAAGGTATGAAGAATCAGGCAACAAATTTCCTTATCATTCTCAACCCCCACAGACATTTTCATTGATGAAATGCCTCACCTCCATGTTGCACTGCACTGCATCAAGCTCGTCAGCGTGAAGTCAATGTTTAGACGGTCCAAGCCATAGTTGCTAAGCAACAGTAGAGCACCTGTGTGGTTCCTGTCCTCCACGATGTCGTTCACATTATGAGGCAAATCTGATATGAATTCTGTCACTGAGCTGAATCTGTAATGTAGTGTAATTCACTATGATAAACATCGAAGTCATTTCACGTCATGAGAGGAAGTGACGCTGGCACTCACCCATCAGCTAACATTGAGAAGGATGTGAGATAGTATATGACCGCCACATAGTATTGAGCTCTCCCTGGGCTCATCATAGTTCAGTAGGACCTGTCTGGCTGCAGGCTTGGAGTGAGAAATAACTTCACCAGTAGTTCTGCTCTGGAGCTGCTCCAATGGAGTTTCTGGTAATGTTTTGGTTTAAACTGTTTCCATTACATTGATTAAATCAACGGGGCATCCGGTCATGGCAGCATTTGTTTACTCTTGGCTACCTGTTTGGCCAGGGTGCAGTATGTAATTTTGAGAGTTATTGATTGAATGCAAATATCTCATATCCTTTATAAGTTGTGTTGAACCGAGTGACGTGTATGGGATGAAACCGAAACTTTTCACAGAGTTGCAGAGGGAGGCAAGTACGCATGGGATTTGGCCGCTGATCTTCTCTTCTCCTGACTGCAGTATTTTTTAACCGCAGGAATCTCACCCTTCTTTCTTAAATTCTTAATTCTTAAATTATAGGTCAGGAGGTCATCAGGAATAAATTCCTATTTGGCAGGATTATTATGCCCATAAATAGCTGAGCCTTATTATTTTCGCATTTACCTGGAATATCAGCATCAAAAGCTCTTTTCTAGTTCATTGGGGTGATATGTGAACACACTTTGCTTGCCTATGATATAATTATACAAGGGAAGGTGAGTGATAAAACCGGAAACTCAAACTGAAAGGCGGATATCTGAGTGAGTTAATGAAAATCCGTGTTACATGATCATCTGCAACATGGAAATCAGTACAGTAAGAATTATATCCCAACAGTTGCGACCCCTACTTACCTCTGTCGATGTCTATGTCGATGTCTATGCTATTTCTCTATGTATAATTTTGTCTAAAAATGGCTGCCGCTAATTCTGGAGTTCATTTTATATTTTATACGTCATATGTTAACTGAGTTTCCTGTTCGTGTCGCATAATATTTTGTTTCTCAAACAAATACCTGGTTATTATGCTAATTAGTTATATTGCATCCCTACTATTTATTGATTTCTACAATATTCACCACTACGAACCTGAAACAATCGGCATTTTTTATTCTTATGTCGACATGCCCGCCTGGATAGCACTCATCTGTGTCCGCACTTATTTAAAAATGGGGGTTTTCGATTCGCCGCACTTAAACTGGTACATGTACGCATCTCTACTGCATTCAAGTGCGGCGTCTGCACACCTACGGGCCCTCTCTGCACGGAGGCGCGACTGTGACGGCTTTTTTATCGTCACGATGACATTATATCGCTGGAGTTCACAGTCTCTTCGTATCATCGCCATCGTTTTCACAATCACGCATGCCCATTCACTTCCTCATTTACTTCCTTGGTGAATGGACATCGCTGACACATAAATAGCTGGATGATTTAGATTTACACGAAGCTTTACATTTACGGACGCCAAACTCATACGCATCATAATGGTCTTTAGGTCTCTGGAACTTCATCTAATCGATGGGATATTGTCTAAAGTACCGAGCATTTGGGGGCCGAGATACCAGGGGATTTATTGTTGCAGCGTAGTAAGTCAGTCAAATACAATTGCATTCAGCCACATTTTGTGTCAAAATGAGCTTCGTATTGACTGGTGGCTTTTGTAATATTCCCCTCGATATGCGCGGGCATGCTCAAAGACTCCTGCACATGCTCTCGCACACATTCCGGCTCATGCCCGCACATGCCTGCATGCGCGCACATCAACAAGATAATTACAAAAGCCTGATTGGCTAACCAAGTTTTTGGCGTTTATGATGAATGTAGTAGTGATAGCATACTGTGTCTGGCGGATATATGAGCTATTTTATGACAGCCACATAGTATTGAGCTCTCCCTGGACTCCTTATAGCTCAGTAGGACCTGTCTGGCCACAGGCTTAGAGCAAGAAAGTACTTCACCACCATTTCTATTCTAGAGCTTCTCCAATGAGGTTTCTGGGTTATATTTTGGTTTAAACTGTTTCCATTACATTGATTAAATCAACGGGGCATCCGGTCATGGCAGCATTTGTTTACTCTTGGCTACCTGTTTGGCCAGGGTGCAGTATGTAATTTTGAGAGTTATTGATTGAATGCAAATATCTCATATCCTTTATAAGTTGTGTTGAACCAAGTGACGTGTATGGGACGAAACTCAAACCCAACCTTTTCACAGAGTGTGGCAGTACGCATGAGATTTGGCCTCTGATCTTCTCTTCTCCTGACTGCGGCATTTGATGGAATGGTGTGATATTTGACTTGGTTGGAGTGTTTCAGGTTCGTAGCTGTAAATATTGTAAGAATAAATAAATGGTAGCGATCTAATGTAACTCATTAGTTAATCAGGTATTTGTTGGAGGAACAAAATATTCTGCGACACAAACAGAGAACTCATCCAGTGAAGACACATACTCGCAATCATGTTTATTGAGGATGAAACCCACAGCCCTGAATCTCATGTGCAACATAAGTTTCCGTTTTCTCTTACTCAAAGGAATACAAATCCTATTTTTAACCATATAGTTATTGCGGTGAAAGCCGTACATCTCTATACGCTAATGTTTATGTTGATAGATATATTCTTCTATTTCATTTTCTATTCTAATCCGATTCTTATATTTTGCTCAGCTGTTTTGTGCTATTAAAGCTAAATTGATTTTTGCATGACGGGAGATGTCTGTTAGGAATTAACCTTGTCGGTATCACCAATATCACACAGTAACAATGTCAGACACAACCAATGTCAGGCACTACCAACGTCACACAGTAGCAATGTCACAGAGTACCAACATCTCAGAGTACTAATGTCGGCTTTTGTCATTCTCATGTATTGACGCTCCATCTGATACAATAGAGTCGATATTTTGATACACATATTTCTCAAGTTTTTCATGTGCACGCGTGCTCTCCATGTTTTGTTGAGGCTAGCAAACAAATAACTTGATGCCATATATGAAACAACAGTTGGCATACCATTGTTCTTACTTGTCTGTCAGCCCGCCGATGTAGTGCTGGGAGTTGCCTTCTCTTGCGCTAGAAGTATTCTGAAGTATTTGGCATTTTTAACGCGCGTATTCATGCCCCCAGTTTTGAGCTCAAGCTTAAGTGCAGCGAAACCATGCTATGTGCGGACTAAAGCCGGCTCGACACCGGCGCACATGAATAGGCGTGCATGCGGACATAACGCTACAAAATGCCAAACATTTCATGTGTGTGAGGTGTAAATCTGGCTTTTCATCACCCCTCAACTTTTATCACCCCTGGTTCCATTTCATGAATGTAGGATTCCATTAGTGGACTGTTTCTTTGTGTTTCTTTGTGTTTCTTTTGTTGAAAAAGTGCCTAGATGAGGGCTACACAGGTAGGCCAATCTGTCATACCATAAAACTCTGGTAGCTAGAGACTGGCGACAGGCACTGTTGGAAGGTTGATGGTCTCGACACGCATCATCATTAAAATTCTGGCATCTAGAGCTGTAGATATATGAATGCTATAACCAACATGCATTAAATCTGAGTAGAATGCCAAGAAATCCACACAACTACTGGGTCAAACCCCAAAGCTCAATTACTTATGCCAGAATCAGTGGATAAACAGCAGATCTTGCAGAAAACACTCAATGAAGGCAGTTGATCATTTTATATGCAATTAGAAGGAAAACATAGAATGCTATTTGACTTCACTCGGTTTCACGATGACTGATCATGGTGAAACGAACAAACTGCTGTTGTAGGCATCGGATGGTGTATAGCAAATCATCAATTCTCGTCATCGGGAATCACAGCCAGCACTGCGTAGAAACCCCTGATGTATCTACAATTCAGAAGGCCACCTATGCAGGTGTCTATGGTACCTTCAGTAACAGACTGACAGGTCACCATATCAACGACCTCAGATTTTCATCCACGACAGGTGTGGTGTTCAATGAAGATCACATGATTTACTGATACTCCAGTGGACACAAGAAGATTGTAGCCATTAACATGATCTCTGACATCGTGCATGAGGTCTGCGATACAGAAGTGATGTTTGCATCAAGCTGAGTAGTTGATCAGTGCACTCAGTCTCTACTTGTTTCAATCTCCCATGCAATTGGGAGGTTCTATGCAGGTTTTATGTGGGCTAGAATTGTTAATAAACTTTTATTTGATTTCAATAAAGCATTGCCAAGCCAAACCATTCTACTATATTCTGTATTCTTTAAATAACTCGGGTTGAGTCATTATTGCAGAGTTGTTTGTGTTTATAGGAGCTGTTTGCAACTATTTAATGTGAGTTGAGGTATCAGGATAGTTTCACAGAACTACGGTTATTATGATAAAGAATTGCTATTGCAATTATAACCTTTAAGGCGCGTTTACACTTTCCAATTAGTCGTCTGCACGACGAATTTCACAGAGAAATAGAATCGTGTAAACACATTTGTCGACACGATAAATCAATGTCCACCAGAATCGCTCGTGTATGACAGTGTCACATAATTTACAATCGTGCTTCTCAATTTTAGTAACTGACCTTGAATTATTAAAGCTAATTGGCTTGATGAAAGCTGATGCAATCCAATCATAGTGCCAGCTCGTTTGTCCACGTTAAGTTGATGTAGTGTGAATGCACACGAGAGACGACAAGACTTATTGAATGGATAACACTCAATCTATCGTGTCGGCCCAGGTACGGGATTAAATGGGCAATGTAAATGCACCTTTATTGTAACTATTGTGGCAGCCTTACTTGCGACCTCATGGTGTTGTGATCAATTATAAGAGACTGAGGTCCACCATGCATAGCTGGTGTACTAAATCCTCAATATTTGTATAGACCATTAGCTTCATGATAATCTATCCCGCATGACAATCGATTGCCATTCACTATTGGTTGAAAGTAGCCATGTGAGTCCATACAGGGCAGCACAAGCAGCTAACGTTTTTTTTATCAGTGCATAGCATTATTTATAAGATGTAAATACAGAGCAGGCAATGTAGCGCAGTCCCAGACAGATGCTCTATTTATTCAATCAATATAAAAGAAAGTGTATAAATCTAGGCATGACTCAAAGCCTCCATAGGAGCAGATCAAGCAACTATAGGGCGGAGCTGCTAGTGGAGTAATTTCTCACTCTTACCCTGTGATCAGACAAGTTATATGGAACCATGAGGAACACTGTGAGAGCTCGCTGCTGCCTTGGCTGTTTATATTATCTCTCAACCTTCTACATGTTAGCTCATGGGTGAGTATGATGTCACATTCAGCAACACGGTAAAGCGTAGTTGAAATTTATCATAGCCCAGTTACACTATGGTACAGATTCAGCTCAGTGACAGAGTTCGTATCAGACTTACCTCATAATGTGAAGGACATCGTGGAGGACAGGAGCCAGGCAGGTGCTCTCTTGTTGCTAACCAACTACGGAATGGACCGGCTGAATGCTTATTTAACTCTGACCAACTTGATGCAATGGAGTGAAGTCTGGAGGTAAAGTCATTGACCAATGAGAATGCCAGTAGATTATGGAAATGAGAACATTCCTTTTTGGATGATTGTCCTTGACGTTTTTATGTTTTCGATTAGTGTTGGTAGTCATGTAGGGAGATTTATCATATCACCCCACAGCCATATGGTGGGTTGAAATCATAAAACCCAAATCCAATCTATCAGTGGAAAAGCAGTCCATCTTTCTGAAAGCATTCAATGAACGGTGATCATTTTACATCAACTAGAAACCAAGAGTCGAGTTTATCATCTTTGATTGAGATGCTTCTGCACTCGGCTTTAGGATGACTAGTTATGATGAAAAGAACAAACTGTTGTTGTAGACATCAGATGGTGTACATCAATTCATCTACTCTTATTGTCAACGATAACAGCCAACACTGCATAGAAACCTTTGATGTCACCGCAATTGAGATGCGAGACTACGCAGGTGTATGTGGTACGAGGGGTTACCAGCTGACAGGCCACCGTATTGACAATGTGAGACTCTCATATGCGATGGGTGCGGCGTTCGATGGAAGTCAGATCATCTACTCCTCATCATCTGGCGGAGATAGGAAGGTTATTATTGGCATTAATATGATGTCTGATATGGTGCACGAGGTCTGTGATACCGACGGAATGTTGACAACGTCTCTAATGTTTGATCAGAGTTCTCAGGCTCTATTTGTCTCACTCGCCCATGCCATTGGGATAGTGAATATTTCCACCGAGGAATTTACAATTTTGTCCGGATCAGCTACAAGCGGCGCGTCCACAGGACACCTTAAGACTACTGAGTACAGCAGTCCGTTCAGAGTACTACAGGTCAATGCCTCGACACTGCTGGTCGCCGATAGGTATAATGACAGGTAGGTGTTAGACTATTGTCTCATCTTGTCATTTATTTTCAGTCTTTCTCCTAGTATAGTATTACTCTGCACTCATACATACCTCAGAGTCATACAGAAGTTTGGCTATGAGAAAGATTTCGACCGGTGAAAATGTGAAAATTCTAGTGATGAAATTCCATTACAAGCGAAGTAGATTTGTGATTGCCCAGTACACCGTATTACAAATACTTGCTGGTACATTGTCAGAGTGTCACAATATTCCAACATGAATGTGTCCTCTTCACTCTTGAACCTCCTATGGGAACTGGTTCACATTCCATGCAGGGATGAGGGCAATGCATTACCATAAAATTTTTACTGATGGAATCCAGAGACAATTATTGGTTTTTGTCATTCTCCTGTCAATTTTCATGCAGACTCCCGCACATATGCACGCTCATTGCTGCACACTCCCGCTCACTTGTAAACACTCTAGTATGTGCTGAGGCATGCATACTGACGGGAGAATGACGAAAGAAAATTATCAAAGCAAACTAGTGATTACCCTAAGGAACAAACCTGAGAGCTCTAACCGCCATAATTTAACAGATTGGTTCTTCTGGACGTTGAAACGAACGCCACAAAGGCGATATGTACTGGACGGGGCGGATTTGGCGTAACTAACAGCATTGATAGATGTCAGGTTGATAACCCACAGATTGTTGTCAGGCTGGGAGATTCCATTTACTTCTCTACTGCCGTCGGATTGAGTAGATATGCGATCATGAAGATGACAGGTGAATCAAACTATTTGTGACGCTGGCTGACAAAACCTGCCTTTGGTCGATTGATCAACTTTTCTAGCTATTGCCTTCACTTTACAAATCGAAATATCAGCTATCTAAAAATTTTTGAATTTTTGTTCTTGCAGCAATATAACTCAATCTATTCCATAAATCGGAGTGCACGTTCCCATAGTTCGGGCACCTATAAAACTGAAAAAAGCCATTTGAAAAGTGGCCATATTCTGCCTTCAGAAGGTTTTTGTTGACATCAGAATGTCCATAGCAACAGACACTTTCTCTCATCTCACCCATATGAAAATTTGCACAAATATATATCAGAATGTACTCTACAAGAGCAACTTGACATAATGGGCGTCTATAACTCTGACCTTGACCTATGACAACACCCAGTGATGGTTGTTTCGTTAACACCGTGTCCACAATTTTAGCCGATGGCAATATTGAAAGTTGACTTTATTGCATATCAATAGTGCAAGTTCACAAGTTTCATCAATGAGCACAGAAGATTATAAAGTTCAGATAGCAAATATAGCTTTAGCGTCACCAGATTGTCATGGTTGAGGTCAAGGTTGCTCTTAGTTGTCAATCACGAGGACCACTGACGATGGTTCCTGTTTGAGGCGCCAGCTCGGACCTCATAATGGCACCTTTCTGGAAAAGTGGAGAAGATTGAGGGTCAAAAAGAGTGAAGGAGAGCTACGGATAGAGGGATTTTTAAATAGCAAGTGATAGTGAGATATTGAGTGGAGGAGGCGAGAGAGAGCTGGTGTGGGGGAAACAAGACGAAAGGATCGGAAGAAAGTAGGTAGTGATAAGGGAGGGAGAGGAGAGGGAAGGAGAAGGCAGGGGAAAGGAGGGAG
>ERZ1740065.2846-NODE-2846-length-10824-cov-15.109945_pt1 | contig 10824 bp, 7 predicted proteins | sample MGYA00581738_ERZ1740065 | MGnify/ENA primary metagenome ERZ1740065 (study PRJEB43018, sample SAMN04849749) | marine metagenome | isolation source: floating plastic debris | place: Pacific Ocean | collected 2008-09-01 | study: EMG produced TPA metagenomics...
GCCACAAGTGATCAGCTAGCCAATGAACTAGGTTTGGTACATGGGAGATGGATAGGACACTAGGTTCAAAGCATTTTAGTTCACCCTTGCTTCATATAAGTTATCAATGGCCCAGGCAGCCGACAGTGGTCGGGAGCCCTCGACTCGCTTGAGCCGTGTTGCCATCAAATGGGCATATTGCCACATCTCTATGTGGATGATCTCTGATGTAATTACGGCTGAGGCTGGGAATTGTGTGTACGAAGCAAAATACGTGTTTGTTTGATGGCATCTCGATTCACATCCATCCATTGTTTATCTTGGCTGCAGCCATGCTATCTCTGCTGAGTTCTAAGGTGTTGGGAGTCATAGTATTGCTTGGATGTCTCACTGGCAGGTGACACTATGAGTTGCAAGCTGTGCAGATAGCATAAGGTTGTTGCTCAGTTCGGTTGACAAACCTCTGATGGGTGAGAAGTCCAAGTTTAACTGAAAGATGCTAAAACAGGGGGAGGACAGCGACGAATCCTACACCAGAGATCTAGGAATACCTGTAAGTACTATGGTTGACATGAAACTCCCTACCATTTTATGACATTTCTGCGTTGCACGTTCCCATTTCTATAGGCAATGAATGTGAAGAAGGAATAGAAGAAGAGGAATAACATCATGTGTAAAGTATTGGTATTAGCACTAGTATTAGTGAGAGCACAAAAGATGAGATTATTCATGTTCTTGGTACGTTAGTGCTGGAAAATATTTCCTGTGTCATGATGATTGTCAGTGAGGGAGTAGAGAGCAGCCAGATGACTTTGATAAGGTATTTTTTTCACTTCCACAAGAGAACATTAGTGTATAGGTCAGTGTGGCTTAGTTCCCAAGATATCATAAGATACATTACGATACGTAGTACAATGATAATCAGTCATTTTGGTGCAATAAAATGTTCCTCCTCTCATGATAAAAATCGCGTATTTCCACCTAATGTACCGAAATCCTGGTGAAAGCCCTGCCCTCTATCTCTACATGTCACAAACTCTGATACCGTTAGATTGGCTCTGATAGTATGAGGCACTCAGGTAAGTCAATAGCTTGATCATTTTGGAGTTTCAGCTCTGTTTCTGAGCAGAAAACAGTTGCATATCTTACCTTTAGTATAATGGCATAGGCTGTTCGCGCAGAGAATCAGAATATCTATGACTGCTAGCGTTCGCAGGTAGTGGTGGGAAGAGGGGATCGAGATGGTTGTACTCAGATGACAACTGGCTGAGCTAACAAAGAAGTTGGAACATTTTGGAGATGGCTTCTGTCTAGGCATGGTTGGTTACCTAAGGAAGGGGTAGATATCATCTCTATTTGACGTTCTTTTCCATATTATGCTTCAGGGAAACTAGTAATTGTCTCCCCTGTGCACACTAGCTGCAGAGTAGGTGACTGCAGATGCATGGATAGGATTTAGCTCCAAGTTTACTTGCCAAATATGAGTTAATGAGCTAAGCAAGGTGGAGCATAGCGATCATTCTTGTTTGATGTTAACACGGATACTGTGAGGTCAATCAAGCTGCCTAGTCCTGCTGATGGCGTCCAGAACGTTGTCCTGGTAACTGCAGGGTGATTATGATAATGATAATGGACATTCTGCAATCTAGTGCTAGTAAAATCAGGGAAAATAAAAGAAAGGTAAAAGTATTCAACATCAAGAAATAGTATCACTCCACTGTTGTGGGCCTACTCCCCTGTTTATAAACCACATTTATGCAAAACAGGCTACACTCCTAGGGAACAGCCCGTGGTTACATCCTTGTGTACCTGAATCCAAGGCTCTGGATCACTAGTTGGCAGCATTTGAACTCAGGCTATTCATCATGATTAAGTACTGGTTCCATATGCTACTCTTGTCATCTATGACCTTCATATAGGGTGAGGTCTACCCTTAACATCCTGCTAATCAAGGCGATGGAGTAACATGGCGTATCCAATACTTGCGTAGTTCACTTCCTCACACCGGGAAAGACTCAGCTGTTTTATCTTTGCTGCTCTACTTACTACTACAGATTGTTAGCATATCAACCAGGGGATCATTGCACCTGAACCTAAGACACTGTTAGAACATGTCAGCTGTCATCAATGATCACAGCTGAGGAATGAGATCTTAGATGAAGATATAAACTAGAGACGCAACGAACGGCGAGTTGTGTCATCGTTAATTCGGCCGCGAAACATATAGAACACAATGGAGAGGTACACCGGAGAGACGTTACGTTCCAACTGCCCGGTCTTACTAATAACAGGACGCAAGGTCACCCGGGTGTACAATTAACTGGAACACGATCGGCCAATAGAGTGATATAGCCGTTACGTCTCTAGTTTATCTATTCCTCTAAGAATGAGATACAGAGAACACCGATGAAAGCAGTATTGCATCACTGTAATTAATCTGAGTCCAAATCCAGGAGTACGACACTGTACTGTACCCCCAAGGTTTAACTGCTAGAGTGGGAGAGAAGAAGAATGTTTCTCTAACCGCTTCAGATGTATGTATTTTCTGTTGTGAGGAAGCCTTTCAAGAAACGCTTCGCACGCTTAGCACGGAAGCTAGCTTTTACAGTATAACGTAGTAAAACTGCAGGAAATGCTTTGTTTGCCATTCTCAAAGAATCATTTTGTTTGCAGCTCAGAAATATCGCTTGTGGTGCAAGTAGGAAGACGCGCTTTCTACTTCATGCTTCTCTGAAATCGCTTAAGACCGCCATTGCTCATCACGCTGGTAACATTCACGTGCAGTGAGTGAGCGTGTCCATAACTCCAACTATGGGCGTTTTCGGATAGCTAATCGAGGCGGTCGATTTAGCAAGCCTGCTAAATCGAGAAGCGTTGATTTGGGCTGTTTGTGCTAGCTCTCGATTTGCTCTCGATTTTGGCTGCACTCGTCGATTATGGCAGTACGAAAAATAGAGGACAACTCTATAGTCAGGTAGGAAGGTCAAGGTCATATCACATTGTGCACCAATGTCAACACACAGGTTGTATAGGCGATTGATACATATTTTGACTAGAAAGTGGTGTAGATTACATATCACCGCTGTTTATTTTTCAGATGAGTCAAATAACTTCAATAAATTCTAAAAAGCTTTGACTAGTACATTTCATAATGCTCCCAGTATTTTCACGGTTGATAGTTTGTGAATGAAACATTGAAAATAGCAGAGAGAGACACAGACACCGAGAAAGCCATGAGTTTTCGTGTCAGTTAGGTCATTTGATGATGTAACAGCTAGCAAAGCGAGAGCAAATCGGGAGGTCCGTTGATTTCAAAATTCTCTCGCTTTGGGCTGTCAATTTATGCTGGCAAGCTAAATCAAGGCGTCGATTTAGTATCCGAAACGTCCCTGCATAATGTTGTGCACCTACGGTGAAATCGAGGCTAAATTGGCTATCCGAAAATGCCCTATGTCTGTTATGTACCATCACCTCCCACAGCAACCAATGGCTCCATTATGACTATGAATAGGCTAACATAAACTATATGGAACACTAAGAGCTTCAGTAGCAGCTCAGCTGCTGAGAAGGCTGAATACGCGCTCTCCGCTCCAGGGACAGTCAACTGTCCCAATCTTCAGGCTACTCTCTGAATTCACAATCACATCTGAGCCTCAGAAACCTAGCCATTGACACAATGAGGTTTCTTCAAGGTCAAGTTTCGCTTTGTATACAAGTTTCATTTTGTATACAAGTTTCACTTTGTATACAAGTTTCACTTTGTATACAAGTTTCAGCGTGGTGATGGTGGTAGTATCTATACCTGTCAACGTGTCAGGTTAGAAATGCAGGAGACTTGGGTTTTTCTGAACTTTGAAAAGTCATGGCTCAAACTCTCTACCCCTAGCCCAATAATTCTGCCAGCCCAGCCCAGCAAGATGTAACCAATGAGTCACAGCGAAACATTAGGAAACCAATGATAGTAATTTTGACCCTAAATCTTAAATACCGAATGGTTGCAGGAAATGCTGTAGAGTTGACAGATCTGAATACGGGAGAGTTGACAGGTCTGAATACGGGAGAGTTGACAGGTCTGAATATGGGAAAGTTGACAGGTATGGGATCGTCTGTCATAGCTGACAGGAGCAACTCTAGTTTTTCTGTAGATTTCAGATTCTATTCAGATTCAGATTCTATTATAAAACACTGGAGAAAGACGTTGTGTAAGAGCCTAGCAAGTCCCACGGACGAGCATCAAACGCTACAGCTCATAGAAGTTTACAAGTGGTGGAATTTCAATACCAATAAAGCAGAATGTGAAGCGCCAGCAGCATATGCCAACAATATGAGGCATATTTCATCAAGAGAATGCAGGCGTTCCGCTAACATTCTGGCTCCAGCAGTACACAGCCAGTATACCTTAGGCCTGATGACGGCACAGAGTTAAAAGTGGTGGGTACCAGCAGGATGTAACTGTTGGCAACCATCTCACATACATGATGTCACAAGCATAGGTAAAGAGTAGCATCAGTAGCGCCCACGCACGGATACATCGTTGCTATTTACGTATGTGGACCAGACATATGTCAGATTATTCAAGACTTTGAAATATTTGCTTGTGACTATGATAAGTTTCCTGGACTGGCTGACATCCTGTGACCGGTAGTAAGGGCGCACTATCTGAACTGTAGTTGCCAGTCATGGCATTGGCTACGCTTTTAGTACTTACACACAAACCTTCACAGCCGATATGTCGCTGTGTAGGCACGTGAGCTTACTGCATGCATCTCTCACTTTAGATCCCATTGCGTGTCATACCATATTGGCCTGAAACCGACTTCAACTGACTATTAATGACCTGTTGGCCATGCAAGAATGAGCAGAAGCGCCATGTAGCAATGCGCTGGATAGCAACGCAGCAACTGATCTTACGCCATAGAGCAGTAGTGTAGCATAGCTGTCCGCCTCCACGCTTGCTAGTCAGTTTCAACATTGAATCTATGTTGAAAACAACATATTGCTTTGTGCAATGTACCACGGCAACAGACAAGCTGTCGCCAGTAGCTATGAAGTCATGCAGGTAGGCACATCGTGATCACAACATGCTTGGTCAATCGAGGTGCTCGACAAATTCAACTCAACCAGAACCAAATGGCAGACATAAATTTCACGTGAGCCAAGTTGTGTAGGCAAGCTTGCTCAGTTGGGGCACATCCGTCATGGGATTGGAGCGACTTTGAAGTGCCATCCGTCAGGAGAGTGACAAGATCTGTGTGGCCGGTGTAGACAGGGTGGCATAGTACTACCTGAGCCCACATGCTCCTGATCAATTAGTAGCAAACGAATGAACTTGTGATGGTAGCAAATTCAAGCCTAGACACCTGCATGCCAAGACTGCGGTGGACAGTAATGAAACCGTGTCTGCCCTCTGCTGATTACTGCTACAGCTAGCAATCCAGTTACCATAGTAACAGTGATTCCGCCATTACAGCGGTGTTCTGCTGGCATAACGACTCATTCCTCTGTCAGGTCAAGGCTCTGAGTATTTCCTTACTTCAGATAGTATCCAGCTGTGGTCGCTGGTCCTTTTTGCTGCTCAGTCAACCAACGGGTCAGTCTGGTTCTGGCCTCGCGGCTATTGGCGGTGTACCCATAGTTAGGGATGTAACGATTCGTAATTTTTAATCCTATTCGATTACGATTATTTTATAAAACCAATCTCCAATTCAGTGATTCGAATACCTAGTGCTGCTCAGAACCAGTAGTAGATGTTGCTTGCTTGTGTGCTTCATCACTGATATTCCTTTTAGCAGACAAAAGTAATCGATTCGGCATCGGCACAAAATTAATCCCGATGCATCATGACACCTCTACCACCTACCCGCAGTCATCATGCTTCCCTCTGAGAGAGGTATGCAGTGGCTGTCAAATTTGGCCTTGCCATGTAGAAACGTAGCAGCTCTATAGGAAATTGCCAATCTGTTGAATGAACTATGAGGTGAGACAGATTCCGACAACTGTAATTAATGAAGTGGTGAAAAATGTGCAGCAGGGCTCATAGCATCACTCTTAGCTTGCTTTGATGAGTTCTAACCCTGCTTCTCTACACAGCTTCCTGTGTATCAAGCTATAGTTCTGAATAATCACCATGATAGAAATCTAGTAGGGTTAGTAGGAAATACTTTCTTAGCAGGTGTCCACATCTATCCACATTTGTGCTTATCGGGTCAATTGCGCTTATAGCCTCCTGCCTATAGACATGAAGTGACATAGTCAAGACATTGTTCTTCAAGCTCGCTGCTGCCTCCATTGCAGTGCCCTCTACTGTATTCCAAGGTGAAGCCTTGGCTCATATCAATACATATTTTGTGATATATCTGAAAGTTTAATCTCAAGCTACCCATCAGCCCAAGCTCTATTCTCCCTTTAAATTGACGTCGAGTTGTTGATATCTAGTACATGAAACAGATATGATGTGACCTATTTGGTTGTCATAGTGACATCATTGAATTAGCATCCCTCCTACTAGCTGCTTGACTAAATTTCGTGGGTGGATGGAGCAAGCTTGTCGTCCATGACATCATAGTTTCTGCATGATTGCTCTTCACTGCAGCTAGTCTGATTGGATGTGTAGCTTGAAAATGGGGTTGCCGTAAACACCGTGGCTCTACTAGATTGCGAGTCATCCATCGAAAAATTCAGTCAGTTAAGAGCGCTCAGGAAGGCAGCAGGTTTGCACGAGTCATGTCGAACAAAGGAGGAAGACCTAGAGGAGCTGAGTGGAGGCACTTTCAAGAAGTGGTTCTCCCTTCTCTTCAAGACAGGGATGGCCCAGCAGAAAGCTCAGATCCATATTCCAGCAGAGCATTATCAAGATCGGTTACAGTCTGTATCCACTGTGGAACTACAGTCTCAAGAAAAGCAGCGAGACTTAGGCTCCACCTCAAGCATTGCAAACTATACCTGGAGAAGCAGTCATCTGAGGATTTGTGGCAACCTGGCCTGCAGCCAGTATCTGTGACGTCAACAGAGGTAGATATCCTTGTGCTAGAATCGATCAGTTTCAAGTCTTTATTAGAAATGAATGTATTATCATGTTCTATTTATCCAGCAGACAAATGGAGTGAGCCAAGCGCATCTGAGCAGCTACAGCTCAGCAGATGGCTGCATAGATCTCAGCTGTAAGCACAGACCAGCATCACCAACCTGCGAGCATCTGGCGAGCATAGATCTGTCACTCACGAGATTCTTCTATAGCTGCGGGATACCGTTCAACACGGTGGAGAACCCACTCTTCATCAACTTTGTGTCCAAATTGAATCAGAACTACAAGCTTCCATCAAATGCGAGCCTTGCTAATTCACTGGTCGACGACGTTTGCCTGAGAGTAAAGAAAGATGAAGCCGCGGTTTGGCTGCCATCATACCAGCAGGAAGTGCCTCTCAACCTCTGCCAGTCATCCCATTCAAAGAATCTCGAAAATCAAGTTACAAAGCAAGAATACGGTATGGACCAAAGTTAAGACAATTCCTTTTGGCTACATAGCAGTATCATTTTAGATGTTTTTTGTAATGTTCACAGCATTCATGTACAGTTGCTGCTGTTTTATATGACATGAATTATGAGTTCCAATTATTATTACATGCGGCACATTCAAGCCGACTATGGATAACACACTATTGGATATCGATGTAAAAATGTTCTACACAAGAGCAGGATAGTTGCAGTCAGTATGCTCTGGAGAACCTGCTTGTTTTTCTAGACCAATGGTGATTATATAACTCTCATTTATCTTACATACTATAATGATAATAGGTTAATGTTGGAATACACTTCTATAGGGATGTAGAATACTTTCAGACTTGTAGTTCATTATGAGCAAATGTAGTTAGACACCACGGTGAGCATCCGTGTTCTTGATTGATACTCAAAATACGACAAAAAGTCAAATCATATTGATCACTTAACAGAACTAGAAAGCGCAAACTGCTGAAGGAACTAACCATATAGTAAGCCTAGTTCTGACTATCCATCCATCGTGGCACTTAATTTATTAGCTACATCCGTTCTTGTCGCTGGAAAGACAACTAGTTATGCTAATGATTCAACTTCATTTGTGATGCATACGCTGTTGCATCCCCACAAGGTCTGTACATCATAGGCTGAGAGTTGTGTTAAAGCTTGAGCCAAAAATCTCAATATAGGCATGAGTTGTTTTTCTTGCTTGTTTATGATGACAAATTGAACAGATGTGTGCTAATGCATCAAAAATCCTATGACACATTTGGTTGCCGAATCAGTTTGTACAATCCTTGTCCACTCTCTGAGACTCAGTATGCCATTCATACCTGGGTTTATTGACCATTAGTGTGAGCATCCTCTGACGTGACTTTTTGATGAACCACAAATGAATGAAATCTTCAGAACTAAGATAGAACATGAGCAAAGAGCATACTAAGTGACATCGCAAAGTTGAAACAAGAGAGAAACTTCATCCCCCTCACAGTGAAGCTATATGAGCCTTCAAGCTTCATTAGAGGCATATGTACATTGGCGAACAGTCACCTGATGGACATGCATCATTGCAACTATCTCTGCTGCGCAGTGAGTGATGCCCGGTATCAGCCAATCAGCATCCCAAGTTGGTATAACTGCCACTCTCTCGCATGCTACCACCAGTGTTTGCTCAAACCATGAGAACCATGAGAATGCCACATGTGAACGAACTCTAGGGAGGGATAAGCTAGCTGCAGTGAGGATCAGAAACGTGTCTCTTCCTTTTATCCAGTCTTACTTGATGACAATTGGGCCACTTTGACTTTATTCACTGGACTGACTATGTTAACATTGGTTCTGTGCGTGCATGTTCACTTGCAGTCAGGAGCTAAAGGTACTACTTGACTGCACCGTGATTTATAGCATTCGTTTGTAAAGCTATGAAAATTAGCCCGATTCCAACATTAGTCTGATTTCAATCTTCAACTCTGCGAGAGTCAGGAAGTCTTGAAATATAGTCCATCGGAAGCTGCAAAAAAGATTATTCTTACGGTTTTGGTTTTCATCGTAAGTCCTGTGATTACTGGAAAAACGTTTTACAGAGCAGGGTTTTATAGAGACCTTACGGTTAACTGTCAGATATTGAGGGAATATGTGACAGTTGAAAGGATGCTAGGCCCTTGAGATATGCCATATTTACCATGAGCTCAAGGTCAAGAGGAACTAAACCCGGACCCTCGGCTTTCTGCATTATGTGCCGATTTTTGGGGGTTTCTAGGGTTTCTTTGGATAAAGAGTGTTCTGCTTTGCATGTACATCTTTTAGGAGTTGATGGATCAATAGGAATTGTATACAGATACTGTCCAAACGAAGCCTCATCAATAAGATAACTAGTTACTTCTCAGACCATCTGTGAAATAACAGACCGCGTTTCTTCTTGCTGCCAACACAAGGTTTCCGTGTTGTGAGTTAGCAATGGCAGCCAGTCTGCAAAGCGCTATTAGGCTCCGTACTGCACAGCGGTGAGCTCCACTCACACGGCAGGAAGGGTTGGAGAAAACTCTGAGCGCAAGTCCTCATCTACGAGGAAAACCTAGTAATCCTCTAGGATCAACTCGGTAAAACTTACTCAAAATAGTACTGATAAGTAGAGAGTCTGAGTTCAGATATCTTTGATTATAGCGGGTTCACATACCATGTCCGTAGCAGCCACTGTCAAGCTGATCAAGCTGCTGATTCTCCTGTCTTAGTAGCACCTAATGATTATGGGGCTTAATAGAGACATTACTAACTTTTTACTCATAATACACACTACTCTTATGAATTCCACAAGAATCAAGTCGGATGCAGTGCAAAGGGCCTTCTACATCCAGTGTCAATTATGGTATTTCAAATCATCCTGCAGCAAGAGCAGTTGGTCAGAAATCCTCATTAGGATATACCAGAGAACTTAGCATCTATTATTCAATAGATTATTTGGTTTTTGTCATTCTCCTGTCGATTTCCGGGCTCACTCCCACGCCTATCCGCGCTCACTACCGCTCACTCCCGCTCACTACCGCTCACTCCTGCACCTGTTGATGCACGAATATTGACGAGAGAGTGACAAAAGCTGATTATTCAATAGGATTGTCTTGCTGCTTGACGCCCATTACATGATGGCCTGAAGCTCGAAATCAGTAGTTTGAAAAATGCAGTTACATACTTACAGCTATCTACAGATCTCTATAGGTTTGGTGAAGAATAGCTATCAATATGTGCATAAGTTATCACAAAACCTCCTATACATTATTAGCACGCTAGTAAAAACGCCATGCGAAGCATTCAAGTTAACTAGTGACTAAAAATAGCCCAAACACGATTAACAATGAGACTAAAATTGTATATTGGTTAACATTGACTAAACTTATGGCAACCTTATTAGTCTTTACAAACGATTTTATGTTTTAACTGCAGTAATTTCCTAGACGTGATCTATCTCATACTGGGCACCAGAAATTATCAATCATTTTACAACCCTTAACCGCGGTCTTATTCTACCACTGGTAAAATTTATGGCTGATCGTACGTCACATCATGAGAAGCTTTGCTTGGAGGTTAATGTTGTTGTTTTTGCTGTTTATAACTTTTATTGAGGTTTTCGCTGAGAACTAATTCTGTCGACCTCAGATGTGATTCGATAACTGGTGATAGGAATGTTGTTGCAGCAGTAATGCAACATATTCATCATGGCTGGTCTGTGAGTGAGCGTAATGAGTAGAGAATGTTGACCAATAGTTTGTGGTAAATATCCAGCACTATTCTTTGCAGGATTTCTGATCAGCCAATGGAACGCATTTGTGACAGAAAGTGAGTGTGACAGAAAGTGAG
>ERZ1740065.2848-NODE-2848-length-10822-cov-12.884833_pt1 | contig 10822 bp, 7 predicted proteins | sample MGYA00581738_ERZ1740065 | MGnify/ENA primary metagenome ERZ1740065 (study PRJEB43018, sample SAMN04849749) | marine metagenome | isolation source: floating plastic debris | place: Pacific Ocean | collected 2008-09-01 | study: EMG produced TPA metagenomics...
GACAACCAACCAGGTGACAACCAACCAGGTGACAACCAACCAGGTGACAACCAACCAGGTGACAACCAACAAGGTGACAAACAACGAGGTGACAAACAACCAGCCAGAAGAATAGGTAGGCACAAAGAGAGTAAAAACAAAGCTTCATTTGAATTATATAGCCTTCCAGAATACTCTGGATGGCTATCTGTCAATTCACCCAGAGAGGGCAACTAGCGGTTGGCACCCCAATCTCAACACTTACACACCACCCTAAGAATGGAGATAAGTTCATTTGATCATCGTATATGTAGTATTTGCAATGAAAAAACTGGTCCAGTGCTCTTACTAACAGGAAGAGAGTGCTGAAAGCAAAAGTTTAGTACAGCTAGCAACTGAGGAACATTTTTTGCTTTGAAAATCTTATCAAAATTTCTCATACTTCTACAGGTGACTTTGTGTGTGAGAGAGAAGGTCATCTCCACGAGTCAGAGCCAAGCAGACCGGGAGAGCTGAGAGTTCTTGCTGAAATATCATATGGAGGCAGACAGGGAGTCGTGGCGTCTGTGATCGATTCAAACTTCTGCTGCGGTCGATACAGAGGCTATGGGAAGCATGTCCACTTACAGTGCCCTCTGGTACATGCCTATGATGGCTATCAATGTTTCATTGTATCAACGTTTAAACCTATAGCAGGCTCTGATTTGCAGAGATATTGACTGAAAAGGTACATAGGATATTTGTGCATTACGCTGCATGTATATCACACAATGTTTTCAACAAGGTAGAGCAGGTGAGAAAATTTCTCGTTTTTACTGTCCCGTTGGTACGCTTCTTTAGTATGAAGTCACCAACTAACGCCAGCTTAACTGCAATCGAAATGTACTAAGTGCAAACTAGGGCTGACGTAACACCAGTGTAAAATATTGATGGTAGAGTGAAAAATGCCGGCAATTTTGCTCAAATGGTTTTGGTCAAGCTACTGGTCAATGAAACATAGAAACTGATTGAAATAACTGACAATTATTTGGGCTTTTGTCCTTCTCCTGTAGATATTAGTGCATCTGCATGTGTGGGAGTGAGCGGGAGTGAGCGGGAGGGAGAGGAAGTGAGCGGGAGTGAGCGAGAGTGAGCGGGAGTGAGCGGGAGTGAGCGGGAGTGAGCGGGAGTGAGCGGGAGTGAGTGGGAGTGAGCGAGAGTGAGCGGGAGCGAGAGGGAGTGAGCAGGAGTGAGCGAGAGTGAGCAGGAGTGTGCGCGGATTGGCGTGGATAGGCAAGGGAGTGAGTGCAGATAGGCGTGAGAGTGAGCGCAAAAATCCACTGGAGAATGACAAAAATCATTATCTGTTATGAAAATATTCCTGACTACCACTGGTCACAGTTTTTTCTTCTTACAGGTGCCTTAATGAGTGGAATCTATCACTGGTATGATCGTGAGGCATGGATGTATATATTTCCGTTCATTAAAACAATATATGATGCATCGCAGTCAAAGAGTCATAATCATGATACCTTTGTATGGATGTTCTACATTACTGGAGAAAGACAATGTTAGTAGTACAGCACGAATCCCTGAAGATAAAATAGAGTGCGAAAGTGTACTACACTGTATCCCTTGGCTTAAAAGTGGGCATTTTCTACTCTTAAGTCGGCATGCGCGCCGGTCTATGCGCGCCAGAGTATGCGCGCCAGTACTAATGACGTGTAACCATCGTGCATCTTGACATGTGAGTAAAAATTCTAGGCATGTTTTTACCCTTCTATCGGCGGGTGTGCTAGTTTTGTAAGTGACGGTGACCTGGGGGAACTATGGTACTATAGCCAGCAAAAGTATACTAAGTGCGGACTAAAGCTAGCAAAGCACAAGCATGTCACCTGAGTAGTGCCATTGTGTGGAGCCCGGTGCTCCTGCTGATAGGAGAGTAAGGAATGATGAAGTCTGCTTCACTGCATCAGGATTATGACAGGCTATGATTGCATCCCTTCTATCCTCAGTATCCTGAGTGCAGAACGCACAATAATTACTCACAGTTACTCCCAGGGCTGTAGTAGTGGGCTATCTGTTGCCCCAGGCTCCTTTTGAAGGCTTAAAGGATCAAACAAACACCGGCCAATGGTGCAGTATGTGGTTAACGTCTTCATCTGTCCATCATGCTTGAAATTTTTGGTTTTTGTCATTCTCCTGTGGATTTTTGCGCTCACTCTGGCACCTATCCGCGCTTACTCACGCACCTATCCGCGCTCACTACCACACACTCCTGCTCACTCCCTCACATTTCTGCACACTCCCGCATGTGCTGATGCATAAATATCAATGGAAGAATGACAAAAGCCAACTTTTTTCTTGACAAGTATGATTGTGGCAGATAATTGGTTGTTCGGTTCAGCATTTAGAAGTTCCTGATGACTTTTTGACCAGTCCTAAATATCGTTCACAACGTATTGATATTTCTTAATGGATTTCTGACAAGTCTTTTGAGATTTATGAATTCTGTGGAGTTCTCCTTAGCTCCTTAGCTCTTTTTATTTTACCGCCTTACAGGCAAGCTCGCCAGTATCATAAGTGCTGATGTTACGCTGGTGCTACGCTAATACTAAAACTGGCAAAACATGCAAAGCTTCGACTAAATCCAGCATAGCACTCTCATGGCTGAGTGTAGGAGACTGGAAACTGCTGAATTTTTTGCTCGCTTTGATATGTTGAAGAATTATTGAGCAGTTCCATAGAAAATTGCCAGGACTCTTCATCAAATCGAAATACCTCTCACGAACCTCTTAAAATTTCTCTAACAAGCATTGAATTATTCTTTACAACTAGTTAAGAAGTCTTACAGGTTCTATGAGGGAGAAATACATGTATAAAACCACCGATGTAGCAATTCACAAGCAACAACTCATACTGCAACCAACACCAAAATGATCATTGAATCATCTCTCACGTAGTAAACGTGCTATTTGGAACTTCCTGAAACTTTTATGAACTGAGAGAAGTTTCTAGAACCTGACGGTAATGGTTTATATTGAATTCTGAACACTTTTTCTAGCAAGCAGCCTAAACAAATGTCTCCACTTGCTGCCCAGTAATAACAAAGTTGAATAACTGACTACAATCTAGTACTGGGTAAGCAGTAGTCTTATTCAGATGCTATAGATATAGGTGACGAGAGCCAGCAGGTGTTCACAGGTTGCACACCTACCTCTGAGTGTGAGCAGAGAGCTCAGACAAACATGGCTTCATCTATCAAAATACTGCTACTGCTCTCAATGCTGACCTTGCAATGGACCACTGTGGTTGCCGGGATCGGTGAGTGATTGTTGACCAGTAGTTGTCGTTTTCCAGCCCAGTGTTGCCGGCGTTTTTTCTTAATCTCCTATCGGTAGGTGCACTGGGATCATGCACTGGTGTTATGGCGGTGTTACGCCTACCTTTGTCCGGACCTAAGCCTGGGCGCTTATGAAACCGATATAAGGGTAAAAAATGCTGTTTGCCTACTGTGTGAAGGATCTTTTTCTCTCCTGTTGACAGGCGTCACTCCGGCTTCAGTCCACACTTACTATGCTTTCCTTGGATTTAGTATGAGTGTGCAACTTGCATAGCGCTGGTGTAATACTGTAAGGGATAGTTTTGCCTTTAATACCAGGAGGAGATAGTTGCACTCAGATTCTGTCCTAACATTTAACACCTAGGCAAAATAGACCCAGAGATCCCAATTTGTGTAAAGCACTGGACAATGAATCATACGAACGGAGTTAACCATGCGCTATGCACTCTAGGTTAACGCAGGAGGAATGCTACTTTACGGGTGTCAGGCCTGAGAATAGATGTGGGACTGGATAGGTAGAGTCAGGATTAATTGACCGATGCTGACAGACAGAAGTAGGACATGTTGTATGTACGCATTTGTGCACGAGAGAGGGAGGGAGGGAGGGAGGGTGGAAGGGAGGGAGGGAGGGAGGGAGGGAGAGAGGGAGGGAGGGAGAGAGAGAGAGAGGGAAATAGAAACAGCGAAATAGCATATGAAGATGCATAGGGTAGCCGCTCAAGTTCACAATTAATCTATATATTACACAACTCTAACATTAACAGTAAGTAAGGATGCATTGCCGTGATGAAGGATAGAAAAAATACACTTACCTGAATGATAGAAAACAACCATCAGCCTGCCACAACACTTGCCTATGCGAGTACCTCCGGGAAGACAGATGGTTCCTAAGAGATAAGTCTCTTACATACAGTATTGCTTATCACTAATAAAGATGAATTTTCTTCTGTTACTATGTTATTCGACGTTTTTTTCATTTTTCCACCATAAGTACTCTGTGTAGCTTTGCGGATTTCTGCATCATGATTATTGGCAAATGCTTTGCCACAGCCTCTGATTCTCTCTGTTGACACCTCCATGTTTTCTTTCAACCTGCTGTGTAGTGATCGTGTTGCACTCCTCGAATATCTCTGGTACCATCCTCACTGCGCTCATACAGTCAGGCGTAATCCTTTATTTCCTTTTCCGGTGGTTCTGTCTCCGAAATTGATTATAAAACGCTGTGGGTATACGCGTGCCTATAGCTGAGTCATAATGTGCCTATAGCTGAGTCATAACACCATCAGCTTAACTCCTGCTTTTAATACTTCTGATGCGATAATGAATATAGACTGAATGTCCATGTTTGCATGCTCATAAGATCAATCTCCTAAAATAGTGTCTTCGAAAATCAACACCAGCTCATAATACTGGCTCTTATGACACTGATTTCCCCGCCAATAGGATGTGAAATCCCTTGTTTCTCCTGGTTTTTTATCATTCTCCTGTCGATTGTCATGCATACACTCCCACGCATGCCCGCATGTTCCACATGCACAAATATCTACAGGAGGATGGCAATAGCTTGCCTTCTTATTCTGACGGAATATTTCTCTTGAGCTCTCAATGGAATTCACAGACATGAGCAGTGTCCAACATTGTATGACTTTCTTACGTTACTGCATTACACGATTGCAGTACCTTTCCTTGATCATTGCGGGAGGTCAATAGATGTGACAGCGGCTGAGCCCCATGGCAGCATAGTTCTGACGCATCCAATGTCAAAGATTCATGACTGCAAGCTGTATATAAAGACAACTGAGACAAATCGAAACATCGACCTGCGGTTTATTGTATGTATAATCAATGCTGGATGGATTCAATTTCCCTCAAGAGCGTGTGATGACGCCTGTAATTGCAGGGGATATTTCTCTCAAGTTGCACTGATGGACAGCTGACCATCTCTGATAACGCCAATGATTCTATGATGAAGTATCAGGTCTTCTCCTCCTACCCTCACTTCTGTGGCTCTCCCGTTTGGGTGCAAGATGGCAGTCAGATGGTCGTCTGGTATGAAATTAACTTAAAAACCCATCGATAGCTAATTATGGGTACCAACCTGTACCTTGGAAGTTTCAAGCAAAGAACACATTCTGTGATCAGCTGTTTCCTCTGAAGAAAAAATTGTTGAGAAGTGATGACCTTACAGAAACCCTTGAATAATTTCACATCTTAATCAATGCTACTTGAATACTCAGTTATGTACAGCATTCTATACGTACTGTGTTGAGAATCACAGAAGCACATATCATCTAAAGACACTGCGTTTGATAAAAACCAGTGCTTCATTTCTTCAAAATAATTAATCTCGATTAATCTTCCAATTAACATATTTGAATTAATCTTATTATAATCTTGCCACTAGATACTAGTTCCTGAGCTACATAATTCACAATAGTATCATTGCTACCAGCTGCAGCAGTTGACATTGAAATCACTGTTATGCCTTTTGTGAGTCATTGGTGGTATTCAACTGCACTGGTGTTGAGTTCGCTTAGACTAGTATGGTATCATACTCGTTCACAGATCTTTTTAGCATATTATTTTATTGGTTTATCAGTGAAATTTACCCTCAAACTAACAGCACGATTAATCTGGTGGCATATAACTAATCTTCTGAGAAATTTACCTCAGTCAATCTTAGTCAATCTTAGTTAATCTCAGGATAACTGGATTAAAATGCAATGCAAATAAAAACAATATGAAAATTGAACTTCATATGTTACAGAGCATAAATAGTTATGACAGCTAGGACTGTGATGGCCATCATTAATTTCTTTTGTATTGATCATCACGGCTTGTTGGTAAGCCTCACTTTACGGGGGAAGAGGGTCGATGTTTAGAGTCTACTGTGTTGGTTGGTTTCCCTGCCATATCATTACTCTAAGTAAGGAGTCTTGAAGAAGTGCTAAGAACTCTTTGCAAGTTCTTAATTCTTCTTCAAGACTCCTAAAGATTTTTTGAACAGTTCATGAAGAATTAGTCAATAAATTTTGGCGAGAGTTAATCGACAATTAATAAATCTAGACTTTGATCTGCAGGAGCGCTGGGAAGCCCTATGAGATCGATCTATCCGGTGTCAAGTCTGACCAAGCTGTCCATGAGTTCATAGTACAGTACACTTCCTGTGAATTAATTTCCCATTTCCCGTGTACCGATGACTTGAGGTTTCAAAACTTTTAAAGTCTCCCATTATGTTTACAGACACTGATGGTGAAAACCCAGTTTGGCCAGATATCCCATATGTTGGGGTTTACACCACCACAACGCCATCGGGCATATCAACCATCCCGTACCAGTTCACTTTGCCACCTCGTAAGCTGACCACAGTAGTAAAAAATAAGTCTGGTAATATGCTTTTTCTGAAATAGACGAAGCAACCGATCAGGGCCATGCCAAATGAACGGCACAGCCCTGCAACCAATTCTTTGCACTCTCGATTAGCATAATCCATCTGGCAGTAGTAATTAATGAATGCACCTAATGCTTTGTTTTTCATCCTTGATTACATCGAGTGAAAGCAAAAGTAAACACAAAAGCATAGGTATCTCCAAAATTGCATATTTTTCCCTATTAAATTGCCTAGTTCCCTGTACCTAATATTCATATACATTCCTTGGTTAGCTGCGGATTGGAAGTGCACAATGACCTTCTGCTACGTGGACACATACAGCGAGCTTGAATAGCGTGAATTTACACACTTATAAGTTACATAGGCGCTCTAATCTATTTGAAATGTGATTTTTTTCTCATCAAACCACAGGCTTGGCTCCACCCACCTCCTCTAGAGCTCCTGCTACCTGCCCGGCTAACATCACCAGAGAGGTGGAGAGGCCTGGCGATAAGATTGACATCACGTGGATGATGCCGATGGGTGGATCACTGATTCCGATCACGACCACCATGTCTGTGGGTGAGAAGAGCTACAGCTTCCCACTGAGCGCTGGTGTGGACTGTTACCTTGTCCTCAAGGTCAATGGTAAGCGTTACTCAGCATTTATGATCTGCAATTAGCTGTGTTTTGCGGACGTACATGTCTGATTCTATCCATCTAGGCGCGCATGCACCCATACACACATCCCGCCGTCCATCTGCTGTCCATCCGCTGTCCATCCGCTGTCCATCTAGGCTATCAATTTTTGACTTTGTCGATCCTCTCATCACTGTGCCCAAATTGGCTGCATTTTATTCCGACATTGTTCTCAGGTGCTTGCAAACAGTAACCCTCAACTACTCGCAGTTACCAGCAAGTGCAGTTTAATGACTCAGTTCATTGCATGCATTTGCTTTCATTCCTAGAAATGCCATACGGAGCAACAAACCAGGGAAACAAACTGAGCATGAAATGTTCATGGTTGCAATCATCGGCAACTGCTTGAGTCTGCATGTGAACAAATGCACCATAGCGGATAAAAAATTGTGGGCACAGCAACTGAAGAAGCCCAAAAGCTCCAATTCTTATCTACGCAAGTGTCATTAGATATGATTTGTAAACGTCTTGCAAGTGTTAGCGTTATGTCTTTCCCCCGTCAACCTTTCTGCATAACATCAATTGATGAGGCAATGAAAGTCATGATTGGGAGAAATATTCATAACTCGAGAGGATCTAATAGATGGATTTGAGCCAATTGAAACCATGTGGGAAACGTCAAGGCTAAAATGAGAGCTAAACAGGGAAATTGTAGGAATGGCAGCTGTCCCCAAATGAATACTTTGTAAGCGAAAGTATAGCATTGCCAGCATAAAATTTTAACTGCCACACACCATTTATTATGGTGAGAGTAGATGTGTAGGTTCGTTAATCTATGATTAACAGGTTGTGAGGACTTTTATTCCTTCATTAAAATGTCAAGTCATAGAATTCAAATTAGAGGTGTATATTATAAGAATTTGAGCAGTCTAACTTTCAGCAATTAAAGTTAAAACGGTTATTTTAACACTTGCTTGCACTCCTCTTCAGCACTGGGATTTGATAGCTTTTGTTCCGGTTTGTTTGGCATCACCATTCATTCGTTGTTAGCGGTACTTGATAGCAGTGAACTGGGGTGTCAGAAATGCCTTTTTGCACAGCTTTTATTGGAAGCTTCAAACTGTCTAACTCTGGAGCAGTCAAACTCTCCACTGTTCGACATAGGAATATGGGTCTCTGCTTCAAATGATGAACCTAAATTTGATTAACTCATTTTTCTCATAATTCTGATGGTTCTCATTAATTCAAATACATTACAGCTAGATACCCTGTGGCAATGGACAAATATACTACAAAAAGCCGCTACTTATCTTCAACATCAAAAGCAACTACTCCCACACCAGCAATAAAACCATCTACAAAGGTCTTGAACACGGTGCCTTCAACTCAAGTACCGTTGAAAACGACACCAGCAAAACCAGGGAAACTAGGCTCTGAGTGCCCAGGTAACATTACCAAAGAGGTTGACAGCCTCCATGATGCTGCCAAGGTCACCTGGACTATGACTCTTGGCGGCATAATGGTTCCAATCACCACTGAGTTTGCTGTGGGACAGAAGAGAATTGAGTTCCCGATGATGGATGGAGATGTGTGCGTTATGATCGTGACTGTGAAGGGTGAGTGATTAGCGAACATCGATATCCTCTTATTTCAGCCTCCTATGGGTCATCAGCTACCTCCTATGGGTCTCTATTTAGCCTTTAATCATTGCTGACCTTTTATACTTCTATTCATTGCTTTATTCGCATTCAATACTCTGCCTTTGGGTCTTCTTCTGCCCTACCTGCTTGCAACTTTACTGTCTAGCTTCTCCCAATGCACTCGTCTAACTTTTCCCGTTGACCATGCCATATCAGTCTTCCATCTCTGATCTTATCGAAAACACATACAGCGCCAGGAGTTTCCAGTTGTAATCAATCCTGATGTTGTATGTTTTTGTCACTCTGATTGCTATCCTGAACATCCTAAGTTAATTTCAAATTGCTCCACCCGCTGATTTGTTTCCACTCAAAGCCAGAAAATCAATATATCTTATGACTATCTGTGATTTTGTGATTTTGGTAGAGATATTAGTCACGAGTGATTCTATGAAATCTTAAATGGCGTTAGAGAAGCGCAATTCTGCTTGGTTAATTACTCCGGTGATTGTAATTAGCTACTAGATACTAGTTATAAGGTACTGCAAGTGCCGTAGTCAGTGTGAATATGATACCACAAAAATTGATTTGACCTAACAGCTCCTAGATACTAGTTATTAGACCCCAGCTTGTAAGTACTAGGTAGTACCTGCTAAGTAGCAGACACAGCAAGTTATGCCGTCAGTGTGAACACAATACCCCAAATATTGATTTAAGAATCACCGGCAGCCATGAAAACAGCTTGTTATGATACAGTCAAGGAAAGAAAATCATCAACGACTTCTGTGACTATTCCTACGAACTCAAAGCCTGCTGCCGCAACGACATCTATGTCCTCTCCGGTCCCCACTCAAGCATCATCTACCCTGCCAGCATCAACTCAACCCACATCCAAGATCACAAGTATCAGGATGCCTGCAGAGACGCAAACCCCAGTAACACCAGCTCATGCTTTCCCTGCAGTCACCACTCAAAGGATGACTACACTATTCACCGGCTTCCAGAGATATAGGTCAGTTGAGCAAAAGCTGATCAATTCCACTAACCCTGCCACAAAATTTTCTTGTTTTAAATTCTGTACTGTATCAGAAAGACAACTTTCCCATACACACAGGCATTGCCAGTGTTTGCACCGTGAATTCCTGAGAGTTGTTGCTCATAACACTACCAAATGGCTGAGTTCCTAGCACTGAAGTTACTGGCGCCGGCAGCACTGACTCACTAGCAGCCATGACTTGATCACAACTTACTCATATAGAGGGTAATGCTGATGATATGTGAAGCTCCACAAAAATTGTATATTTTGTAGCAGTTATGCAAGTCAAGCAAGTAGTTATGCTTATGTTGTTTTTCTGTGTTTATTTATAAGTGAAAATGCAAATATCATTAATAGAGAGTTATTAGCTGTTTGATCTTATCTTTGCATCGAGAAATCTATTATCCAACAAAAACAACATACTAGAAAACTCTGAGAACGTTATGAGGAACCTATGCAACAGCTGTGTAAACCTGTTGCGCATCGTTATATCAGATTAAAACTAAAGATTCCGTATTGCTGGTTTGTCTAAATTCAGGCATGTTTATCTCTATAAAAACTTTATTTATAGGTGTGCATGTACGTTTGTATCTCACTATATGGCGCTGAAAGAGCTGCACACGCTGGAGCTACCTAAGTTCATCCCACCGACAAAGTTCAAAACAAATCGCTTTATTGCAGAGCAGAACTGTGTCAAATACTGCCTTGATTATGGTTAGTACTTCAGATTGCCTTTCAAGGGGAAGGAAAGAGCGAGATAGACATGGCGAGGGAACCAGAGCAGGGGAGAGAGAGAGAGAGAGAGAGAGAGAGAGAGAGAGGGAGAGAGAGAGAGAGAG
>ERZ1740065.2849-NODE-2849-length-10822-cov-11.324231_pt1 | contig 10822 bp, 7 predicted proteins | sample MGYA00581738_ERZ1740065 | MGnify/ENA primary metagenome ERZ1740065 (study PRJEB43018, sample SAMN04849749) | marine metagenome | isolation source: floating plastic debris | place: Pacific Ocean | collected 2008-09-01 | study: EMG produced TPA metagenomics...
TACAGTACATCAAGTATACAGTACATCAAGTATACAGTACATCAAGTATACAGTATATCAAGCGAAAATGTTTTATAGTAGTATGGATTTCACTCCATTGCGCAAGTATGTATCATAGCACTGACTCGATATCAACCTGCCTCCTAGAGAGTGTAACTGTACAGATAGTAAGTGGTATCGTACAGATAGTAAGTGATAGCGTACAGATAGTAAGTGTAGCTGTACAGATAGTAAATGGTATCGTACTGATAGTAAGTGGTATCGTACAGATAGTAAGTGGTATCGTACTGATAGTTAGGTAGTTTGAGTGAGCTGCTGAAGTCCTCAACTCTCCATTGACTGTGACGACGTCGAACCAGCACGTCACTCCAGGTATGAGGCCAGTGATCCTCGTAGTCTGAGTAACATTGCCTCCTTCAATCACAAACTACCGATGTGACACAGCGCACACATTGCCATTGGTTATCCGTACTATCTCTAGGTCTATTTCTCAATTCCTATCTTCATGTACCATTTAGTGGCACCCGAAAATAATTTATGTTATTTAAAGCTCTCATTCCTGCATGAGAGCAGCCATAGTGAGTACGATATGCGACTTAGTGAATGTACTGATACCAATCTAAGTAGAGGCCAGTTTTCTGGATTTTGGTCACTGGGTTCTAGTGTTCCATACAGAAGATTGTACTTAGCATTGATCTGAGTGCTGACCTGACAGATAGGCCAGTGTACTCTGAATTGCACTTTGGCAATATTCCTCCACATTCTCTGGAGTCTTACATGTGACCTCAAAGTTGTACCAGCCCTCTCCTTCCTCCGGAAGCTTCCATGACAAGTCGACATCACCAATACTGCCTGCCACCATTTCCAGTACTACGGATGTCACCGGCTGAAACTCTGTCCAATCAAACTGCATCAATACTGAGTACTGAGAGATAGCGTACTACACGTAAATCAAAGTATGAGAACTAGCCAACCTAACGTCATCCACTCCGAGTGTGTTGGTTCACTGGTCAGTTTATGATTTTTAGTGACGATAGAGAACTTGTACCGCACTCCTTGCAGGACGTTTACAAACTGGTAAGAATACCACTGGCCAGCCGCTTTAATACATCAAATTATGGTGACTAAATAGGATATGACATCATCAAATTATCTCATCAGATGCTTGAGGCTGTACCTGAATGATTTGAGAAGGTTACAACGACTGTTTTGTTATCGCAGACGTTGGCCTGTCCGCCTTCTGTCACACAGGTAATGATAAAACCATCCCAGCCTTTACTCTCCTCTGGTAGCTGCCATGTTAGATTGAATGTGGAGTTGGAGTTGTCATTCTTTGAGATCAACAATCCCGTTACCTGCTCCGGGTCTGTAAATACATAATAAAACCCATTATCACTTCATAACTACAATAACTACAATAACTACAATATCTACAGTATCTACAGTATCTACAGTATCTACAATAACTACAATATCTACAATAACTACAATAACTACAATAACTACAATATCTACAGTATCTACAATAACTACAATATCTACAGTATCTACAATAACTACAATATCTACAGTATCTACAATAACTACAATATCTACAATAACTACAACACCATGTATTATAATCGGCTGGTCGTAAAATACTGATAAAGCTGATTCATAATCATAATAGCAGGCTGCTTAGGGGACAGGGTAGGGAGGGCGGGAGGGCGGGAGTGAATAGCTGATTCTTTCACCTCCTCTATAAAACGGCTGATGATCATGAAGTCGTCTGGCTTCAATGATCGAAAAAATCTGCTTGTGCAGAAATCATCCGAAAGATATTTCCATTAAAAGAATATCGCGTGGAAGCATATCATCATACTATGTTATATTTCCGTGGCCAAGCTTTCAAATCAGTTTGCAGGAATATTGAGCCCTTATGGAGGAGAGCAGGCCTGCTGTTTGAGATGGTAGTAGCTATTCTCAGCGGTGAATCTATTATTCATATTCTAAGTACCTTAGTGCACACCAGCGTGATAAAACACTCCGTTGAATTAAACAATATTGGTGGAATATAATAAGAAAAGTTACATAGAAAGATAATAACGACAACCATTACCTTTAGTTGTGTTCAGAAACTCTATATGCATCTCGCATGCCGGTAGAGAAGTGTTGAAGAAGTTGGATGATGTCACCCCTACTGTGTCAAAGTCATACTTATATTCCGGCAGGAAATATTTCTGGTTGAATGTAAACGAGTTCGGTCCCTCGGCAGAAGGAAGATCATAGGTATGAAGATGAATGACAGTCCGTCCACCGCCACTCAGGTCAAATACACCGAACGTGAACCCGAACCCAACGAAGAATTCACCTGCAACATCCAATGGAGAGTCATCCAATCGTCTGGCAGTTAGGTGGTGGACTGATGCATATAGAGAGAGAAACAAAGTGAGAAAGATAAGGAGTGGGACAACGGAAGGATAGACGATACGAGAGAGAGAGAGAGAGAGAGAGAGAGAGGGGGGGGGAAAGTGAAGAAGAAGGCAAATAAGGAAAGAAGAAGAAGATGAGAGAGGAACGAATGAGATAGGATGGAAGGAATGGAAGGGATGAAAGAAGGAAGGAGGTAAGAGATAAAGTAAACGTTGTTTATTCTGATGCATGTGGTGTTAGCTGATGACACCCTGATGGACAATGTACTGGGTAGGGTTGTTTATTACTTCACTTAAACATGTAGTAAGCTAGTGTTTTAGCAGTACGATCGATGCAAAACTGCTATGATGTCATTAGCTAATACCGCTCAGCCCAAACTCACTGTAATCGTCATGATTCCAGCTGATAGACACTGCGTTGTCTGAGATCGTAGCCGTGCAGTTGGAGAACGGACTAGGATACGTCTCCATAGTGGCTGAATGAAATGAATTCATTGGTGAGCAATGCAGACAAGGATATACTTATTCAAACAGTGAATGAGGAAACATCACAAAGTTCGGTTGTTATCTGTAGATATTAAGGCGTGACTCCCCTGAACGAGGCGTTTGTGAGAAGTGACCAACTAGTACAAATTTTAGAATACGTAGGAGAATGATACTTTTTTTACATAAATCTGATTGTACGACTATATTCTAGCAGTCAATCACATCCCCTCCTCCTCACACCACAGCCTCCTTGCCTCATACATATCGACATGGTCAGATATCTGGCTCAGTATTATAATCCTTTCTTCGCTTCCTGCGATGTATGTTGCTGGATAACTCACGTGACTCAAAGAAGATGTGAGATGTCTCTAGCCAGTCGTCTGTAGCGCTCGAGTAGGCTTTAAATGTGGTGAACACTGGTATTCCAGGCAGGAACATGAACTCCAGAACATCCTGTCAGAGTAAATCGTATTCAAGGCTAAAGCCGTGGTGACAAAATTGTAACCTAAAACGAAGTACTGTGCTACGCGTTAAAATGGCAACTATAAATCAGAATCGTGAAGGATATATTACAGGCAAGCATATATAGAGTAGAGTTGGTTGTTTCTCCTGTCGGTTACTATGTCCATACATTGCTAAACGTGCCCTGCATCAGCTCATACCTGTCAACCTGTCAGGCTGAAAATCAGACTCTAACTGTCGAGTCACAGGATAACATAAGAACACCAATAATAGTACTCTTGACCTTAAATTATGGCATATCAAATATGAGTCTCCCAGGAAATACGAGAGACTTGACAGGTCTGAATACGAGAGACTTGACAGGTCCTGCTAAATGAGCTTCAGGTTGTAGAATTCTGAAACTGCTTCAAATCATCTGCTACTAGAATTGATTACATCAAATGCTCCGCGCTGGAGTAATGCATGTATCCTTTAGCGAACGATTTTAAGTGCTGAACTGACGTTTTGACTCCCGAGATTGAGGAGCAGTATTTTATCCATTGTGCAGCCGTCATCATTACACTTGTCTATGTATGCATCTTTGCGTACGTCTCCCAGTGGGTTGAATGTCGGCTGAATCTTGAGGTAGTTTGGATAGGCCCAGACATCGAGCTGTGTGATGGCTTCAGACGACGAATTCTCTAGTGGAACGAATCTAAGCGTGTATTGCAACAGCTCTCCTTGTCCTCTAAATAATATAATCGTGAAAAGCGTACTGAAACACAGGCTGGAACACAGGCTAGTGCGTGTCATAGAACACAGGTTAGTAAGTCACATAGACTATGAGATTGAGCTTACGGGTGTAGTTGACACAGAAACACGACAGCAGTCAATGCAATAATTGCTGCCTCCCTCATACTGCTGGACCTTACATCACCACTGCACCAAAGGTTCATTGTTTCAAATATTTTGTACATTTAGTCTGGTATGTGCAAAATTTAATTTACGATTGTACATTGGTTCCTTACTGCCACAAAACTATCTGACAGGTGAAATACATGCAGCTTTGCCAGTTAAAAGATTCCTGGTCGCACAGTTAACCATCATAGGAGTCTGTAATCTGACCAGAGTTCCTGTAGCTGTGTGATCAGCTGGCTATATAATTAATAACTCAACCTCACAGCCAGTTCGAACAGTTTGGTCAGTCAGTACTCAATCGCATCAGTTAGAGATAAAGCTCACCTGTTTGGTTATTGATGTAAATGTGTGAAGTATGTATCCATAGTGTACCATTGGTAATATACCGTCCACTGAAAATTCTCACATATCTTCCCTCTGTTAGTAATAACGCAGCCACTTACCGCTGTATGTTATCCAATAACTGTTATATAATATCCACATACCCACAGATTATGATATCCACTCTCCCGCTGTCCTGCTGTCCCGCTGTCCTGCTGTCCCGCTCTCCTGCTGTCCCGCTCTCCTGCTGTCCCGCTCTCCTGCTGTCCCGCTCTCCCCTTCCATCCATCCTTACCTTGTCCCCTCTATCTCCTCTCTCCCCTCTATCTCCTCTCTCCCCTCTATCTCCTCTCTCCCATTATCTCTGTTGAATATACTTCAGTATCTATATCAATCCACGGCTATCGTGATAATTTCATTTATTCATAGATACACTCAGTGAGCCTTTCTATGACTGCATTGCAGTGAGTTCATGGAAGAGTCAATAGTAAATACATCAACCCAAATTCAAATTGGCAGTCTGCTATTTATTCAGGAGTTCTTTCAGAAAAGAACATATATCTCACCATAGGTAGTGGGACAAATACTACTCATACTCTTATATACATAGCTGTTGAGTTGTTGTTTAAAATGGACACACTCTGCTGTATAACTAGCCACTAAACTCAGCCTTGCCTCATGAACACTGATCTAAACAAACGGTATTTCATACCATTACTGATAAAGGAGAGCGAGGCGACCCAACACAAGATTAACCCCCAGTGCCTCAGTAAAGTAAACAATAATGATATGATAGGCTGTCACACCTGCAGTGCCTAGCGACTAGTAGGTACAGCTTCCCTCTGGCACTAGTCAGCTGACAGCTGCGCATCCAATCCAGTATAGCATGGAGGATAGAGATGGCAGAGACTTTCTCATCACTTCCACTTGCCATAAAGGTGAGAGTTCATATGTTACAGCTGACTAAATGGCCTGCTGGCCCACAACTTTTACTTTCACCAGATATTTTATAATCAATGATTATCCCTAGTGTGATCAGTGTATCTGAAACTGCTCTACACCACATTCACTTATAACAAACCCCTAGTCTGTAACACATAGCGCTATGTAAAATGTTTATCACACAGAGTTGCCGGCTCAGGCTAAGAAGCCAAAGATTCTACCCCCATGTGGAGTCTGTGGAGAGAAGGCTAGTGGGCTACACTACGGAGTAAACACTTGTGAAGCCTGCAAGGTGAGCTTTCTATGTGAGAGAGACTTAGCAGTGGGCTATAGAGTTAGCGCACTTACCACACTGACATCAGGCATTGAGCAACTAGCATCAAGCATCAAACAACTGACATTGTGCATTGAACAACTGCCCTCCACTAAGTTACATGATTATGCCCTCCGACTCTACCCGACACCAGCCCTCCAACTCTACCCGACACCAGCCCTCCAACTCTACCCTACTTTAACCTGTTGAGTTTATTCCTTCTCAGCTCTGAATCAGGCTTCCGCAGACACATACTATGCTAGTTGCGGAGTCTGAGTGGAGCACTGAGACAGCGCGCTGTATCACTCAGCTCTTATCTTTGACAGGGATTTTATCGCCGTAATCTAAACCGAGGTGAGAGTTTCCAGTGCGTGGAAGATGGAAACTGTGATATCACGTTGGAGAAGAGAAACAGCTGTGCTGCCTGCAGGTATCACAAGTGTGTGGAGCTCGGCATGTCAAAAGCAGGTAACGCAATGCGTAGTATTAACTAGGTATACCTGCATAGACAGGGCTCATACTGCCATCATCAGTAAGATATGATGACCGACCGCCGCACTCTGAGCACTGAGAGCGCCTGCAGCACTAGCTGCATCCATGCAAGTGCTTCCACTGTCACTAAGTGTGTCCAGTGCAGTCACTCCAGGTTGTCATAATGGATACATCATTTCACTGTTTACAGAAACCTCTTCTAAACAAATTACAGTCACACCACACTGCGATTAGAGATCTACACCCCATGCTAGTAGCTGTCTCAACTCTTTCTGCAGCGATAAAAATTGGTCGGTACACCCATGAGAAGAAAACTCTCAATATAAAGGAGGTCCGTCGCGCTCAAGAATCCACCACAGTGGTAAGTAGCCTCATGGTATGACTCCATCATCGTTAGGCTACAAGATCGCATCATAGCAATAATTGATACGTATTCATTTTGATACCTAGGAGAAACAGAGAGCTGGAGAGAAGCGCGCCAATGCAGATGATGATGTTAACCAAATTAACTCACCATCTAGGGATCAGAAAGTGGAAGTTTTTTTGTAAGTTCAAGTAAAACTAGTTCCTTAATGATGAAACCTACTGAGGTCTCACTCACTCTGTCTCTGTACTGCTGCTACCACTACCCTCCAATCTACTGAGGTCTCACTCACTCTGTCTCTGTACTGCTGCTACCACTACCCTCCAATCTACTGAGGTCACACTCACTCTGGCTGTGTACTGTTGCCAATAATAATTCAATCAGCTGTTTTGTAAATTTCTAAATCCATGTTGAATTCTGTAGAGTAATATTTAGCTCACATCTATATAAGATTATCATGACATTATCTGCCTATAATTTTCCTCATACGCGCTACGTATCCTTACTCGGCGTGTACTGGATGACCTGCCTGACACAGGAAATGAGGTGAACACTATGAGCTTTCAGCATTGAAACAGGATCATCCTGCGGCGTTTTTGTGCCGTTGTAATTCATACAGTGAGCCCAGTATTTGCACTTTCAAAACTCCTGTCTGCATGACCATTTGCCACGGGAGCGCAAAGATGCAGCATTGTCACAAGCATGTTTAATTACATGATCTTAGCAGAAGCAAGCCAGGATTTTGTTGGTTGATATGGGCTTGCAGTAGCAGATTACTCTGAGCTTACCAATGGAAGGTGCACAAATTCCTAGTTCTTGTCACCGAATGGTCTCTCTCTCTCTCAGCTGAAGAAGTAATGAGACTATAACATGGAAGTTCGGTCACATAGATTTTCTGCTAGAATTTCTGAGTTTTACCAGTCTTCTTTATATTCTGTATTTCTAGAGCCAGTCCTTGGACAAAGCAGGAGGCTGGCCTGGTAGCAGATACATCAGCAGCTTTACACATAGAGCAGGCACCATCTCAATGTCCATCCAATATGAATGAGATAGAAAGGTGTGTCCATGATTACAAGCTTTTCTGTAGTAGGGAGTGTGGACAGAGCTAGTATTTTTTACTTTGGTCATGTGATCATGTGTATTTTCATGAGACAAACTGTGGATTGCAGGTACGCCCTGAAGCTGTCAGGGGCACTAGTGCATATGAGGTATTTCTTTGCTGCCAAACATCCAGCAGAGCTTCATCGCCTGGTGGAGAAGAAACTGGTGAGTCAAAGAATTCAGTACTAGTGTCACCTCAACTGAAAAAGTTCTTATCGAGATTTTTCAGTTTTTGTACCGTTCGGTTGGAAAATCACCAGACGTGTAAATAACTCATCATCGTCACTCCATACAGGAGTCAATAACTCGTCATCATTATTCCATACAGGAGTAAATAACTCCTCATCATTACTCCATACAGGAGTAAATAACTCCTCATCATTACTCCATACAGGAGGATTGTCAACTAGAGTCTGAACTACTAGGCTCCGAGGTGATGCCTAATAAACAATATGTAGAAGTGATGGCAGAGACAGGACTGGACCTGGACTTCCGACGTGAACTGATACAGAACTGGTAGGATACTCAGTAGAGATTCCAAAGATTCTCAGACAAACTTAGTCGAGATAAACTGTTTATCTGCATGGGTCCATATTCTAGGGCTGAGGGGATCGAAGAAACATTTGTTGTAATTGCGCAATTTGCAAAGAGCACACCAGGATTTCTCAGTCTTCCCATAAATGACCAGATCACTCTGATAAAGAGTGAGTACCTGAGACCTCATCTCTGCTCGTGTCTCTGCTCGTGCCTCTGACCACGTCTCTGCCCGTGCCTCTGATCGCGTCTCTGACCGTGTCTCTGACTGTGTCTCTGACTGCTGGCCCCAATATACTACTCACCTCAGCTGTAGAGTAGTTATAAGAATGGTTCTCATTATATGGTGTGTCCCTGTGGGAGTGTTTGAGGGATCACAGTGAGTACCACAAGCACTCCAGGTGGGAAATGCAGTTGAGTGAGAACCAAGTCCAGCATCCTTCATAATTTCTTGTGTTTTAATCTTCTCATCGATTTGCAGTGACCCGTTCTCAGCTCCTGTTCATTGCGTCTCATAAACGCTTCGATCTGAAGAGCAAGTGTTTCATTGGTCGATTCAATCGAGTTGAGAGTTATCAGGACATGATCAAGGTTTACATCACGCTACCTATTGGCACAAACTGGGGAAGGAGCACTGCTATAAGAGTACTGTATTGTAGATATTCAACTGTCGGCAATTCATAGATGCAATGCTTGGACTGGCTGGTGACCTGTGCAGCCTGAGGCTGACCGACATGGAGCTGCTACTCGTCATGGCTATTGTCATGACATATCCCGGTATTTACATGTAAAGCGTGTTTCTGTCTGCCATATTTACATCATATCATGGCTAATCTTATTGGAATATGCTTTGACACAGAAAGATGCGCAGCATTCAGCCGTGAAAATGAGTTGGTAGCACAGTTCCTCAGTGATTAGGTTGTCGCAACACAAACTCTTGTACGGCATATTCACATCATACCAAAGCTGTATATGAAACATTATGGGTTAAAAGAACAGCTGGAGGCAGGATACCGAGTTATAGCTGTCTTATGCCATTCACTTGTAGCTAGGGATTCTATCCTTGGCTACTTCTAAAACCTTGTTATATGATTCAACAGCATCATAATCCTGTACATGTCATGTAAGAAGTAATAGACTGTGCTAAACTGGCTCTATCTATCCTGCAGATGATGAAATAACCAGCCAACTATCTGAGGAAGGGCGAAAGCGGCTCAATGCGATGCACATGCAGGGATTATGGGTGCTGGATTTCTACATACGGCTGAACCATCCTGACCGACCACAGCTTATGGCTACTATTCAGCAGATAATAAAACGTAAGAACAACATTACGTTTAAAAGAAAACTAACTGCTTTGGCCGTATGTCTATGAAGATCCGTCAGCGGTCAGCAGTCAGCAGGCACACACTTCAACCATCGCAGGATATGCCCTGTGAACTGATATCAATCACGCTCCTATAACTCATTTCTGAGTTGGAAAGGTATTTCCTACTCATTCAAAGCTCAGCCAGACCGTCTGCTGTAGGTTTGAGAGAAGCAGATAAGATCCACAACGAGTGTGTGAAGGAAGTGAAGGAGATATGGAGAGGTTACTTTAACTTCCCTGCTCTTTTTGAGGAGATCATGCAGATCGAATTCACTCGCAGAGTCATCCCTAGATTGCAGGTAGGTGATAGGTTAGAGTCCATCTTGAATAACGCAAGGACAACCATGCAATGATTCTAGTCAATTATCTAGTAGCTGTTTATATATCATAGGATGAGAATTGGGCTGGTTTGATGTCTGTTGTGTGATTCTATCACCTAGCCAAAGGTCACACAGACAGCTGCTCCGAAAACGGAATCTACTGGAACCAAGGCTCACATACAACATTGGAAAAAATCTAAAATAGCACAGATACTGCAATCTTCAGAAGATTTTGAGGTAAGATATCGTTACAAGTATCACAACTGATGCTGAGTGATATGAATACCGTACGAGTACCGTACGAGTACCGTACAAGTACTCTACGATTACTGTACGAGTACTGTACGAGTATGAGTACTGTTTGAGTACAAGGGATACTGAGTGGAGAATATTCTTCTAGAGACTGATGATTGAGGCCAACCGGAGGTCTAGAGATGGCGGCCCGGAACTAGAGGATGTGAGTACAGTCCTTTGATCTCAGTCTATGGGTGGTCTCGGGCTAGAATTGCAACAATACATGGACTGATTACTCCTCATCCATAGGAGACAAGTATGCTGCAGATGGGACAACTGCATCCCGAGTCATCATCGTCTCATCGCAGTGCAGACCGTCTTCACACCAAACTGAATGACTGCTACGGTATCTCGTTTGGAGACCCAGTCAACAGAGACAGCAGAGCTGAGTGTACATATCCAATGTTATCAATGATCAATGGGACATGCGTAAATTATTGAATTGAGAGTTAACTGTACAGTTGGGTGGAGTGGGCGGAGTCGATGCGAATTGGGTGGAGTGGGCGGAGTCGATGC